>Ga0183260_10001490_pt1 | contig 19459 bp, 17 predicted proteins | sample AntDrymUQ4972206_2_FD_129768 | JGI IMG/M metagenome (GOLD analysis project Ga0183260, IMG submission 129768) | Polar desert sand microbial communities from Dry Valleys, Antarctica - metaG UQ497 (22.06) (version 2) (version 2) | ecosystem: Environmental > Terrestrial > Soil > Desert | place...
AACCCCAAGCGCTACGTCTGGAAAGCCGAGGGCCAGGCGATCCTCGACAAAATCCAGCGCGCGCGGACCGCGCTGGCCCTCGCTGTCAAATAATGTATAGATAGTTACAGAACACTACACTAGCGCCCGCCAGCGCTCGACGAGCCAGCGCACATGCGATCACCGGCCTTTTGTAGAGCCGAGCTGTGCTCGGCGGACGGTCTGTGCGCTTACGCGATACCCGTGGTCAGCTCGCCGAGCACCAGCGACAGCTTGCCGAGCACGCCGCCGATCCCGATCGCAGCCAGCACATCGCTCGGGTAGTGCAGGCCGAGCAACACCCGCGACAGCGCGATGCAGCACGCGAAGGGAACAAGAATCCATGCCAGCCAGGGGAAGTACGCGATCGCCACGAAGCTGAAGGTGACCGCGTGCAAGGTGTGTCCCGACGGGAAGCTGAATTCGTCGAGCGGGGCGATCCACGCCTGGATGCGCGTGTCGGCGGCGCAGGGGCGCTTCCGGCGCGTCCAGCCCTTGAGCGACTTGTAAAGCGCCAGCGACACCGTGCCCGTTGCGGCCATGTGCAGCGCCGCGAAAAATCCGCGCTCCCCGCCGAGCGCCATCAATGCCGCCATCAGCGCGAACCAGAATGCGCCGTCGCCGAGCCGGCTCACGAGCCGGAAAAATGCCCGTACCCGATGCTGTGCGCAGCGACGATTGGCGCGCAGACACCAGTCCGATTCGTTGGCGAACGGGCGAAACATGACGATCCTCACGGCACGCCTCCGCCTTCCATGACGGCAGGCGGTATCACTGGCAGCGTGAGCGCGCCTGCTCCGTGGGTGAAGGTTTTCACGAGATTCTCGAAGTCGACCGCGACCTGTTGCGGATCCAGTCCGGCCACTTCGGCTCGCGCTCGTGCAGCGATTGCTGCGCGTTCTTCGCGAGACACGCCGAGCGCGACGCAAGCCTCGACGAAGCCGGCAGCATCATCGGGCGCCACCGTGATGCCACTGCTTCCGTTGTGCACGTATTCGAGCGCCGCGCCCTGCGCGAACGCGACCACCGGCACGCCCGAGGCGAGCGCTTCGATCGTCACATTGCCGTAGGTCTCGCTCAGGCTCGGGAAGACGAACAGATCGCCGCTCGCGTAGTGCGTCGCAAGTTCCACGCCGGTGCGCAGACCGCAGAAAACGGCCTGCGGAACCGCTTCCCTGAGCAGGCCGAGCGCGGGGCCTTCTCCGACGATCACGAGCTTCGCATCGGCACGTTGCGCCGCGATCGCGCGAAACGCGGCGACGAGCAGGTCGAGGTTCTTCTCTGGCGCCAGCCTGCCCACGTACAGCACCGCGAGATCCGATGGGCCCAGACCCCAGGAAGTACGCAGTGCCTCACTGCGACGGCACGGCGCGAATCTTTCTCCGTTGATGGCGCGCGGGAGCACCATCGCGTTGCGGATTCCCCGCTGCGTCAGTTCCTCCTGCAACGCCCGCGTCGGCACCAGCGTCGCCTGTGCGCGATTGTGAAACCTGCGCAGCCAGACAATCACGACGGGTTCGAGCGCTGCCGCGCCGTAGTGACCGAGGTACTGGTCGAAGCGCGTGTGGAATCCGGTGAGCACCGGTATGCCGAGCGCGCACGCCGCGCGCAGCTCGCGACCCGCGGGCCAGCCGAAGCGCAGCCCGGGATAGCGTGGCAGGGCGTGGCTCGGCACGCGGAATTCGTCGTCGGGAGTCGCCCGGTCGTCGCCCGGCTGACGCGGACGCGTCAGCTCCACCCGGTGCCCGCGTTCGCGCAGCCGCTCGACCAGCGACTGGACAGTCAGCGCAACGCCGTTGATTTCCGGCGGATAGGTTTCGGTGACGAAGGCAAGGCGCATACGGGTGCGTCCCGCAGGTTTCTTGCATCCTCCCGGCGTTCCAAGTCTTCGTCATGAAAGAACGATGACTCCGCCGTGACACGGGCCGCCGTGACGGCGCCGCACTCAGGTGGCGGCCAGCACCAGCTTGAATTCGATGCTCGCCAGTGAGCGACGCTCACGCAGGAGGTCGGCGCGCGTCAAGGGTCGTGCGTCGAGCCAGGCGTCGTCGACGGCGAGCCGCAGGCTCCGGTTGCCGGGGCGAAGCGCGATGTCCGGAATCGTCTCGTCGCTGCGGGCGCGGTGCAGCAGCACTGCGAGCCGCAGCAGCACGCCGATAGCCAACGCGGGTTGCTGCAGGCGATCCGGAAGCATCTGCAGACGGGCGAGCGCCGCTGCGGGTACGCGGCGCTGGAAGTGCAGGAGAAAGGCCAGGATGTGCTGTTCCTGCGCGGAGAATCCGGGCAGGTCGCCCTGCTCGACGAGATACGCCGCGTGCAGGTGGTGCTGGCTGTGCGCGACCGCGAAACCTATCTCGTGGAGGCGCGCAGCAAAGCGCAGCGAGTCCTCGCTCGCCTCGTCCAGGTTCCACGCGGATCGCACCTGCGCGGACATCCGGGTTGACGTCGCCTCCACGCGGGCGGCCTGGGCCAGGTCGACGCCGTAGCGCTGCGACCATGAAGCGACCGCCCGTTCCCGCGGATCGCGTTGCTCGGCACGACCGATCATGTCCCACAGCAGACCTTCGCGCAGGGCCGAATCGCTGATGCGCATGCGCTCGAGTTCGAGCACATCGAAGATGGCGTCGAGGATCACCGTACCGCCCGCGATGACCGGCCGACGCTGCTCGCTCAAATCCGGCAGTTTCACCGCGTCGACGTGGCCGGCCGCGATGATCGCGTCGCTGATTTTCGTCAGTGACTCGCGCGTGACCACCCAGTCGCCCGACCCCATGGCCTGGCTGACGCCTCCCAGTGCCTTGATGGTGCCCGAGCTGCCGATCGCCTCGCTCCAGCCGCGCGCGCGGTAGCTCGGCGCGAACTGGCGAAGCTCGACGGCGATTTCGGTGCGTGCGTTATGCCAGCGCTTGCGCGTGATCTTTCCGTCGGGAAACAGGTGTTTGGTGCTGACCACGCAGCCCATCTGCAGACTCTCGGTCTCGAGCGCATCGAGTCCCTGTCCGATGATGAACTCGGTGCTGCCGCCGCCGATGTCGACAACCAGCCTTCGCCCACGCAGTTTCGGAAATGCATGCGCGACTCCGAGGTAAATGAGGCGTGCTTCTTCGCGGCCAGGCGCAACCTCGATCACGTGGCCCAGCGCGAGTTCGGCGGGCATCAGGAATCCGCGCGGCTCAGCCAGACGGCGCACGGTGTTGGTGGCCATGGCGCGCACATGCGACGCGGGAATGCCGCGCAGCCGCTGACCAAAACGCGCGAGGCATTCCAGGGCGATGCCGCGGCGCCCCGGCTCGAGGCTGCCGTCGGCGTTGAGCCCCGCCGCAAGCCGGACCATCTCGCGCATCCGGTCGATGATCTGCAGACTGCCGAGCTCGTAGCGGGCTACCAGCAGGTGAAAACTGTTGGAACCCAGATCGACGGCAGCGACGACGTCGCCTTCGCGAATGGTGGTTGCTGCCGCACCGTTCATCGTGTGATCTTGTCCAGAAGGCATTGCTGCGCCGAGTGTCCGATGCCCTCGCGCGGCAGAACACGGGTGTATTCGCCATCCGGGCGCAATTGCCACGCGTGCCGCGTATCCGCCAGATAGTTGTCCAGTGCCTCCTCGCGAACCCGCACTGCCAGCTCGGGAACGAGGATCGGAAAGCACGTTTCGACCCGGCGCGACAGATTGCGCTCCAGCCAGTCCGCGCTCGAGCACCAGACTTCCGTGGCGCCACCGTTGTCGAAGCAGTAGACGCGGCTGTGTTCGAGGAATCGGTCGATCACCGATATGACGCGGATACGTGCCGAGACACCGGGAATACCTGGTCGCAAGGCGCAGGTGCCGCGCACGATGAGGTCGATGCTCACCCCGGCGGAGGAAGCGGCGTACAACGCCCGGATCATCTCCGGATCGTTGAGCGCGTTGATCTTGGCGATGATCCGCGCCGGCCGGCCCGCGCGCGCGTGGTCGGCCTCGCGCTCGATCTTGGCCAGCAGCGCCTGATGCAGCGTGAAGGGCGACTGCAGCAGATGATCGAGCTTGATCACCGGACCGAGCCCCGAGAGTTGCTGGAACATGCGATTGACGTCGCTTGCCAATCCTGGGTGAGCGGTCAACAGGCCTATATCGGTATACGTGCGTGTGGTGCGCGTGTGGTAGTTGCCGGTCGAAAGATGGGTGTAGCGATTGAGCCCGTCAGGTTCCCGGCGCACGATGAGCAACATCTTCGCGTGCGTCTTGTAGCCGACGACGCCGTACACGACTTGCACGCCTGCTTCCTGCAGTCGATCCGCCAACGCGATATTGGTGTCCTCGTCGAAGCGCGCCCTGAGCTCGACCACCACCGTCACGTCCTTGCCGTTGCGCGCGGCCTGGATCAGGTGCGCGACCAGCGGCGAATCCTTGCCCGCGCGATACAGCGTCTGCTTGATGGCGAGCACGTCGGGGTCGACGCTTGCGTGGCGTACCAGTTCCACCACGGGGGCGAATGAATCGAAAGGATGGTGCAACAGCACGTCGCGTGCACGGATCGCCTCGAACGGCGAATCGGTGGTCGTGAAGAGTTCGGGTATGCGCGGCGCGAACGGCGGGAACTTGAGTTCGGGCCGATCGATCATGTCGTAAAGCTGCGCGACACGATTGAGATTGACCGGCCCGGCGCAGCGGTAGACGTCCTCACCACCGAGGCCGAAGTGTCGCGCCAGGAAATCGACGATCTTGAGCGGACACTTGGCCGCGACCTCGAGCCGCACCGCATCCGCATAGCCGCGCTCCATGAGTTCGTCGCGCAGCGCGAGCGCGAGGTTCTCGACTTCGTCTTCGTCGACGATGAGTTCGGAGTCGCGCGTCACGCGGAACTGATAGGAGCCCTTGACCTGCATGCCCGGGAAAAGCTCGCCCACGAATTCCTGGAGCACGGCCGAGAGCAGCACGAATTCCTGTCCGGAACCGGCGATCGCCGCAGGAAGTTCGATGACGCGCGGCAGTGACCGAGGTGCCCGTACCAGCGCCACGTTGCCCTCGCGGCCGAAGGCGTCGCGACCCGTCAGCGTCACTGCGAGGTTAAGGCTCTTGTTGAGAATGCGCGGAAACGGGTGCGCGGGATCGAGGCCGAGCGGCGAGAGCACCGGGAGGATTTCGCGGCGAAAGTGATCTTGCAACCATCGCGTCTGCGGCGCCTTCCACTCGGTGCGGCCGAGCAGTCGGATGCCCTGCCGCTTGAGCGCGGGCCGCAGCGTTTTCGACCAGCAGGCGTACTGCGCTTCTATCAGCTGCGATGCACGCACGCGGATGCGCGCAAGCGCTTCCTGTGGGCTCCTGCCATCCGGTCCGGTGATGGGCTGCGAAAGCACGATTTGCTGCTTGAGGCTGGCCACGCGGATCTCGAAGAATTCGTCGAGATTGGAGCTGCAGATGCCGAGATAGCGCACCCGCTCGAGCAACGGCACGCGTTCGTCTTCGGCCTGAGCCTGGACGCGCGAATTGAACTCGAGCTGGCTGAGCTCGCGATTGAAGAACAAGGGGGCGGGCGCGGCCGCTCGGCGGCGCTGCGGCTTCACTGCGGGGTTCTTGTTGGTCACGGCAGGAGGCATCTTGTTGTCGGCCCTAGGCGGCATGATCTTGCATCGCGTCGGACCACAGCTGCGCTGCCTCGAAGTGGCAGGTGAACACGCTGCCTTTTCCCACTTCGCTTTCCACTTCGAGTCGGGCACGGTGGAGATTGAGTACGTGCTTGACGATCGACAACCCGAGGCCCGTACCGCCGCTGTCGCGCGAGCGGGAGGTCGAGACGCGGTAGAAGCGTTCGGTCAATCGGGGCAAGTGTTCGACCGGAATGCCCACTCCGGAGTCCGTCACCGAAAACTCGGCGCCGCCGACGGCGCTGGTTTTCCAGGCGATGGCGATGCTCCCGCCGCTCGGGGTGTAGCGCACCGCATTGGACACCAGGTTCGAGAACGCGCTGTGCAGTTCCTTGGCCGAGCCGCCGAGATCGGACGGATTCTGCATCTGCACCATGATCTGGTGGCGCCCCGAGCTCAGCGCTTCGGCTTCGCGGTGCAACGTCGACAGCATGCTGCGCATCGAAATGCGTTCCGGCGCGACTTCGGTCTCGACTTCGAGCCGCGAGAGCGTCAGCAGGTCCTCGACGATGCGCGCCATCCGCGCAGACTGCTGGCGCATCTCGTCGATCATGGGCTCCCACTCTGGCGACTCGTCCGCGTCCATCATGTCCAGATAGCCATGCAGCACGGTCAGTGGCGTGCGCAGTTCGTGCGAGACATTGGCCACGAAGTCTCGCCGTACCGCTTCGAGTTGCATCAACTTCGAAATGTCCCGCACCACCAGCAACTGCTGGTGACGCGTGTACGGAATGAGTCGCATGCTGAGGCGAGTCGCCGAGTCGTGCGGTGCTGCCACGTCGATGAGCGGTTCGGGAAATCCGGGCTCGGCGAGCCAGGCGCGAATCCTCGGTTCGTGCAGGACAATGTCCAACCGCGCACCGCGATCGCGCCGCGCGTGCATTCCCAAAAGGCGCTGCGCCGATTCGTTGAACCAGAGGGCTTCCCTGCCGAGCGTCGTCACCACCACGCCGTCCGGCAGTGCAGCAGCGGCTTCGCGGAACGCACGTAACAGCCTGACCAGTCGCCGCTTGCGCGAACGGTCCTGTTCGAGCCGCCGGTGAACGGTGTGCGCCACGTCCGAGCACACGCCCCAGTCCTCCGGCGGGGTTTCGCGCAAGCGCGAATGCAGCCATTTCTGGATCCGGACGAGGCTGCGCAGAGACATCGCGATATAGCCCGCCAGCGCGATGATGAGCACGATCTCCACGCGACCGACCGCGAACCCCACGACCAGCGCAAGAATGACCACCAGCGCCAATCGGCCGATCGAAACCTGCCAGGCGTTTTGACTCATCAGATCCATGCGACAAGATTAGCGCGCGCACTCGACAGCCCGGAAACTGCCGATCGGCGGCGGCTGCCTGCGGTGTACCACGCTTGCGCGCGCCGATTCCGGCTGCCCGCCGCGTGGGTTCACACCGAGGGGGTGGTGGACAACCGATACCCGGACCCGCGCACCGTCTGGATCAGCCAGTCGAGCTTGTGCGGTTCCAGCGTCTTGCGGAGGCGGCGAATGTGCACGTCTACGGTTCGTTCCTCGACGTACACGTTGCCCCCCCAGACTTGGTCGAGCAACTGACCCCGCGAATACACCCGCTCGGGATGTGTCATGAAGAAATAGAGCAGCCGGTACTCCGTGGGGCCGATCGCAATGGGAGTATCGCCGCCGTAAACACGGTGCGCAGGGCCGTCGATGCGCAACCCGCCGACATCGACGTTGCCGTCTTCCGCTTCGGCGCGGCTGCGCCGCATCACGGCCTTGACGCGCGCCATCAACTCGCGTGTCGAGAAAGGCTTGATGACGTAATCGTCGACGCCCGCCTCGAGCCCGCCGACGCGGTCGTTCTCTTCGCCGCGCGCCGTCAGCATGATGATCGGCACATCGCGCGTCATTTCCTCGCGACGCAGACGCCGCGCGAAGTCCAGTCCGCTCATGCCGGGGAGCATCCAGTCCAGCAGGATGAGATCGGGGACACGGTGCATGATCGCTTCCTGCGCGGCGCGGGCGTCGGCGGCGTGCACGGGTTGCATCCCGGAGCGAGTCACCGCGAACGCGACCATGTCCCGGATTGCGGATTCGTCCTCGACAATCAGTATCTGCTTCTGCACTGGCGTCCAATGTCCCGCTTCTGTCATCCAGCGCGGATTTGACTGCAGTTTTGTGGCGGCGCCGTGACAAGTACCACTTCCTAGTGAAATTGGGGACCTGGATCGGCTTGTTTGCGGCGTTCTTCCTGCACGAACAGGGCCCAGGGGGTGATCTGGGCGATGCGCGCCTCGATGCGGGCGCGCTGGTAATGATCGACGTCGGCGCGATCGAGCAGGCCGCGCAGCTGCCCCATTGCGTCATCAGGCCGGCCGTTGAGCAAGGTCAGCTCGGCATACATCTCACCCGCGCGCACCTCATCGCCGGCCAGCTGGCTCGCGCGGGCATAGGTTTCGATCAGCGAGGCATCAGCGTCGAGTTTCTCGAGCACGGGCTTCAGCCGGCGCGCGGCCTGCTGGGCGTCCTCCTTGCGCGATTGCGCGAGCAGAACGATCGCGAGCGATTGCGTGATTGCCCGCTCTCCCGGTCGACGTACATCGAGCTGGCGCACTCTCTCAACGGCGGCCGCGTGACGTCCGGCCATGCTCTCTGCCTCGGCGACGGCCAGCTGCACCGCTGTCGAATCGGGGTGGTCCCGCGCCAGCGTGGTCAGGATGGGCACCGCCTCCTCGGGACGTCCGGCACGGACCAGTGCGAGGCCCAGTCCATAGCGCCGGGCGTCGGCAAGACCGTCGCCGCCCCCACCGGTCGACTCGAGGTGGCGTCGATAGTCCTGCACGAGGAGAGAAGGCGTGCGACTGGAGAGCGCCCTCACACGCTCGCGAAACAGCAGGAAGGCGGGCAATGCGTCGGCGGCGGCCGGGCGTGCCGTCGGATCCGAAACCGGGTTCGGGATCGCGAGCCGGGGTACCGTGAGGGGCAGGGCGACACCCGCATCATCGACCGGACGGAGTGCGCCTTTCTCGCTTGCAAGCTGCGCCGCGCGTTCCTTGGCTTCCGCGATGCGCGTCGTGTCCACCGGATGGGTCCGCAGGAACTCCGGAATTTCCGACCCATTGGCGCGGTTGACGCGATGCATGCGTGCAAAGAAGTTGGGCATCGCGTTCACGTCGAAGCCAGCGCGGGCTAGGGTCTGGATCCCGACACGATCGGCTTCGTATTCGTTGCCACGGGTGAAGTTGATCATCTGCTGCTGCATAAGGGCGGTGCCGCTGACCACCGCTGCCTGAGCCAGATCCCCCGAGGAGTTGCCGGCCGCCTGCGCCGCCACGATCGCGCCCAGCATCGCCAGCGCAATGGGCAACTGCGATTTGGAAGCGGACTCGAATGCGCGTGCAAGATGCCGCTGGCTGATGTGCGCGACCTCGTGCGCGATCACGCCGGCAAGCTCACTCTCGGTCTCCGCAGTCACGACGAGTCCCGCGTGGATGCCGATGTATCCACCGGGCATCGCGAAAGCATTGAGCGACTCGTCGCGCAGCACGAAGAACGTGAAGTCGCGATCGGGCCGTTCGCTCTGCGCAACGAGCTTGAAGCCGAGGCCATCGATGTAGTCGCGGATCTGGGGGTCGTCGAATATGAGATTCGCCGCGCGCATCTCGCGCAGCATCTGTTCGCCATAGCGGCGCTCGATGTCGGGAGTGAGCATGACGTCGGCCGAACTGCCGAAATCGGGCAGGCGCACGTCCGCGGCGTACGCACCGCCAGCGACCATCAGGAGGAATGCGGCTGGCAGAACGCGATCGAAGCGGGTGCGGCTGCCGCGCAGCAGTGCCCCGCGTCCCGGCACGCGCGGAACAGGCCCGGTTGTATTTGCCCCGAACGGAAAAGGCTTCACGGCGACTCGCGGCGGTGGATGGTCAACCTAGACACGTTACCGGAGCCGCGGTTCCCGCGGAGTGAACAGCTCGGCGACGCCACTGTTCCGCAGGCCCGTTCACGCGCCATGCGGTCGGGCGCTCCGTGCGCATGTGACAATTCCTGCCCCTCCATCGGAGCCGGCTCGCATGGCCCACGTCGAAATCTATTCGACCGCTATCTGTCCCTACTGCATGGCGGCAAAGAACCTGCTGAAGCAACGCGGGCTCGAGTACACCGAGATCCGCATCGACCAGGACGCGGGCAAGCGCGACGAAATGCTGGCGCGCAGCCAGCAGCGACGCACGGTTCCGCAGATCTTCGTGAACGGCGAACATATTGGCGGCCATGACGATCTCGTCGCCGCCGACCGTAGCGGACGCCTCGCTCAGCTCGTCGCGGCTGCCCAGTGAGCGGTAGGGTTGACGAATTCGAGTTCTTCAGGTCGCGGCTCAACGACAAGATCCTGGCGGAGGACAACCAGGTTATTCGGCGATTCTTCGCTCTCGACACGCAGACCTACAAGCCCGGTGCGCTCGACGGCAAGACCAAGGAAATGCTCGGACTCGTCGCGTCCATGGTGCTCCGCTGCGACGACTGCATCGCTTACCACATCGGGCAGTCGCGCACGGCGGGCGTCAATCGAAACGAATTCTTCGAAGTGTTCGGAGTCGCCCTGGTGGTCGGTGGGTCGATCGTGATCCCACACCTGCGGCGGGCCGTTGACTTTCTGGAGCAAGTCGAAGCCCGTGATGGCACCCAACTGGTCTGAATCTCCGCGCGGGCTTCCGACTTGTGCGCAGCCTGCTCGATAATCAACTGATTCGCATGGCACCAGGGATTCAATGAACACCAAGATATGCGTTATCCACGGCGACGGAATCGGTCCGGAAGTGATGGACGCCACGCTGCGCGTACTCGACGCGCTGGGAGGCTTCGAGTACGAGTTCGCGCTTGCCGGTGTCACCGCACTCGAGAAGGCCGGCGAGTTGCTGCCGCAGGCGACGCTCGACGCCATCCACAGGCATCGCATCGCGCTCAAGGGTCCGTTGTCCACGCCGATCGGGGAAGGCTTCGCCTCCATCAACGTGGAGCTGCGCCGCCGCTTCGACCTTTACGCCAACTTGCGACCAGCGATCTCGTTCCCGGGAACCCGCGCGCGATACGAGAACATCGATGTGGTAACGGTGCGCGAGAACACCGAAGGCGCGTATCGCAGCGAAGGCCAGTCATTGTCCGCGGATGGAGACACCGCTCAATCCATGATCCAGGTGACGCGGCGCGGGTCCGAGCGCATCGTACGTTACGCCTACGAGTTTGCCCGACGCGCGGGGCGCCGCAAGGTCACCATCGTGCACAAGGCCAACATCATGAAGACGACGTCGGGCTTGTTCCTCAACGTCGGGCGTGAAGTAGCCCGCCAGTTCCCCGAAATCGAAACAAACGAGCTCATCGTCGACAACACCTGCATGCAGCTCGTGATGCGCCCCGAAAAATTCGACGTCATCGTGACGACCAACCTGTTCGGCGACATCATTTCCGACCTGTGCGCGGGTCTCGTGGGCGGCCTTGGGTTCGCGCCGGGCGCCAACATCGGCACGGACGCGGCGATATTCGAGGCCGTGCACGGTTCCGCGCCGGACATCGCCGGCAAGGGCATCGCCAACCCGTGTGCGCTCCTGCTGGCAGCGGGCCAGATGCTCGAGCATGTCGGTCGCAACAACGATGCCGTACGATTGCGCGCGGCCATCAGTGCCACGCTGGCTGCGGCCGATCGCGTCACTCCGGACGTCGGCGGTACGGGGACAACCAGCTCCTTCGCCGAGGCCGTGCGCGAACGCGTGCTCGCTGCTGCGTAGTTGGGCAGCGCGCCCGGGGGCTCGACCCGGGCGTGGGCCTCGCAAAAAAACGCCGGGCAAGCCCGGCGTCCTGATGTTGTCGCAATGACGGCTTACTGCGGCTGCGTGAGCAACGAGAACGGACTGTTCGTCCGCGCGAACGTGCCCCCCACGGAATTTTGCGGAGTCACGTCGTAGCTCACACGATTGTTCGCGCTCGCCAGTTCGCTGGGTGCCGTGAAGTTGAATGTGACTGCACCCGCGGGCTGGTCTCCGAACGGCACCGTGGCACAGGTCCGGCAATATCCGCGACGGTGGAAAACGGAAATTGGCGAACCGTTGGCGAACAGCCCGGTCTGCGCGTAGGCGAAGCTGGGGTTGCCGGCGCCGTCGTAATAGAAGAGCAGCGCCGAGAGACCGTTCTGGTTGCTGAGACGGAAGTTGAGCACCGACCAGCCCCAGCCGTCGTCGCCGGAACCTGCGAACCACAGCCCGCTGAAGTCGGGTGTGGCGCGCGCCGTCGCGGAAACGATGGGCTGCATGCACCAGCGCATGTCCTGGTCTGCGCCAAGGGAGAACGTCATGACCGCGACCGCGCCGGTCGCGTCGCGACCGTCGTTACAGGGTGCCTGTGTTGCAGGTGAGTTGAAGTCCATCGACACGGTCCCGGACAGCGCAGACACCTGCTGCTGCGGCGGCGATCCGCCAGGCGTGTAGTGATACTTCATCAGAGTCTTGCCGTTGGCGTCCGGAAACGCGACAAACCGAGAATTGACCACATTGCCGAGCGCCTGGAACCACTCGGGTTGCCCGTCTGCGCCGTACGTGTAGAGCGTCAATACGTACAGGGAATCGCGTACGCGGACGAACTCGATGCCGTGGCCGTCGCGCCGGGTGTCGAACAGGATGTTGGACGCGGGAAGTACGTTCCCCCCGGTGGGCGCGGTGGTGGACCAGCCCACGGCTTCGAGCATCGGGCCGCCCAGCGTGAGGCCGCGTTGGCCGCGCGACACCTGCGCGGTCATGAGATCGCCGCTGTGGCGAAGGCCGACATGCGACAGCGACGAACCCGGCACCACCGGATTCGGGGTGTGCATGAAGATGAAGCTGAGCGGCGCGCCGAAATTCGCGGCGCTATTGCTCGGGGAATTGACGGCGCGAAGCTCGTCCCACCGCAGCTGGCTGGATCCGGTAATGGCCGCGGCCCGCTCCGCGTCGGTCATCGCCATGAAGCGCTTGAGTGAGCTTTCGTCAGGATTCACGCCCACGAGGTTGTGGCCGAACGCGTCGTCACGACCTTCCAGTTTCTGCCCGACGGGACCTGCATCGGGCCGGGTGTTTACCGTGCTGATGAAGCCGAGGCCATGTGCGATTTCATGCATCGCGACGGCGATGAAATCGACCGTGCCGCCAGGCGAGTTCGAAGTGAACCCATAGTAGAAATCGCTCGGGACGGTGGCGGTGTCGACCTGGTCGTTGAAAGTGGCACGAATGTCGAAGGTTCCTGCGCAGGAGCCGCCCACAAGTCCACATGCTCGTGCGCCACCGAGCTTGGTCGCCGCCGCGACGGAATACCAGGTGTTGGGCAGCGGCATCCACGCTTCCTCTGCCAGCAAGGTACGCGGTCCGGCCTGTGCCAGCGTGACCGAACTGCCCGTGCCGAGGTTGGACCAGCAAACTTGCACACGGATCGGCACGTCGCTCTTGATCTCGCTGCGAATCAGCCGGACCGCCTCGTTGATAGCAGCCTGGCGCTGCGCGCCCAGTGTCGATCCGGGATTGCCGTTCACGGGAGCGCGCGACGTTCCGTTGCTCCACTCCGCAATCCCGCAGCCATCACTGGCGTCGTTGAACACGACTTCGATGGGCACGCCTTCGGACACCGTGTCGCTGAGCGTCGCGGTGATCGTCGGGGCCGCCGCGGTCGAGGCGAAATTAACGACCGAAATGTACCAGCGGCCCGCGCGTACGGGAAACTTGTTGGCGCGGCTGATGACCAGCTTCTCGCTCGACTCGATGGACGCCGACCGGTATTGCGCGGCATCGAACAGCTGGTTGGGCGTCGGCAGTTGGCCGCCGATGAGGTCCGGAAAAGCGCTGGCACTGTGGAGCAGGATATCGATGTCACCTGCGCCCGCACCGCCGGAGAGCTCCAGGGTCAGTCGCTGCGACGAAGCCGGGACGTCGATGAAGAAATTGTTGGTGAAGGATCCGCCGGCCAGCGCAAAGGCTCGCGGCTGGCCGCTGACCAGCGCGATGGTGGGTGCGGCGTGGAGAGAAGCGCTGGCACCTACGGCCAGCAGCGCCAACGCGAACCGATGGATACAGGACATGTTACTGCTCCCGCTGCGGCAGCTTGCCGACGCCGTGCGCGGCATCGACGGAGTGCGGAACATCGGACTTCACCGCAGCACAGGTGGTCGAGACGGTGCCATCCGCGTGGACGTGCCCGCGCGTTTCCATGAGGATCGGCGCCCTGCGCACGATACCCCGCCCCAACTTGACCTCGCCTGAGCCGGCTTTCGTCGCCGATGGCGAGCCGAGCGGAATCGACTCCACGTGCGCGAACTTGGGGGGCTGCGCACTCGCAATGCCGCTGACCACCAAGACGCTGCTCAGCGATACGAGGCAAGCAATCTGACGCAATTTCATTCGATGCTCCTGGAGGGCTATGCCTACCGACCATGAATTGTGGCATGAAGCGCGATCGCAACCGGCTCTTTCAGCGACCGGATCACGAATCCGTGCGACGGGCGGCGAAATGATTCAACACTGCAACGTCCCCCCGTCCTGGTTTGAACGCAAGAAGGAGTGCGGCGTGCACAAAGTCGATTGCAGCCCCGACTGCGACTGGCAATTCGTCACCCAGCGCAAGCTTGGCAGCGCATGCGGACGCGAGCGTGCAACCGGTGCCGTGGGCGATGAGCGGCAGTCGCGCATGCTCGAAGCGAATCACGCCAGTGGCGCTGGACAGGCAATCGACCACGGGTCCCCCGCCGGCTGCGTGACCGCCCTTCAGCAATACGGCGGCCGAACCCAGTTGCCTGAGCGCGCTGGCGGACATTTCCATCTTGCCGGAGTCAATCGGTCGGCCCAGCAGTAATTCCGCCTCCGCGAGATTCGGGGTCAGCAAGGTCGCAAGCGGCAGCAGTTGTTCGCGCAGGCAGGCGAGCGCTTCCGGATCCAGCAGATGGGCGCCGCTGGTGGCGACCATGACCGGGTCCACCACGACGTGTGCCGGCCGATGCCGTATCAGGGCCGCAACGACCGCGCGGATCGTGACTGCGTTGCCAACCATTCCGGTCTTGACGGCGCGGATATCGAAATCCTCGAAAAGCGCGTCGATTTGATGGTCCAGCATCCCGATCGGCACCATGGATATGGACGCCATCCGCTGCGTATTTTGGGCCGTCAACGCGGTGATGGCGCTCACGCCGTGGCAACCGAGAGCGGCGAACGTCTTCAGATCGGCCTGGATCCCGGCTCCGCCGCCTGAATCTGAGCCGGCGATGGTCAGCACGACGGGAAGTGCGGAATGCGATGTGGGGTGTGCCATAAAGGGACTCGCAGTGGCCAGTGTTGCATAAACACAACACACCGATTCGGATGTCACCCCGAGAAAATGCCGCGAAACGCCGAGTGTCGCGGCATCTCTACGCTATTCGAGGTTGACACGCTGTCGCAAATTGACAATGCTTGCGGCGAATTAGCAACAGCCTGGTCACAGTTACATGCCCACACGCTCCAATCCGCGCTGTTCCCGCATCGCTACGGCGGCCGCACTGGCCCTCGCTGGGGTCGCGCCGGCGTTTGCCGCCGATCTGGGCGCGTGGGGTGGATACGCGATGGCGCGAATCGTGCCCGAATACGACTGGGCCGATGCCCAGGGGGCCGCCAGCGCGGCGCCCACGGTGTTCGATACGGGAAATGCAGCCGCGACTTTGGCTGCAGCGAGTTTGATCGAAACGATCCTGCCCGACCTGAGCTTCTCATTGCGATCGGATCGGAAGTTTGGCGGCGGCCAAATCTTCGACCTTGCGCCGTCCATTCTTCCCAAGCTCGGTCCCGGCGTGCAGCGCAGCCTGCTCGCACCGGGCCTGACGCACTCGTTCGGTGACGATGCTTCGCTCAGCCTGACCGCGCTGTTCGCGCGCCAGCAGTATGCGAGCTGGGGTTTTGGTACGGGCATCAGCAACAACGAATTTGCGTTGACCGGGAACGAGAGTTCCACCGGTCAGGGCGCGGCCATCGCCTGGCGCGACGGTCTGACGCCGGCGCTGTCCTACCGCATGTCCTACCAGACACGCATCGACATGGATCCGCTGCAGTCGGTGCGGGGCGTGTATGCGGAAGCCGCTGATCTCGATATGCCTGCGGTGGCTTCGCTGGGTTTCGAGTGGCAGTTGGCGCCGCATTGGCAAGTCGGCGTGGATGTCTCGCACGTGGCCTACAGCGACATCCGTGCGTTCACGAGCGCGACCTTGCCGCGTGAATTCCTCTCTCTGCTCGGCGACGGCGGTTCGCCCGATTTTGGCTGGCGCGACCTGACGGTGTACGGCGCGCAGCTGGCCTGGCACCCGAGCGAGCAGACGCGCTGGATGTTGCGCTATTCCACGCAACAGCAGCCGCGGCCGACGTCTTCGGTGCTCGATGCAGCGCTTGCGGATCGCTATTCGGATGTGAACTGGAGCCTCGGGTTCGAGCGCCGCTCGCCGAGACTCGGCTGGTGGCAGTTCGTCGCCAGCTATTCGCCGGTGCAGTATTTCCTCGGTGCCCAGTCGTTCGCGGACGACGATCTCAGCGGCAGACTGCTCGAGGTCGAAGCGCTTTGGACCTATCCGTTCTGATTTCACTGTGACATTGCTTCAGGGCTTTGAACGGGGCGTTTCGCCCCGTTTTTTTTGCCTGCGATGCCCGTCGATCAGAGATTCTCGGAAGCGAAGTCGGCCAGACGCGACCGTTCGCCGCGCCGCAAAGTGATGTGGCCGCTGTGCGGCCACCCCTTGAAGCGATCGACCGCATAGGTCAGGCCCGACGTGGTCTCGGTCAGGTACGGCGTGTCGATCTGCTCGACGTTGCCGAGGCAGATCATCTTGGTTCCCGGCCCGGCGCGCGTCAGCAGTGTTTTCATCTGCTTGGGGGTGAGGTTTTGTGCCTCGTCGATGATCACGTAGCGGCTGAGGAACGTGCGCCCGCGCATGAAATTCATGGAGCGGATCTTGATGCGTGATGCGAGCAGGTCATTGGTGGCGGCGCGCCCCCATGAGCCGCCCTCCTGTGGATTGGTGAGCACCTCGAGGTTATCGGTGAGAGCGCCCATCCACGGCGTCATCTTCTCTTCCTCGGTGCCGGGCAGAAAGCCGATGTCTTCGCCGACGCTTACCGTGGCGCGCGTCATGATGATCTCGCGATAGCGCTGCTGGTCCATCACCTGCGCAAGTCCCGAGGCGAGGGCCAGCAACGTTTTGCCCGTGCCGGCGGTGCCGAGCAGCGTGACGAAGTCGATCTCGGGATCCATGAGCAGGTTGAGCGCGAAATTCTGCTCGCGATTGCGCGCGTGGATGCCCCACACGGAATGCGTGCCGCCACGATAGTCGTCGAGCAGTTGCAGAGTCGCGATGTCGTCGCGGATGCGCAGCACGCGGAACTCCGGACCGTCCTCGCCATCCAGCCACAGGCACTGGTGCGCGTGCCAGGGTTCGTCCTCGCGCATGCGGACTTCGTAGTACGTGTGTCCTTTCTCGGTCCAGCTGCGCACTTCCTCGTGTCGGTTCCAGAAGTCGTCCGGCAGCTGATCGTGGCCCGCATAGAGCAGCGAGAAGTCGTCCAGCGCGCGGTCGTTCTCGTAGTCCTCGGCCGCGATGCCGTAGATCGACGCCTTGATGCGCAGGTTGATGTCCTTGGACACCAGCACCACGGGCCCTTCCCCCGCGGTTTCGCGCAGCTCCACGATCGCCGCGAGAATCTGGTTGTCCGGCGCCACGCCGCTCGCCGAGTGGCTGCGGTTGCTCGACGTGCGCATCTGGAACCGGAGCTTGCCCTGTGGTGCGCGAGCCGAGAGTTTGAGCTCCTGCGGCCTTGCCAGACTCAAGCCGTCCTGGATGCGTGAGGCGCCTCCCGACTCGATCAGTTCGTTGATGAAGCGGCTTACCTGCCTCGCGTTGCGGGCAACTTCGGTCGCGCCCTTCTTGCCGGCGTCGAGTTCCTCGAGCACAGTCATCGGCAGATACACATCGTGCTCTTCGAAGCGGAACAGTGCGGTCGGGTCGTGCATCAACACGTTGGTGTCGAGTACGTAAGTGCGCTTGGCCGAAGTCATCACGTAGTCGCTAACTCCTGTCGCAGGTGGGTCAAGAACGATCGAGCAAAGGTCACGGTGGTGCGGGAACTGACAGCGCGCGCGCCGCTTCGAGCACGATCGAAGCATGCGCGGGAACCTTGACGCCGCGCCACGACCGGCAAAGCTTTCCCGCCCCGTCGAACAGGAAAGTGCTGCGCTGGATTCCGCGCACCTGGCGTCCGTACATGTGCTTGTCGCGGATCACGTCGAACATTGCGCACAATACTTCGTCCACGTCCGCGACCAGGTCGAAGGACAATTGCTGCCGCTCCCGGAAGCGCTCGTGGCTCGAAAGAGAGTCGCGCGACACGCCGACGACCCGAATGCCGGCGGCTGCAAACTCGCTCGCCAGATCGCGAAATTCGCCGGCCTGCAGCGTGCATCCGGTGGTGGCATCCTTTGGATAGAAATACAGGACGGCAGGAGCCTTTCGCAGGGTTCTGCCGCTGAGGGTGCCACACGTCGCCGGGAGTTCGAAGTCGGGCAGTCGCGCGATGCGGGCGTCGGCAACGCGATCGCGCTCGTCCACCGTGGCAGTTCTCGCGGCCCGCGCGCCGACGACGTTCGCGCTGGCGCGAGGAGTCCTAATACTTGACCGGCTCCATCACCGCGTCGAGGTTGAGCGCGTCGCAAAACTCCAGGAAATCGTCGCGCAGGGACGCGATGTGGGTTTTGGCGGGGACACCGATGGTGATCTGGGCCGAGAACATTTCCGCGCCCGTCTGCATCGCGCGGTAGCGTGAGGAAGTGAGCTGTTCGAGGCTGATGCTGCGCGTCGCGAAAAACTCCGCGAGCTCGTGCAGGATGCCCGGCTTGTCGGCTGCGACCACTTCGACCAGGTAGGGCAGCAACGAGTTCTGGCTTGCGCGCACGTCAGTGCGTTGCAGTGTGGCCTGGATGCCGTCCTCGCGCTGCAGGCGCGGCAAGCCGGATTCAAGTTTCGCGATCGCGTCCCAGGAACCCACCGCGAGACAGGCGATGATCACGTCGCGCCCGAGGCAGGACAATCTGGACTCCAGCACATTGCAGCCGCAGTCGCGAATACGTCGCGTCAGCGGCAGCAACAGGGGCTGGGATTCCTTGGCGACTGCGGTGATGAGGACGTAGTTTTCGTTGTTGTTCTGGCGCGGCACGGTCAATGCGAACCCCGGCGGCCGGACGACCGCAAACATGGGTCACTTTACTGGCGGCCTACGGGCGCGACAAGCGCAGTCACGACACGGGTGTTGCGGGTGCGCAGGGGACGCGGAGCAAGGCGACTCGCGATGACGCGCCGATGCCATAATTCAGGCGCCCCCACGAGCGAGTTCCTGAAGCATGCGATTTGCCGGCAGCATCTGCGCACTGGCGACGCCCTTCGACACCGCCGGCGCCCCCGACTTCGATGCCTGGCGACGATTGCTCGACCTGCACCTCGCCGCTGCAAGCGATGGCGTGGTAGTCGGTGGTTCGACGGGCGAATCGGGCGCGCTGGAGGAAGGCGAACTGTCGGCCCTGCTCGCCATTGCGGTCGAGCGGCTCGGGGGCCGAATGAAAGTGATCGCCGGTTGCGGGGCGTCGAGCACCGCCCGAGCGTCGCGCCTCGTGCGCATCGCGGCGGAGACAGGAGTCGACGCGGCGCTGGTCGTGACGCCTGCCTACGTGCGACCGACGCAGGAAGGCCTGGTCGCGCACTATCAGGCGCTGGCGGACTCGTGCGATCTTCCGATCATCCTTTACAACGTGCCGAGCCGAACGGGTTGCGACTTGCTG
>Ga0183260_10001491_pt1 | contig 19451 bp, 18 predicted proteins | sample AntDrymUQ4972206_2_FD_129768 | JGI IMG/M metagenome (GOLD analysis project Ga0183260, IMG submission 129768) | Polar desert sand microbial communities from Dry Valleys, Antarctica - metaG UQ497 (22.06) (version 2) (version 2) | ecosystem: Environmental > Terrestrial > Soil > Desert | place...
CGAGCGCGACGTTCGCCTCCACGAGCCCGCCAGCTCGCGACTGTGGATCGCCGACAGCAAGACGGCGTCCGGTGTCCGCCACGTCGAGGTCACCCCGAGCCTGCGCGACGAGCTGCTCGCCCAGCGCGCCGACAAGCTGCGCCACGGCTACCCCGGCAACCCCGACGTTCCGTTCTTCTGCACCCGGGAGGGAACTCGCTGGAACGAGAGCAACGTCCGGGAGCGAATCCTCGCCGCGGCCACCGAGCGCGCCACCGGGCACCTCGTCCAGCGCGGCCTTCCGCCGCTCCCGCACGTCACCCCGCACACCCTGCGGCGCACGTACGTCTCGATGATGCTCCTCGCGACGAGCTTCGATGTCCCCTACGTCCAGAGCCAGGTCGGGCACGCCGACTCCAAGATGACCATGGACGTCTACGCCCAGCTCCTCGACCGCTCCAAGCGCGACCACGGAGCGGCCTTCGACGCGCTCGTCAACGCCGCCAGAACCAACCTCGAGAGCGCCGAAACCGGGGGGTTTAGCCCACCGTATAGCCCACCAAGCCGTTTGAGCCCTCGGGCGAGCGACAGACAGCCAACCGGAAAAACGCCCGTTTCCAGGGACTTCTCCAATGGGCGCGGCGGGTTTCGAACCTGCGACCTCTCGCGTGTGAAGCGAGCGCTCTCCCACTGAGCTACGCGCCCGGGAGGCGACTAGCGTAGCGGGGGTCTACGCGCGCTGGGATTCTCTCGGGCCCCTTCGCAGGACGCTTCTCCCCTCTCGCCAGCACCGCGCGCCGTCGGGGATGGCGGCCTAGCATTCGCTGGCGTGCCCGGAGCCGTTCGCCACATCGCCACCGCCTCGGCCCCAGAAGCCGACCCGTCGCCTGCTGCCTTCCCGCGCGTTCTCATCCTCACCGCATCGATCGGCGAGGGGCACGACCTTCCCGCCCGGTTTCTGGCGGCCCAACTCGCCGAGCGCCGGCCGGCGGCGAGCGCGGTCGTAGTCGACGGGCTGCAGGCGATGGGGCGGACGGCCGAGCGCATCGCGCTCGGCAGCGCGCCCACGGATTCGGTGTGGCGCGATCGGCTGTTCGACGGCATCCACGCGCTGATCACCCGGGTACCGCTGGTGCCCTGGCTCTGTGGCCGCCTTGCCGAGGCGCTCGGTGGCCGTGGCCTGCTGGACCTGATCGCCCGTGAACGTCCGGACGTCGTCGTCTCGACCTACCCGGGGGTGACGGAGGTGCTGGGTCGACTGCGCCGGCGCGGGCGACTGACCACTCCCACGGTGTCGGCGATCACGGATCTCGCTGCATTGAGATTCTGGGCGCATCCGGGGATCGACGTGCACCTGGTCACGCATCCGGAATCGGCGCCCGAGGTCCGTTCGATCGCTGGGGCAGACGCGCGGATCGTGCCCGTCCGCGGCCTCCACGACCCAGCCTTCGCGCTGCCAAGGAGCCGCGACGACGGCCGCCGCGCGCTCGGACTGCCGGTCGAGCCCAAGCTCGTCGTCGTCTCCGGCGGCGGCTGGGGAGTGGGCGACCTCGCGGGCGCCGTCGAAGAGGGCCTGCTTGTCGCCGACACGATCGTCGTGGTCCTCTGTGGCCGCAACGAGCGGCTCCTCGAACGCTTGACGGCGCGCTTCGCCGGGAATGCCCGCGTGAGGTTGATGGGCTTCACGACGCAGGTGCCCGACCTGTTTGCCGGCGCCGACGCGCTCGTGCACTCCACGGCGGGCCTGACCGTGCTCGAGGCGCACGTACGCGGGTGCCCGACGATCTCCTACGGATGGGGTCGCGGCCACATCCGCGCCAACAACAGGGCCTACGCGCGGCTCGGGATCGCCGAGGCCGCCCGCGACCGAAGCGAGCTCGCCGGCGCGCTGCGCCGTGCGCTGGCGCAGCGGCGCGCGCCCGACAGCTCCTACGCGCGCCTGCCCTCAGCGGCCGACGTCGTCCTCGCGTGCGCCGACGGCCCCCGCGGAGTGCCGGCCGCCGAGCACGCTGCGGACGGGGCGTGAGGACCCAAGCACCCCCGCACCCACGCCCACCAGCAGGACCGCTGCGGCCAGGAGCGCGCCGCCGAGCGGCGTCTCGCCCCACTTCTCGCCGAGCAGCGCCCAGGCGCCGATCACCGGGACGAGCACCTGAGCTGCGAGGATGACCGGCGCGACGCGAGCTGCCGGAAGCCGCTGGAGCGCCGACATCTCCGCGTTCAGCGCCAGGACGCCCGCCAGTGCCGCCCCCGCTGCCCACGCCGCGGCGACGAGCCAGGCGGCGCGATCCAGGCCGTCGGCGAGGAGCTTGAGCGCGATGGCTGCCCATGCGTCGCCCGCCGCCGCGGCGAGAACCTTTGCCCGGGGATCCGGGAGCCGGCTGCCCGCGGCGATTGGGAGCGCCGCGAGCAGCCCGAGCATCACGAGGAGGACTGCGACCCCGAGCCCGTCGTATCCGGCGGCCGCCTCCCGGGGCGCGGCGAGCGCCGTAACGGTCACGCCTGCCACCACGGCCGCCACGCCGGCAACCTCGACCCTCCCGACCGGCTCGCGCAGGAAGGCTCGCGCGAGCACGAGCAGGAGCACCAGCCCGAGGGCGAGCGTGGGCTGCACGAGCGTGAGCGGCGCCAGCGTTAGGGCGAGCACCTGGAGGCCCGCTCCCACCCCCGCGAGCGCGGTCCCGGCCGCCCAACGCCGACGGCGCAGCAGCCGGAGGAGCAGGAAGCCGCGCGGACTCGGGTCGTCCGCGGAGCGAGCCTCGAAGGCCTGGAGCACGTAACCGACCTCGAAGCAGCAGGCGGCGGCGACTGCGACGAGTCCCCCCGCGATCAAGAGGCTCCCCCCGCATGAGACCATCGGCGGCATGCGAGCCGCCGCCGGCGTCGCTGCGGCCGCGGGAGCGGCAGCGGCGTGGACCCTCCCCGCACCGGCCCCGCTGATTCCCTCACTGTGCCGCTCGCTGGGAATCGTGCGCGAGCTGGGCGGCGGCCAGCCCGTCGTCGCCCTGACCTTCGACGACGGCCCGCACCCGTCCGGGACGCCGGCCGTGCTCGACGCCCTCCAAGCCGCCGGCGCCCGCGCGACCTTCTTCCTGGTCGGGGAGCAGGTCAGGCGCTGGCCGGCTCTTGCCGCCCGGATCGCCGCCGAGGGCCACGCGATCGCGCTCCACGGCGACCGTCATCGCACGCTGCTGCGCGTCGCGCCGGCCACCCTCGCCCGCGACCTCGATCGCGGCCACGATACGCTCGCGCAGGCGACCGGAGCCCCGCCGACGCTCTACCGGCCGCCGTATGGTGTCTTCAGCGCGGCGGGACTGGTGATCGCGCGGCGCAGGGGATGGACTCCGATCCTGTGGTCGCGATGGGGACGGGATTGGACCCCGCGGGCGACACCCGAGGGGATCGCCGCGCTGGTGACGGCGGACGTCAAGTGTGGTGACGTCCTCCTGCTCCACGACGCCGACCACTACAGCGCGCGCGACTCCTGGGAGGCGACGGCCGACGCCGTGCCGCTGATCCTCGGTGAGCTGCGTAGGCGAGGGCTGACGAGCACGCGACTCTGAGCCACCCGACCGCCGGGGACCACTAAGCGCGCGCGACCCGCCGCCGGCGGGCGCTGGTCAGCGCGAAGGCCGAGAAGGCGAGTGCCAAGACGATCAACGTCAACAGGACGCGGCCACCGAGGACGCGCTCCAGATCGCGCACCGCATCCCGTTCCACCGCCAGTGTCCCGACGAGGAGGCCGATCATCGCGAATGCGATGACGCGAGCCCAGGGCCATGGCCGCCGCTGCTTCGGCGCGGGTGGCGCTGCCAGCGCGACCGCAGCCGGCGCGAGCGGCGCGAGCGGCGCGACCGCGGCTGGAAGCGCCGCCGGCTCTTCGCGCCCGCGGTGCCAGTCGACGTAGCGGCGAAGCCCCTCGGCGAACGGCGTCCGAGGTCGCCAGTCGAGCTCCTCCACCGCGCGGAGGCCGCTGACCTGCGCGCCCGCGAAGTCGCCCGGGCGGCCGTCGACGTCGATCACCTCGACAGACCCCACGACCTCTCGCACGGCCTCCGCGATCTGACGGATGGTCACGTCCTCCGTGCCCACGAGGTTGAACGTGCGGTTCGCCGCGACGGGCGCGAGCGCGCGGACCACGCCCTCGGCGAGATCCTCGACGTAGACGAAGCGCCGCGCCTGCGTTCCCCCTCCCGCGAGCAGGAGCGGCTCGCCGGCGAGTGCCTTACCGACGAAGGCCGGGACCACCGCCGCGGGCCGTGCGCGCGGGCCGTAGGGAATGCCGAAGCGCAGGATGGTGCTTGAGACGCCGTAGAGCTGGGCGTAGGAGCGGCAGTAGAGCTCGCCGGCGAGCTTGGTGGCGGTATAGATGTGGGAGGGAGCGGGAAGCAGCGTCTCCTCGTCGACGTGGGCGGCCTCGACGTCGGAGTACACCCAGATCGTCGATGCGTACAGGACTCGGTCGGTGCCCGCCTCGCGCGCAGCGTGGAGAACGCTGAGGGTGCCGCGACAGTTGAGCTCCTCGGCGGCTACCGGGTCGCGCGCGACCTCCCCGACGTCTGCCGCGGCGGCCAGGTGGACGATGGCGTCACAGTCCGTGCACGCGGCCAGAACCGCCTCGAAGGCACGAACGTCGCCGATGACCGTCTCGACGTCGTGGTGGTAGGGGGAGGGACGCAGGTCGAGGATCCGCGGCTCATGCCCGGCGGCCAGCAGCCGGTCGACGACGTGGGAGCCGATGAATCCAGCGCCGCCCGTGACCAGGACGCGACTCATCCCGACCCCGGCTCGGGCCTGTAGTACAGCGGCACGCACCAGTGGTTGCGCGCTGCCCAATCGGTGTCGGGAAGGTCGTCTCCGGTACCCATGATGCGGTGGCAGGGCTGGTCGTAGACCTTGCCGGTCGAGTTGTCAACGGGGTCGAAGACAATGTACTTGTACAGGCCGGAGATCATTCCTTCGGGCAGGTGCAGACGGTTGGGATGCGCGGGGTCGAGAACCTCGCGCGCGACCGCATTCTTCCAAGCGACGATGTCGCCGAGGCGCTTGGTCTGGACCAGGCCGAGGGCCGCCGTGAACTCGCTCATCCGAAAGTTGAGCCCGGCGACCCGGTGATCGGGCTTGCCGTAGTCGCGAAAGGCGCGGGCGAACTCGAGCAGGTCGTCGTCTCGGGAGACCAGGATGCCGCCTTCGCCGGTCGACACCGTCTTGGTCGCGTAGAACGAGAACACCCCTGCATCGCCGTAAGTCCCGGGCCTTCGCTCGCCCCAGGAGGCGCCGTGGGCATGGGCGCAGTCCTCCAGGAGGAACACTCCCTCGCTATGGCACAGCTCCGCAATCGCCTCGCTCTCGAACGCGAGGTGGCCGCCGATGTGGACGAGCACGCATGCCCGCGGCCGATGCGTCGCGAGCTTCGCCTCGACGTCGGCCAGGGAGGCGCACAGATCGTCGCGGTTGCAGTCGACGAAGACGGGCGTCCCGCCGGCGGCCAGGATGGCCAGCGGAGTCGCCATGAACGTGTTCGACGGGCACAGCACAGGCTGGCCGCGCACGCCCGCGAACTCCAGCGCGGCCAGCGCGCCGCCCGCCCAGGAACCCATCGCCACCGCTCCCAGGCCGTTCCACTTCCCCCATTCGGCCTCGAAGCGACGCGTCATCTCTCCCTGGGACCACTGCTCGGAGTCGATCACCTCGTCCCACAAAGCGTGGGTCTCGTCGCGGTCGCGCCGGTCGAACCCAATCGCAAAGGCATGGACATCGATGGGGGAAGCCTTCACGCGCTTGAGCAGGCTAACGGTCCCGGCGGCATCGCGAGATCACCCTGGGCCGGGCGATAGGGTGGGCCGCCGTGGCGGACAAGCTATCCAGGCGATGGGCGTCACGCGCGCTGGCCGCGACCTTCGTCGGCGCGGGGACGATGCACTTCGTCATCCCGTCCACCTACGAGTCCATCGTGCCCGGCTACCTGCCCGCCCACCGCGAGCTGGTCCTCGCCAGCGGAGTGGCCGAGATCGCCGGCGGCCTGGGCGCGCTTCACCCCCGCACGCGCCGTGCCGCGGGCTGGTGGCTCGCAGCGACCCTGCTCGCCGTGTTCCCGGCCAACGTCCACATGGCGCTTCACCCGGACCGCTACACGAGCCTCCCGCAGTGGGCTGTCTACGCGCGACTCCCCTTACAAGGGGTGTTCATCGCGTGGGCGCTGTGGGCGACGCGGCGCCCGGCGCGCTAGCATCCCTCGCGGACCGTGCTAGGCGGGGAGGTAGCGGTGCCCTGTACCTGCAATCCGCTCTAGCGGGGCTGAACTCCCTCTCTGAGGGGCTCAGGCCCTCGGGTCGATGCGCCTGTGAAAGCGTTGATGGCCGGGTCCCGTGCGGTGGAGGATCGTGAATCAGGTCAGGTCCGGGAGGAAGCAGCCTTAAGCGACACCCTTCAGGCGTGACGGGGCAGCCCGGCCGGAGCAGACACCGGTGTCAGCGCCCGAGGACCGGCTTCGACGAAGGGTGCACGGTCCACTCATGCGAACGCTCGCCCGTGGGCGGGAGCCGTCCACGGGCACGGCGGTCCGCGCTACCCGCAGTTCGCGTAGACCCGCCAGGAGCGATTGCGGCGCTGGAGCTGGAAGCCCGCCGGGCGGCGCAGGCGCCCCGCGCCGGGGTCGCGGTCATCGAGGGCGAACTGGCGCGCGATCGACGGCCGGGCCGGGAGGAGGAGGACACCGCGGGAGGGTTGGGTGCCCTCGCCGGCGGTCCGCAGGTCGGCCGGGTCGCGGTCGAGCCACAGGGAGAGCAGCGGCACCGGGCGGCTGTTGGGCACGGTGACCGGTTGGCAGTCCTGCGGGAAGGCGCCGGCCGTGGCAAGGTCGTGGAGGTCGTCCTGGATGCGCTTCTGGGCGACGAGCGATGAACGGAGATCGGTCAGATCAGACGGTGCAGCTGGGAGGGGCCGAAGGCCGCGAGCAGGAGAACCACGACAGCGCCCCCGGCGAGCCAGCTCCATCGCCGCGATCCGCGCTCGACGGCCAGCCATCCGCCCACTGCCGCTCCGCACAGCACGCACAGGAGGGTCGCCTCGAGCAGCAGGTAGCGAGTGATCACCGGCAGGCCGGCGAGGGCGACCACCGCGAAGGCGGCCAGCGCGACGGCGGCGGCGGCGATGACCGCGAGCGTACGCCGGCGCCGCCACACGAGCCCGAGCCCGGCGCCGGCCATCGCGGCGACGAGCCCCGGCTCGCGCAGGATCTCGCCGAGCTTGCGCGGGCCCTCCTCGACGAGGCCCGAGAGTCCCGTCGCCCGCCCCAGCGTCTCGACGTTGTCGCGCGTGCCGGTCAGCGAGGCGAGCGCGTCGCCGGAGGCGGCAAGGTCCACCAGCGCCCACACGACCGGAGCCGCCAGCGCGAGCGGGATGAGCTGGATCGCGCGGCGGCGCGCCTCGCCCGCCTCGGAGGCGTTGGTGGCGACCACCTCTCCCTCTTCCCCTCCGGCCCCCGCTTGCCCAGTACCGACGGCAGCGCCAGCCAGACCACGTAGGCCAGCGAGAAAAGCCACGCCTCGGGCCGCAGGAGGCCGGCTAGGAAGAGCAGCGCGAGCACTGGCGCCCCCGCCCGCGGGCGGCGCACCTCGAGAGCCAGCGCGCCGAGCACGAAGGCCAGGTAGGGCACGTCCACGTAAGCGCGCAGGCCGAAGGAGAGCACCGGCTCGCGGGTCAGGAGGACCACCGCGGCGGCCACACCCGCGATCGGCCCGAACCACGTCGCCGCAAGCCGGTAGACCAGGTAGCCGACGACACCCAGCGCGAGGAACCCGAGCGCGACGGCCATCGGCTCGGCCGCGTCGCCGAATCCGGCGAGGAGGAGGCCGACGGCGTCGGCGAGGGGATGCGTCGTCGGCGCCAGCGCCGCGCCGTCGAAGTCGGGCCGCCGGCCCGAAGCCACCTCGCTTCCGAAGACGAGCACATAGGCGGTGTCCCAGTTGGCAAAGCCCGTCCGGAAGACCGCGAACAGCGCGCCCGCGATGGCGACGCTCCATAGCGGTCTGAGGCGGACCATCGGGGCCGAGACCGTACCGGGCGGCGCGGCCCCAGTGGGAGGGAGTACTAGACTCGAATCTCGTGCCCGAGACCCCGTCGCTGTACCGCCGCCACCGCCCCCGCAGCTTCGACGAGGTGGTCGGCCAGGAGCACGTCGTTCGCACGCTGCGAAACGCCGTGGAGCGGGACAAGGTCCATCACGCCTACCTGTTCGTGGGCTCACGCGGGACGGGGAAGACCTCGATGGCAAAGATCCTCGCCGCCTGCCTGAACTGCGAGCGAGGGCCCACCACCTCGCCCTGCGGCGTCTGCGAGTCGTGCGTGTCGATCGCCGGCGCGACCTCGCTGGACGTCATCGAGATGGACGCTGCCTCCAACAACTCGGTCGACGACATCCGCGAGCTGCGTGAGCGCGTCGGGCTGGCCCCGGTCTCCGGTCGCCACAAGGTCTACATCCTCGACGAGGCCCACATGCTCTCTCCGCAGGCGTGGAACGCCTTCCTCAAGACGCTCGAGGAGCCGCCGCCGAGCACGATCTTCGTGCTCGCCACGACCGAGGCGCAGAAGGTCCTGCCGACGGTCGTCGATCGCTGCCATCGCTTCGACTTCGGCCGTCCGAGCGCTGACCAGATCGGCGAGGTCCTCCGCCGGGTGGCCGCCCAGGAGGCGATCGAGCTGCCCGAGGCTGCCGTCGGCCTGATCGCCCGTGGGGCGACCGGAAGCTTCCGCGACGCGCTCGGAACGCTCGAGCAGCTGGTCACCTACAGCGGGACCTCGATCGAGCTCGACGACGTGCTCGCCGTGCTCGGAGTGGCCGACGCCGACCTGCTCTTCGGAGCGCTGGACGCGATCGCCGCCCACGACGCCCGAGAGGCGCTCCTGTCGGTGGCGCGACTGGACGAGTCGGGCCGTGACGCCGGCCAGCTGCTGCGCGACCTCGAGGGCCACGCGCGCGAGTTGCTCGTGGTCCAGACCCTGGGCGAGCTTCCCGCGGGCCTGAGGGTGACCGCCGAGCACGACGACCGCCTCCTCGCCCAGGCCCAGCGCCTGACCGCCGCCGACGTGACCCGCGTGCTCGACCTCGTGGCGGCCGCCCAAGACGCGGTCAAGAACGGCGCGGACGCTCGCATCCAGCTCGAGCTCGCGCTCGTCAAGGCGGCGCGGCCCGACACCGACGTCTCGACCCAGGCGCTGCTCGCTCGCGTCGAGCGGCTCGAGGCCCGGCTTGCCGGCGAGGCGGGCTCGGGGCGGGCAGCGCCGCCCGCGCCGCCGCCCGCGCCACCCGAGCCCATGGGCGAGGTTGCCGCCGCGCGTGTTGCCTCGCCTGCCGAGCCGGTGGGCCCGGCACCGAGCGCGGAGGCGGGAGCGATTTCCGTGACGGCAGCGCCGCCCGCGGCCCGGGAGACCGGCGCGCCCGCGTCGGCGGGGACGCCCGCGGCCGGGGAGACCGGGGCGCCGGTGACCGCAAAGGCGCCCGCTGGTATGGAGGGCGGCGCTCTGGCCGGCGACCTCGAAGGCCTGCGGTCGATGTGGCCGGCCGTCCTCGAGACGCTTCGCGAGCGCGGGGGCTCGCTGAAGGCCGGCATCTTCGCGGAGGCGCGCCCCGCCTCGCTCGCCGACGGCGAGCTGGTCGTCGCCTTCCCCCCCTCGGCGACCTTCAAGAAGCGAAAGGCTCAGGATCGCGAGTACTGTGAGGCGCTCGCCGACGCCGTGCGGGCGGTGACCGGGGCGCAGATCCAGCTGCGCTGCGAGCTGGGCGAGGAGGACGGCGCGGAGGCGGGCGTCGCCGGGTCGCTTTCCGAAGAGGAGCTCGTCGCCCGGTTCATGACAGAGTTCGACGCCGAGGAGATCCCGGCCGACCCCGAGGAGGGCGAGCACTGATGCCCCAGCCGCCCAACATGCAGCAGATGCTCAAGCAGGTCCAGAAGATGCAGGCCGACATGATGGCCGCGCAGGACAAGCTCAAGGACGAGCGGGTGGAGGCGAGCGCGGGCGGGGGGATGGTGAAAGTGGTCGTCAGCGGCGACCTCGAGGTCAAGGAGATCACGATCGCGCCCGACGCCATCGATCCCGACGACCCCGAGCTGCTCGCCGACCTCGTCCTCGCCGCAGTCAACGAGGGCCTGCGCTCCGCGCAGGAGCTCGCCGCGAGCAAGCTCGGCGGGCTGACCGGCGGCATGGGCAACCTCGGGTTGCCCGGCCTCTAGCGTGTACGCCGCTCCGGTCCAGCGGCTGATCACCGAGCTGAGCCGCCTTCCGGGCATCGGGACGCGCACCGCCCAGCGCCTGGCCTTCCACATCCTGCGCGCCTCGCCCGAGGAGGCGCGCGACCTCGCCGACGCCATTCGAGAGGTCAAGGAGCGCATCGGGCAGTGCGAGCGCTGCTTCAACCTCGCCGAGGAGAGCTTGTGCCCGATCTGCCGTGACACCCGTCGCGACCCAAGCGTGCTCTGCGTCGTCGAGGAGCCCAGCGACGTCATCCCGATCGAGCGCACGCACGAGTTCCGAGGCCGCTACCACGTGCTGGGTGGCGCTCTGTCGCCGATCGACGGCGTCGATCCTGAGGACCTGAAGATCGCCCAGCTCCTCGCCCGGGTCGGCGAGGAGGACGTGCGCGAGGTCGTGCTGGCCACCAACCCCACAACGACGGGGGAGGCGACGGCGCTCTACATCGCCGACGCGCTGCGCGGCCGCACCGGCGATGTCGCGGTGACCCGCCTGGCCTCCGGCCTGCCCGTGGGCAGCGACCTCGAGTACGCAGACGAGGTCACCCTCGGTCGCGCGCTCGCGGGCCGCCGCGCGCTGTAGCCCAGCGCCGGCCAGTCAGCTCGGCAGCATCCCGTAGGAGCGCTTGAGCTCGAGGACCCTGCGCAGCGAGGCGTCGAGCTGGCCGGGGGAGACGCGGCCTATGCGGACCGCGGCGAGCACGGATTGGTAGGCCTCCTCCTGGTCGTCGGCCGAGCCCGGGACGTAGAGCAGGTCGGCCCCCGCCTTAAGCGCGGCGAGCGCCGCCTGGGCGACGGTGCCGCCGGTGACGGCCGTCGTCCCGACGAGGTTGGCGGTCATGACGACGCCGCGGAAGCCCAAGCCCGAGCGCAGGAGTCCGACCGCCTCGGGTAGCAGCGTCGCCGGCGTGACCCCGTCGAAGGCCGCGTAGATCGCGTTGGACATCCGCACGACGGGCGCCCGACCAGCGACCGCCCGGAACGGTTGCACGTCGCGCCTGCGCAGCTCGTTCAGGCTCAGGCCGACGGGCCCCGGGCCCACGTCGGGGTCCTGCGCCGCGCCGCCGGCGCCGGGAAAGCTCCCGACCGCCGGGATCACCTTCGCTTTCAGGTAGCCCTGGACGGCAGCCCGGGTGGCCTTCGCGACGAACGCCTCGTCGACGCCGAAGGCGCGCTTCTCGAACGGCCCGCCCTCCGCGGCGACGTCGGCTGAGGGCGCCAGGGTCATCGTGACCCCGAGCGCGCGCAGGGCCCGGCCGGCCGCCCTGGCCTCGCGCCCGACTGCCGCCACCCCCTTGCTCGCCACCGACTCCTGCGAGCCGGGCGGGAGGTCCGCGAAGGCCGAGCGCTCCCCTCCCTCCTGCGCGGCGGCGATCAGCGGCGGGACGTCGCGGCCCAGACGCGCATTCGCTCGCAGCCCCGCGATCAATCCCTTCACTTGGGTCGCCGAGACGTAGTTGACGTCCTGGAGCACCAGGCCTCCCCAGTCGCGGCGACGCAGGTTGGAGAGGATCGGCGCTCCCCGGTCCTGGCCGGCGAAGCCGACGACGAAGAGCTGGGCGACCTTGCGCTCGACGGGAGCGCGAGCGAGGAGGCGCTCGACGTCGTCGCTGCCCCGTCCCGGGCCGAGCACGCGCACCAGCGCGTCGAGAACGGTCACCTTCGCGACGGGGACCGTCTCCTTCACGCTGGGGACCGCCTCCTGCGCGCGCGGCGCGTCTCCTCCCTCCTCCTCGTCACCGCTGGAGGGGAGCACCGCGGTGAGGAGAGCCAGCAGAGGGACGACGGCCAGCGCGAGCAGGAGCGCGGTTTGGCGCTTCCGCGTTCGGGTCACCGCGCGCCGCTAGCCTTCGCCGCCGTGGCCGAGACGCTCGTGATGAAGTTCGGCGGGACCTCCGTCGCCGGCCCGAAGGGACTTCGCCGGGCCGCCCGCCGCATCGTCGCGCGCAAGGAGCAGGGCGCGCGCGTCGTCGCGGTGCTCTCCGCACGTGGGAAGGCCACCGACGAGCTCATCGAGATGGCCCAGGAGGTCTCTCCTCACCCCGATCCGCGCGAGATGGACATGCTCCTCTCGACGGGTGAGCGCCAGTCGTGCGCCCTCTGCGCGATGGCCATCCACGACCTCGGTCACCGGGCCATCTCGCTCACGGGCTCACAGGCGGGGATAGTCACGGACACGTCGCATACCAAAGCGCGAATTCTCGACGTCCGCGCCGATCGCATCAAGGAGCACCTCGAAACCGGGGCGATCGTGCTGGTCGCCGGCTTCCAGGGCGTCTCGACCACGAAGGACGTCACGACGCTCGGACGGGGGGGATCGGACACTACCGCGGTGGCCCTCGCCGCGGCGGTCGGCGCCGAGGTGTGCGAGATATACACCGACGTCGACGGCGTGTTCAGCGCCGACCCGCGGATCGTCCCCGACGCGCGCAAGCTGCCGGTCGTCACCTTCGAGGAGATGCTCGAGATGGCCTCGTCGGGCGCGGGGGTGCTCCAGCTGCGCTCCGTCGAGTACGCGCGCAACCACGGGGTGCGCATCCACTGCCGATCGAGCTTGCACGACGGCACCGGTACCGTTGTCGTGGGAGAGGACGAGACCGTGGAGCAGCCCCTCATCACCGCCGTGACCCATTCGACCGACGAGGCTCGCGTCACCCTGCTCGGGGTGCCCGACCAGCCCGGTGTGGCCGGCCGGATCTTCAGCGCGCTGGCGCAAGACAACATCAACGTGGACATGATCATCCAGAACGAGCCCGAGTCCGACGGCGCCCGGGCCGACATGTCCTTCACCGTCCCGCGCGCAGATCTCGCCGGCGCCACGCGGACGCTGGACCGGATCGTGGCCGAGCTCGGCATCGCGAGGGTCGCGACCGACGTGGAGATGGGCAAGGTCTCGGTCGTGGGCGCGGGGATGAAGTCACATCCAGGGGTCGCGGCGAAGGTGTTCAGCGTGCTCGGCGAGAACGCGATCAACATGGAGATGATCGCGACGTCGCCCATCAAGATCTCGTGCGTCATTCGGAGCGAGCAGGTGCCTAAGGCGGTCCGCGCGCTGCACGCCGCCTTCGAGCTCGGCCGCGACGCCGTGCGCGAGGAGCGACCGTTCGGGGCGAGCGCCAGGGACGGGAGCCCGGCATGAGCGATCTCCGCGTCGCCGTCGTCGGCGCGACCGGGGCCGTGGGGACGACGATGCTCGAAGTCCTCGAGCAGCGCGGGTTCCCGGCGCGCGAGATCGTGCCCTTCGCGTCCGAGCGCTCGGTGGGCCGCGAGGTCACCGGCCGGACGGTGCGCGCGCTCACCCCCGGCGCGGTCGAGGGCTTCGACGTGGCGCTCTTCTCGGCGGGCTCGGGGGTCTCGCGCGAGTGGGCGCCCCGCTTCGCGGGGGCAGGCGCCGTCGTGGTCGACAACTCCTCGCAATGGCGCATGGACCCCGAAGTGCCGCTCGTCGTCGCGGAGGTCAACCCCGAAGCCCTCGACGACCACGCGGGCATCGTCGCCAACCCGAACTGCACGACGATGCAGATGGTGGTCGCGCTCAAGCCGCTGCACGACGCCGCCGGGATCGAGCGGCTGATCCTCTCGAGCTACCAATCGGTCTCGGGCACCGGCGCCAAGGCGATGGCCGAGCTCGAGACCCAGTCCCACATGCTCCTCCACGGCCAAGAGCCCGAGCCAGGGGCCGTCTACCCGCACCGGATCGCCTTCAACGTGCTGCCCCACGTGGAGACCTTCTCTGACGGAGACGACTACTCCACCGAAGAGCGCAAGGTCATCCGCGAGACCCGCAAGATCCTCTCAGAGCCCGAGCTGCGGGTCACCGCGACCTGTGCGCGCGTGCCCGTGCTAGTCGGTCACTCGGAGTCGATCAACGTCGAGCTGCGCGAGGACATCTCCCCCGAGCGCGCGCGCGAGCTCCTGGCCGCCGCGCCGGGAGTGACCGTGGTCGACGACCCCGCGCAGGCGCGCTACCCGCTTCCGATCGACGCGGCGGGCGGCGACGACGTCCTCGTCGGCCGCATCCGGCGCGACCCCAGCAACCCGCGCACGCTGAACCTGTGGGTCGTGGGCGACAACCTGCGCAAGGGAGCAGCGCTCAACGCCGTGCAGGTCGCCGAGCTTCTGCACGAGCGTGAGCTCGTCGGCGCCTGAGCGCCGCTGATCCGGCGCTGCCGGCGTCCTCGCCTGCTCGCGTGCAGAGCACGCCACGCAGGCTGCGTCCTTGGCAGCGCCGGCCAGCGACGCTCAGGGGGTCGCCCGAGTCAGCGCGGCGTAGGGAGGTGGCGCCGCCCCGCACCTATACGGTGCGGTCTGGCGGGCCCCGCAGTCTCACACCGCAGTAACGACGTTTGGCGGTAGACGAGCACGCGCCGGGCCTGCGCGTAGGCCTCCAGCGACTCCGCCTGGCGGCCGCAGCGGTAGAGCGTCAGCATGAGCTGGCCGGCGAGCCGCTCGCGGGTCGGGTTGTCCGCGACGAGCTGCGCCAGCTCTCCGACGAGCGCGTCGTGACACCCGGCGGCGAGGTCGGCCTCGACGCGTGCGTCCAGAGCGGCGAGCCGCTCCTCGTCGAGGCGAGCGATCTCGGCCGCGGCGAACGGCTCGTCGGCGAGGTCTGCCAGCGGCGATCCGCGCCATAGCGACAGCGCCCCGCGCAGCAGCGCAGACGCGTGCTCGGGCTGCCCGCCGGCCAGCGCAGCGCGGCCCTCCTCTACGAGCCGCTCGAAGCGCTCGGCGTCAAGCTCGTCCGGGCGGACGCGCAGCCGGTAGCCGCCCGCCGTGGTCGCCACGATGCCGGGGTCGCCCAGCGCCCTGCGCAGCCGCGACACATGCACCTGAACCGTCTTGACGGCGCCTCCGGGAGCGTCCTCCCCCCACAGCGCAAGCGCCAGGCGCTCGGCGCTGACCGGCTCGTTGGCGTGCAGCAGCAGCACCGCGAGCACCGCGCGCGGCTTCTTGCCGCCCAAGGCCACGGCGCCGGCCTCGTTACGGACGTCGATCAGTCCGAGGATCCGAAACTCCATCGTCCGCCGGGGCACGGTACTCGGTTGCGCGAAGGAGCGATTGTTGGCGCCAAGGGCCAATTGTTGGCGCGTTGCAAGCGCTCTGTAAGCGGTAATCCCGAAGCTCGCCCCATGACTACCTTCATGGACAGCAGGACACGCAAGTCCGACCCGACCGGGGCGCTCTTCGATCTCGACGGCTTCGAGCCTTACAACGACCCCTTCGGACACCGGGCCGACGGGTTGCTCGACGGGTCGACCGTCGCGGCGCAGACACGAGACGTGCTCATGCAGGCACTGCAAGAGCGTGAGCCGGAGCTCGGTGACCACGTTCGCCAGGTGGCGGACCTGGCCGTCGCCGTCGGCCGTCAGCTGGGCATGGATGCCGAGCAGCTCGACGAGCTGCACCGAGCGGCCGAGCTTCACGACGTTGGAAAGATCGCGACTCCGGATGCGGTGCTGCACAAGCCAGGGAAGCTCGATGACGACGACTGGCGGCTGATGCGACAACACACGATCATCGGGGAGCGCATCCTCGACAGCGTTCCCGCGCTGCGACCGGTGGCGCGGATCGTCCGCTCCTCGCACGAGCACTGGAACGGCAGTGGCTATCCGGACGCGCTGCGCGGCGCCGAGATCCCGCTGGGGTCGCGCATCGTGCTCGTCTGCGACGCCTTCAGCGCCCATGACCTCGACCCGCTGCTACCGAGCCGCCATGTCGGTCGAGGACGCTGTCAGCGAGCTCTCAAGATGCTCAGGCGAGCAGTTCGACCCTGCCGTCGTCGACGCCTTTACCCAGCAGCTGGGGTTCGGGGTCGGCGATCGGGCCGCAAGCAGCGCGCCCGGCGCTACGCCGCACCGGCGATGACCGACGTCGACCAGTCGATGACCGACGTCGGCTTGACCACGTGGCGGGCCATCCCGAGCTCGGAGGGCTCGAGGCCGAGGGCGAGGCCGACGAGCTGGGGCAGGTGCAGGATGGGGAGGCCGAGCTTGCGGCCGACCTCGCGCTCGGCCAGCGGCTGCTGGAGGTCGAGGTTGAGGTGGCACAGCGGGCAGGGGGTGACCAGGCAGTCGGCTTCGGCGTCGATCGCGTCGCCGATGTGGCGCCCCGCCTGCTTGAGCGAGGCCGCCTTGTTCATCGTGATGATCGGGAAGCCACAGCAGCGGTAGGCGCCCGCATAGTCGATGACTGTGCCGCCCAGCGCGTCGATGAGCTGGTGAAGGTAGGTGTCGCGCGGCTGGGCCTCGTCGATGTTCAGGCGGTCGGTCGGGCGCACGATGTAGCAGCCGTAGAAGGGGCCGACGCGCAGGTTCTCGAGCGGCTGGGAGACCTTCTCGCGCAGCGCGTCGAGCCCGATCTCCTCGACGAGCAGCCACAGGAAGTTCTTGTTCTCCAAGCCGCGTTGATATGACAGCCCCTCGTCGGCCAGGTTGTCGTTGATCAGCTCGCGGTACTCGGCGTTTGCGTCGAGGCGCTCCTGGCACTCGGTCTGGGAGCCCTGGCAGGTCGAGCAGATGTTCATCATCATCGTGCCGTCGGTCTGCTGGGCGAGCGCGAACGTCCGGGCGTTGAGCGTGTCGGCGAGCTCCTGGTTGTGCTCGGCGATGACGCCGGCGCCGCAGCACGCGGCGCGGTCGAGCTCGACGAGCTCGATGTCGAGCAGCGGAGCGATCTTGGCCATGGAGCCGTGCAGCTCCGGGGTGAAGCCCCGGCTCACGCAGCCGGGCCAGTAGGCCACCTTCATCTGATGATCAGCTCCTCTTCTTCTGGGGTCCCGACCCGGCCTGCTGGGCCTGGCCGTCGTCGCCCGCACCGGGATCGTTGGGCCCCTGCTCGTCCTCCGAGCCCGGGGCATCCGGCTCGTCCTCGGTCCCCGAGACGTAGAGGTTGAACTCGAGGCGCTCGGGGCGACCCTCGACCTTGTCGAAGATCCGCTTGACCTCCTTGGAGGCCTTGTGGGGGTGCAGCAGCGCGTTTTGCGGGGTCACCTTGCGGCGCAGCAGCGCACGGGTGATCGAGGGGAGGGAGTCGACGAGCTCGGGCACGGTGCGCGGGTGGAGCTTTCCGCCGTAGGAGTCGGGCAGGAGGTCGGCCTCGTGGAGGAGGCCGTGCTTGCGGATGTTCTTGACGAAGGCCTGCTCGTGGCGGTGGCCGTTGTTGCGGTCCTCGATCTCGTAGTCGGAGCCGGCCAGCCGGCGCAGGCGCATGATCTGGCTCATCGGCGCGACGCCCTTCGGGCACGCCTCGATGCAGAAGAAGCAGTGCGTGCAGTCGTAGATGCCGTGCGGGTCCTCGGCGAGGTCGCGCAGGCGCTCCTCGTGCTGGCCGTCGCGCGGGTCGCCGACGAAGCGGTAGGCCTTGGCCAGCGCGGCCGGGCCGATGAACAGCGGGTCGACCTCCATCGAGAGGCAGTCCGACACGCACGCCCCGCACTGGATGCAGGCCATCGACTGGGTGACGTCGACCATGCTCTCGTGGGGGACGACGTACTCGCGCTCGGGGGGAGGGCCGTCGGGCAGCAGCCACGGGGTGATGCGCTGGATCTTCTTCCAGTGGACCGCGTCCATGTCGACGATGAGGTCCTTGATGACCGGCATGTTTCCCATCGGCTCGACGGTGATCTCGCCGTCCTTGGCGTTGGACTGCGCCCATTCCAGGTGGGTGTTGCAGGCGAGTCTCGGCTTGCCGTTGACCTTGACCCCGCACGAGCCGCAGATGGCCGCGCGGCACGAGCAGCGGATGGCCAGCGAGCCGTCCTCGCGATCCTTGACCTGCAGGATCCCCTCGAGCACGGAGCGGTGGCCGGGAAGCTCGGTCTCGAAGCTCTCCCAGTAGGGCGCCTCGCCGGACTCGGGGGAGTAGCGGCGGATCTTCAGCGTGAACTCGGCCATGGCTCCTCTAGTACTTCCTTTCCTCGGGCTGCCACTTGGTGATCGTGACAGGCGAGTAGCTGAGCTCGGGCTCGGCGCCGTTGCGCGAGATGTCGATGTGCTTGAGCCACTCGTCGTCGTTGCGCTCTGGGAAGTCGGTCCGATACTGGGCCCCGCGTGACTCCTTGCGCTCCAGCGCGCCGAGCAGGATGGTGTGCGCGCAGTCGAGCATGTAGCCGAGCTCGATCGCGCCGAGCACGTCCTGGTTGAACACCGTGCCGTGGTCGTCGATCCACGCCGACTCGGCCTCGATGCGCAGGCGGTTGACGATCTCGAGCGCCTCGGTCAGGCCCTCCTCGTCCCGGAAGACCGCACACTTCTCGTTCATCGTTGTGCCCAGCTCGAGCTTGATCTCCGAGACGCGCCGCCCGCCGTGCTCGCGCGCGATGATCGCCTCGATCCAGCGCTCCTCGTCGCGAAGTCGCGCGAATGCTGCCTTGGGCATCGCTATCTCCCGTGCGCGGCGGGCCGCGTGCTCGCCCGCGCGTCTGCCGAAGATGAGCGTGTCGAGCAGGGAGTTCGCCCCCAGCCGGTTTCCGCCGTGCACCGACACGCAGGCCACCTCGCCGGCCGCGTAGAGGCCCTCCACCGGCGTCTGGCCGTGCACGTCGGACTTGACCCCGCCCATCATGTAGTGCATCCCGGGACGGATGTGGATCGGCTCGCGGGTGATGTCGACCCCCGCGAAGTCGCGCCCGATGTTCACGATCTCGCGCAGCGACTCGAGGATCCGCTTGCGGGGGACCTTGGTGATGTCCAGCGCGATGGTGCCGTCCTCGAAGCCGCGGCCCTCGTTGATCTCGATCTGCTCGGCGCGCGAGACGACGTCACGGCCCGCGAGCTCGAGCTTGCTGGGCGCGTAGCGCTCCATGAAGCGCTCGCCCTCGGCGTTGTAGAGGTGCGCGCCCTCGCCCCGCGCGCCCTCGGTGATGAGAAAGCCGTTCTCGGCGAGCGTCGTCGGGTGGTACTGGATCATCTCCATGTCCATCAGCGGCGCGCCGATGCGGTAGGCCTGCGCGATACCGTCGCCGGTGCAGATGAGCGCGTTGGTCGTGGGCCGGAAGGCCTGGCCCGCGCCGCCCGAGGCGAGGATCACGCTCTTGGCCGGGAAGAGCTCGAGGTGGCCGTCGCGAATCTGGCGGGCGATGACCCCCGTACAGCGCCCGTCGTCGTCGGTGAGCAGCGAGGTGACGAACCACTCCTCGTAGCTGTCGACCTTCTCGTGGTACTTCATCATCTGCTCGTAGAGGACGTGGAGCAGCGCCTGGCCGGTGATGTCGGCCACGTAGTA
>Ga0183260_10001492_pt1 | contig 19437 bp, 17 predicted proteins | sample AntDrymUQ4972206_2_FD_129768 | JGI IMG/M metagenome (GOLD analysis project Ga0183260, IMG submission 129768) | Polar desert sand microbial communities from Dry Valleys, Antarctica - metaG UQ497 (22.06) (version 2) (version 2) | ecosystem: Environmental > Terrestrial > Soil > Desert | place...
GAGATAGATGCTGTCCATATGCTTTCGCAGCAGACGCCGTTGTTCAGTGCAGGCATGACGCCCTCATCCGGCTGCCGTTCTACACCCACGCTGTTCACGATCGGCTATGAGCAGCTGCTTCCCCCGGAGCTGGTGAACGAGCTGGTCGCCGCGGGCGTGGAGCGGCTGATCGACGTCCGGTATCGGCCGCAGTCGCGGCGGCCCGGGATGTCGAAGACGCGCCTCGGCGAGATGCTGGGCGATCACGAGATCGCGTACGAGCACCGGAAGGCGCTCGGGACGCCGCCGGACATCCGGTGGCTGTACCGCGCCGGGCGCAACGCGGAGGCTCGCGAGGCGTTCGGCGCGCACGTCGAGGCGACGGCCTCGGAGGAGCTCGACGCGCTGGCCGCCGAGCTCGACCGCGCGCCGGTGACGGCGCTGATGTGCCTCGAAGCCGATCCGGCCGCGTGTCACCGGCGCGTGCTGGCCCAGGCGCTGCGGCGGCGCCGGCCGGAGCTCGTGGTCGTCGACCTCTAGGCCGATCTGCCAGGTGAATCGGGCGGCCACCACGTCCCGAGCGCCTCGGTGGAGGTGGCGAAGGCGCGCTCGGGCGGCAGTGGCACCCGGACGGAGGATCGCGCGTCCATGCGGGGTGTGTACCCGTCCCGCTAGGCTTGGTGCTCCGGCGGATCGCCCACTCGGCCAGGGCGCCCTTCGCGGCGCCGAGCCGGGTCCCGCGCCGGCCCTTGTGGCCGGCGGCCTGCCCCGGTGGCTGGGAGTGTCAGGCCGCCCAGGCATCGACACAAGTCCTGGGACGTAGTAGTTCAGTGGTGATCCATGACCGGGCGCGAAGGCCCCGCGAAAGCGGGGCTTTCGTGCGTCTATCGCTCGAGCAGCTGCGGGTGGGGATTGCGCATGGAGGTCGCCGTGCAGCACGACCGGCGGCGCCTGGGAGGCGCACAAGTCGGAGAGACCGCCTCGGCGCGCGCGAACTGCGCCGGGTCGAGCGGGCCGGTGCCGCCGCCGTGGGCGGCGCGGTGGCGGGCGAAGCCCTCGCCCCAGCCGGGATCGGCGTCGAGCAGCTCGACCGCGCCGCGGCCGCCGAGCAGCGCGAGCGCCGACGCCTCGTCGCGCAGCCCCTCCCAGTCCGGGCTCAGCTTGAGCACGAGCGGCGTGCCGTCCGCGCGCCGCGCTTCGGCGACCCAGCTGTAGTCCGCCGCGAAGCGCGCTCCCGCCACGAGCCCCCAGCGCTCGACGCAGGCGGCAACGACAGCGGGCAGCCGCTCGAGCCAGGCGGCGCCCGCGGCGCCGTGCGCCGCCCGGACGAACGCCTCGAAGCCGCTCACCCCGCGGCGGCCCGCAGCTCTGCCGCCAGCTCCGGATGGCAGCCGAACTCGGCCCAGCTCCACGCCGTGCCGCCGTGCAGGCGGTCCTCGAGCGCCGGGTCGGCGCCCGCTGCGAGCAGCGCGCGCGCTGCCCCGGCCTGGCCGGCCTGCGCCGCCAGGTGCAGCGCCGTTGCCCCCTCGCCGTGGTCGGGCCCGCCGAAGCTGCCCCGCCGGTTGACGTCCGCGCCGAGCGCCAGCAGCCGCTCGATCGCCGCCACGCGACCGCAGGCGGCGGCCCAGCTCAGCGCCGTGCCGCGGTACACGTCGGCATCGACGAGGGCGCCGCGCTCGACCAGCAGCGCCAGCGCTTCGGCCCGGTCGCTGCGTGCGGCCCATGCGAGCGCCTCGTCGAGCACCTCCTGCGGCTCGCCCGACGGCTGCCACGGCGGGAAGCCGGAATGCGGCCGGTAGAAGCCGCGCGCCGCGCCGGCCGCCTCCGTGACCCTCCCGCCGCCCGGCGCCAGCGCCGCGATCGCCTCCAGCCGGCCCAGCCCCGCCGCCACGCGCAGGTTTGCGGGCGGCGTGCCGTGCTCCGCGAGCACCTCGGCGACCTCCCGGTGGCCCCAGAAGAGCGCCGCGACCAGCGGGGTGCCGCCCTCCCCGTGGCCCGAGCCGTCCACGGGCGCACCCGCGCCGAGCAGCAGCCGCGCGGCCTCGACGCGGTTTCCATAACCCGCCTGGTGCAGCGGGGTCCACCCCCGGTCGTTCGCGCGTCCCGGGTCGGCGCCGCGCTCGAGCAGGAGCCGCATCACGCCGAGGTCGCCGGCCATCCCCAGCAGGTCGTTCCCGTTGGTCCCCGGCGCCTCCACCAGCCACGGCTCGCGGTCCAGCAGCGCCTCGAGCGCCGTCGCGTCGTCGTGCTCGACCGCGAGGTACGCCTGCCGGAACGGGTCGGCGTCGAGGGTGCGCAGGCGCGCGAGCAGGCCGTCCCAGTCGTCTTCGCCGTGCTGGCGGGCGACCACCAGCCGCGCCTCGTCCTCCCCCAGCGGCGAGCCGGGCCGGGCCCGGGGCAGGAACCGGGCCACGATCTCGCGCGCCGATTCCAGCCCGGCGTCGTGGACGCTGCGCAGCCCCTCCGCGCGGTCGGCGTAGTAGTCCGGCTCGGTCCGGAACGGGTGATGGGCGCCGCTCACGACCGCCGTGCCGCGAGCACGTGACGCTCGATCGTCGCGGCGGTGTGCGGCCTCAGCCCGGCGAACGCGTGGCGCCGGCCGCTGATCATGCGCAGCTGCAGCGTCGCCACCCGCCGGCGCGGGCGTCGCGCCCGCTGGACGACTTCGGCGACGTCGCGCAGCGGCGCGGTCCGCACTCGCGCGACGGGGGCGTCGTCGAGCAGCCACAGCAGCCGCCGGTCGGTGACCGCCAGGATGGTGCGAGGGCTGGCCCACGTGCTCGCGGGTGTCACCAGACGGACCGGCTCGCTCGCGCCGAGCGCCTCGAGCAGCTCGGCCCCGAGGGCCCGCCGCACGGCCTCAGCGAGCCGCCCGCCGTGCCTCGTGCGCGCCGCGGCGGGCGGGGCCGGGCGCGGGTGGCGCTCGTGATGGGCACCGGCGCGCAGCAGCTCGTAGGCCACGTTGATCTCGGCCATCATCTGCACGCCGTCGTCGCCCCGGCGGTCGGGATGCCACACCTTGGCCAGCTCGCGGTACGCGGCGGCGAGCTCCCGGTCCGAGGCGGTCGGGGTCACTCCGAGGACGGAGAACGGGTCCACCGCCTCATTGTGGCGGAAGGCGGGACTACGCTGCCCGCTGTGGGAGTGAGCCCTCAGGAGCAGGCGCTGGCCGCCTCCGCGCTCGTGCAGGGCCTGCAGGCGGACGCGCCGATCGGCTTCGCCGTCCACGACGAGCAGCTGCGCTTCGAGCTCGTGTCGAACTCGCTCGCCGCCATCAACGGCCGTCCCGCGGCCGAGCACCTGGGCCGCCGCGTCACCGAGATCCTGCCGGAGGCGCTCGGCGCGGAGGTCGAGGCGCTGCTGGCCGACGTGCGCGACTCGGGCGTCGCGCGCACCGGCGTCGAGCTCGGCGGCACGACCAAGGCCGCTCCCGGCGAGCTGCGCACCTGGGTGGGCGCCTATTACCCGATGGAGCTCGACGGGCGCCGGCTGGTCGGCGCTGTCCTCGTCGACGTCACCGACCGGCGCCGCGCGCAGGAGGCGCTGCGCGAGAGCGAGCGCGTGCTCTCCGGCGCGCAGCGCATGGCGGGTGTCGGCTGGTGGACGTGGACGGCGGAGCCCGAGACGGTCGTCTACGCCCCCGAGCTGCTCGTGCTGATGGGTCGCGATCCCGGCCTGGGAGGCACGCCGCAGGCGCGCGACCAGCTGCAGCTGGCCGACGCCGAGGAGCTCCGCGCCGCGCGCGAGGAGGGGCGCGCCGCGCTGCGCGACGGCCGGCCGTTCGCGCGCCGCGTCCGCGCCCGCCGCGCCGACGGGGAGCTGCGCCTGCTCGACGCGCGCGCGGACGTCGTCCACGACGACGAGGGACGCCCGGTCGGCCTCCAGGGCTTCGTGCAGGACGTCACCGACCTCGAGCGCGTCGCGCAGCGCCAGCGGATCGTGGCTGAGCTGGGCCAAGTCGCGCTGGCTGGCCTGGAGCTGGACGAGCTGATGCGGCGGACGGTGACCGCGGTCGAGGCCGGTATGTCCGTCGACGGGGCGGCGGTGCTCGAGCTGCTGGCCGACGGGAGCGAGCTGGCCGTCCGTGCCGCGCAGGCGCCCGAGAGCTACGGCGGCCCGCGGTCGGTTCCGGTGGCGCCCGGCTCGATGGCCGAGCACGCGCTCGCCACCCGCCAGCCCGTCTTCGTGGCCGACCTGCGCGAGGAGACCCGCTTCGCCCGCTCGGAGGCCGACGAGGCCGCCGGCGCGCGCAGCAGCGCCGTCGTGGTGATCAGCGGCCGCGGCCGGCCCTTCGGCCTGCTCGGCGTGATGTCGGTCCGCCCCTACCATTTCGCCGGCGACGACGCGACCTTCCTGCAGGCGCTGGCCAACGTCATCGCCGATGCGGTCGAGCGCCGGCTGGCCGAGTCGGAGATCGCGGAGCTGTCGGCTGCCCGCGGCCGGCTCGTCGCGCAGGCGCTCGACGCGGAGGAGCGGACCCGCAGGCGGATCTCGGAGTCCCTGCACGACGGCGCGCTGCAGGACCTGCTCGCCACGCGCCACGACCTCTTCGCCCTCGGCGGCCACGGCGGCGACGACCACGCGCTCGAGCGCGCCCGGGAGCGGGCGTCGGCGATCGTCGGCGGGCTGCGCGAGGTCATGAGCGCCCTGCACCCCACCGTCCTGCAGTACGGCGGCCTGGAGGCGGCGCTGCACGCCGTCGCCGACCAGCAGGGCCGCGCCGGGGGCTTCGAGACCGGCATCCACGTCGACCCCGCCGCGCTCGGGCTGCGCGACGAGGTGATGCTCTCGGTCGCGCGCGAGCTGCTGACGAACGCCGCCCGGCACGCCGGCGCCGCGCGCGTGGAGGTCAGGCTCTCCATCGCGGGCGGCCGGCTCGTCCTGGAGGTGGCCGACGACGGGGCCGGGATGGCGCCGGTGCGGCCTGGCCGAGCGCTCGCCGAGGGCCGCATCGGGCTCGCGTCGTGCCGCGAGCGCCTGGAGGCGGTCGGCGGTGGGCTGGTCGTGGAGAGCGCCCTCGGCGCCGGCACGCACGTCCGGGCGAGCGCGCCGGCGGACTTCGAGCCGGCGCCTGGACGAACGGCGAGCATTTCCGCTCTTCATCGGGGCCCGGATGGGGAATGATCCCCCGGTGCCAAGTGCTTCGACCACCGGCGCCGCCACGCGGCGGGTCTTCATCGCCGACGATCACGAGGGCTACCGCTCGGGCGTGGCCAGGCTGGTGGCCGAGCATCCCGCGCTCGAGGTGGTCGGCCAGGCGGCCGACGGGGAGCAGGCGCTCGCCGGCATCGTCGCCTGCCAGCCCGACGTGGCGCTGCTCGACGTGCGCATGCCCGGGCTGAGCGGCATCGAGGTCTGCCGCCGGCTGCAGGCGGACGGCTCGGCGCCCGGCGCGCGCATCGTCCTCATCACCGGCACGCCCGACCCGGTGCTCAGTACCCAGGCGGCCGACGCCGGCGCCGTCGCGCTGCTCGGCAAGGAGACGCCGCCCGGCACGATCGCCGCACAGCTGCTGGCCGCCGCCGACGGCCGGGTGGGCTGGTCCGTGGAGTGAGCGAGGGGGGCGCAGCCGGGCCGGACGTGGCCGGCGCGCTCGTCGCGGCGCTGGCGCCCGGCTCGGGCATCGGCCTAGCCGTCCATGACGAGGCGCTGCGGCTGCTGCTCATCTCGCCATCGCTGGCCGAGCTGGCCGGGGCGCCGGCGGAGGCGCAGCTCGGCCGGCGGCTGACCGAGACGCTGCCGGGCGAGGTCGGCGAGGTGGCCGAGGCCTCGCTGCGCCAGGTGGCCGCGACCCGCGAGCCGCTGCTGGCGCTCGCGCCGGCCGTCGAAGCCGGGCGCGAGCGCGGCTGGCTGATCAGCGTCTACCCGCTCGCCCACGCGGGCCGCGACCTGATCGCCGTCATCGCGCTCCACGTCACCGAGAGCCGGCGCGCCCAGGAGCGCCTGCAGCGCAGCCGGGAGCTGCTCGCCGAGGCGCAGCGGATGGCCGGCGTGGGCAGCTGGAGCTGGGACGTGGAAGCCGACAGCTGGACCTGGTCGGAGGAGCTGTACCGCCTCACCGGGCATCCGGCGGGCACGCCGCCCCCCGACCTGGCGGCGCTGCTGGCCGCCGTCCCGGGCGAGGGCCGGAACGCGCTGCGCCGGGCCGCCGCCGCCGTGCTGCGCGACAAGACGCCGCGCGAGATCGCCTTCCCGATCCTGCGGCCCGACGGCACCCGGCGGATCCTGCGCGGCCGTGCCGCGCCGATCCGCGGCGACCACGGCGCCGTCGTGCGCGTCGACGGCTTCGCCCAGGACGTCACGGAGCTCTCTCGCGCCGAGGCGCGGCAGGGCGCGGCCGCGGCGCTCGGCCAGCTCGCCCTGTCCGGGCTGCCGATGGGCGTGCTGCTGCGCCACGCCGTCGACGCCGTGGCGACCGAGCTCCAGCTCGAGCACGCGGTGATCGCCGAGAGCCGCGCGGATCGCGCGGAGCTGGTGATGCGGGCGGTCAGCAGCGGGCCCGGGCCGGCCGTCGACGGCCACGAGATCGTCTTCGGGCCCGACTCGCTCGCCGCCCACGTCCTCCGTGCGAGGGCGCCCGTGGTCGTACGCGACTGGGAGGACGAGACGCGGCTGCCGTACCCGGGGCTGGGCAGGCGCCGTGCGATCCGTAGCAGCGCCGCGGTGGTCGTCGGGCCGCGCGAGGCGCCGCTCGGCGTGCTCTCGGCCCATTCCAGCCGGGCCGGACAGGTCGGCGACGAGGGCGTGGCGTTCATGGAGACCGTCGCCAACATCGTCGCCAGCGCGGCCGAGCGACTGACGGCCGAGGAGGAGGTCGCGGAGCAGTCGGCCGCCCGCGGCCGGCTGGTGGCCCAGACGCTCGACGCCGAGGACCGGGTCCGCCGCGAGATCTCGGAGGCGCTGCACGACGGGCCGCTGCAGGACCTGCTCGCCCTCGGCCACGACGTCTCGCGGCTGCGGCCGGCGGCGGACGGCGACGAGGAGCACCTCGAGCGGGTGCGCGACGGGATCGCCCGCGCGGTGCGGCAGATCCGCGAGGTGATGCTGGACCTCCACCCGGTCGTGCTCCAGGTCGGCGGCCTCGAGTCCGCCCTGCGCGCGATCTGCGCCCAGCACGCCCGGGACGGAGGCTACGAGTGCCACGTCGAGATCGATCCGCGGGCGGCCGGCATCCGCGACGAGCTCGTGCTCTCGCTCGCGCGCGAGCTGCTGCGCAACGTCGCCAAGCACGCCAGCGCCGCCTCGGTCGACGTGGCGGTGCGCCACTCGCCGGAGGGCATCGTGCTCGAGGTCACCGACGACGGCGTCGGGTTCGCGCGCGGGCGGCTGCGCGAGGCGCTCGGCCAGGGGCACATCGGCGTCGGGTCGAGCCGCGAGCGCGCGGAGGCGATCGGCGGGAGCATGCGGGTCGGCCCCCGGCCGGACGGCGCGGCCGGGACCCGCGCGATCGCAGTTCTCCCCCTCCCCCGGCCTGGCTAGCGGGCGAGGGCGCCGGCCACCTCGCGCCACCACGCCCGCGCGCCGGAGGACTCGGCGCGCGAGAGCCGGCGGCGCACGAACGCCTGGAGCTCGCCGGCCGGCCCGATCGCGAGCAGCGGGCCGCTGATCGCGAAGCGCCCGTCGTCGAGCAGCACCAGCGCGCCGGGCTCGTCGCGGCGCGTGCGCAGCTGGTCGACGACCAGGCGCCCGGCGATCTCGCGCGGGCGCGACGGATCGCCGTCGCCGTCCTCCCACGGGCGCACCGTGGTGACCGAGGGGCGGCTGCGCGGCCTCGGCACCGGGCGCTCGCGCACGCCGAGCGGCCCGTCGCGCCAGCGCCGCAGCAGCTCGCGGAACTCGACCGCCAGCTCCTGGCGGACGATCACGTGCAGCTCGTCGCCGGCCTCCACCACGGTCGAGCCGCGCGGCGGGATCGCCCGCTCGCCGCGCACCATCACGTTCAGCAGCGCCTCGCGCGGGAGCCCCAGCTCGCGCACGGCGTGCCCCACCACCGCGTCGCCCTCGCGGACGGGGAACTGGATCACCTCGGCGCCGAGGCGGTTGAGCAGCACGGGCTCGACCAGCGGGGCGGGGATCGCCCTCTCGTCCGAGCTCACCCCCAGCAGCCGCGCCACCGGCTCGATCGTGGTTCCCTGCAGCACCGTCGAGAGCAGGACGACGAAGAACGTCACGTTGAAGAACGTCAGCCCGCCGTCGATCCCCTCGGTGACGGCGAAGGTGGCGAACACGACCGGGACCGCGCCGCGCAGGCCCGCCCAGCCGAGCACGAGCTTCTCCCCCGTGCTGAAGCCCTGGCCGACCGTGACGATCATGGTGCCGAGCGGGCGGGCGATCACCGCGGTGACGAGCGCGATCGCGGTGCCCTCCAGGGCGATGTCGCCCAGGTCGCCGGGAAACACGAGCAGGCCGAGGATCAGGAACAGGGCGAGCTGTGCGATCCAGGCCATGCCGTCGTGGAAGGTGATGATCGTGCGCCGCGCCGGCGTGGAGGCGGTGCCGAGCACGAGCCCGGCGAGGTAGACGGCGAGGAACCCCGAGCCGTGCAGCGTGTCGGCGGCCCCGTAGGCGAGCGCCGCCGTCGCGATCGACCCGACGGGGTACAGGCCGGCCGACGGCAGCCGCACGCGCCGCAGCCACAGCACGCTCAGCGCGCCGATCGCCAGCCCCACGACGAAGCCGATGCTCAGCTCCCCGACCGCCAGCAGCGCGGCGTCGGCGAGCCCGAAGTCCGGTTCCTGGATCGCCTCGATGCAGCCGATCACGAGCAGGATCGCGACCGGGTCGTTGATGCCCGACTCGCCCTCCAGCGTCCGGGCAAGGCGGCGGCGCAGCGTGGAGCCGCGCAGGACCGCGAACACCGCTGCCGCGTCGGTCGCCGCCACGGTCGACCCGAGCAGCAGCGCCGGCAGCGGCTCGAGGTCGAGGATGAACGCGGCCGCCACCGCGGTCAGTCCCGCGGTCGCGAGCGTCCCCACCGTGGCGAGCGCTATCGACGTCTTCAGAACGGGCCGGATCTCGTCGAAGCCGCTCGACAGCCCGCCCTCGAACAGGATCAGCGCGAGCGCGACGATGCCGGCCTGGCGGGCCAGCTCGAAGTCGTCGAAGGCGATCCAGTTCAAGCCGTCGGAGCCGATCAGCATGCCGACGCCGAGGACGAGCACCAGACCGGGCATGCGGAGCCGCCCCGCCGCCAGCGAGGCGGCGAGACCCGCCGCCAGCAGGAGGCCGGTGAACAGGAGGATCTGACCCTCGTTCAAGGCCATCACCCTGCCAGACTGCTCCCGCACATGAGACTGCTCGGAGTCCTGCACCCGGGATGCGGCAGCAGCGGGCTGCTGGCCGAGCGCAGCGCGGCGGCCGGCCACGAGCTGGTCGAGTGGACCCCGGCGGACGGGCAGCCCATGCCCGTGGGCGGCGATCCACTGCAGGCCTTCGGCGCCGTCGTCGTGTTCGGCGGCGGCATGAACGTCCGCGATGCGGGCCGGCTCCCGTGGCTGGGCGGCGAGATCGAGCTCCTGCGCGACGTGCTCCAGGCGGGCGTGCCGGCGCTGGGCATCTGCCTCGGCGCCCAGCTGCTGGCCGCCGCCGCGGGCGCCGAGGTGCGCCGCGGCGGAGCGCCCGAGATCGGCTGGTTCGAGGTCGAGCGCGGCGCCGAGGGTGCCCGCGACCCGGTCCTCGGCCGGCTGCCCGCGCGCTTCTTGGCCTACGAGTGGCACTCCTACGCCTTCGAGCTGCCGGCAGGCGCCGTGGAGCTGGCCCGCAGCGCCGTCTGCCCGCAGGCCTACCGGCTGGGCGACGCGGCCTGGGGCGTGCAGTTCCACCCGGAGGTGACGCCCGGCATCGTGCGCGGGTGGGCGCTTGACTTCGAGAGCGACCCCGACGCGGTGCGGCTGGACTTCGACCCTGACGCCCACCAGGCCGAGGCGCGGGAGCGGCTGCCGGTGTGGCTGGACCTCGGGCGCCGCCTGTTCGACGGCTTTCTCGCCGCGGCTACAGCTGCAGCTGTCCCTGCGCCTCGGGCTCCCGCGGCGGCGCCTCCAGCAGCTCCGGCCCCTCCACTCCCGCGCGGTTGACCGCCGGGTTGGCCGGCCGCGCGGTCACGCGCGCGTCGGCCAGCGGCGCGAGCACCTCGGCCTCGCCGGCGCCCGCGAGCCACGCGGCCTCCTCCTCGGGCCCGGCGAGCACGACGGGCATGCGGTCGTGGACCGCCGCGCAGACGCCGTTGGCGCGCGTCGTGAGCACGGCGGCGGAGGCCACCAGCTCGCCGCCGAGGCGGCGCCGGCCCCACAGCCCGGCGAAGGCGAACGGCTCACCGCCGTCGACCGTGTAGCGGAACGGCACGCGCTCGCCCTTCGGGTGCTCGGGCTTCAGCCACTCGTACCAGCCGTCGGCGAGGATCAGGCAGCGCCGCTCCGGCCGCTCGAACAGCTGCGCGAACGGCGGCTTCTCCGCCACGGTCTCGCTGCGCGCGTTGATCGGCTGGAAGCCCTTGCCCAGCTCGCGCGCCCACGGCGGCACGAGGCCCCAGCGGACGGTGCGCGCCTCCCGCTCCCGCCCGTCGCCGGCGGCGGCGGTCGCGATCGCGATCGGCTCCGTCGGGCACACGTTGAAGCGCCCCAGCGTGCCCAGCTCGGGCTCCGAGCCGAGCTCGAAGCGCTCGGCCACCAGCCGCCCGGCGACCGTCGTCAGGGTGTAGCGCCCGCACATCTAGGCGGGCTGCTCCAGGCCGAGCCGCTCGATCGCGAGCTCGCGCAGCTTGTACTTCTGCACCTTGCCGGTCACGGTCATCGGGAACTCATCCAAGCAGGCCACGTAGCGCGGCACCTTCTGGTGAGCGATGCGGCCGTGGCAGTACTCCGCCACCGAGTCGCGGTCGACCTCCGCGCCGCCGCGCGGCACGATCCACGCCATCAGCTCCTCCCCGTAGCGGGGGTCGGGGACGCCGACGACCTGCACGTCGGTGATGTCCGGGTGGCCGTAGAGGAACTCCTCGACCTCGCGCGGGTAGAGGTTCTCGCCGCCGCGGATGACCATGTCCTTGATCCGCCCGACGATCCGCAGGTAGCCCTCGCCGTCCATCACCGCGAGGTCGCCGGTGTGCATCCAGCGAGCGCGGTCGAGCACCTCTCCCGTGCGCTCCTCGTCGTTCCAGTACCCGAGCATCACCGAGTAGCCGCGCGTGCACAGCTCTCCCGGCTGCTCGCGTTCGACGATCGCCCCCGTCTCCGGGTCGACGACCTTGATCTCCACGTGCGGGTGCACGCGCCCGACCGTGCCGACGCGCTTGTCGAGCGGATCCTCGGCGCCGGTCTGCGTGGACACCGGGGAGGTCTCCGTCATCCCGTAGCAGATGGTCACCTCCTCCATGTGCATCTCGTCCACGACGCGGCGCATCGTCTCGCTCGGGCACGGGGAGCCGGCCATGATCCCCGTGCGCAGGCTGGAGAGGTCGAACTCCGCGAAGCGCGGGTGCTCGAGCTCGGCGATGAACATCGTCGGCACGCCGTAGAGGCTCGTGCAGCGCTCCTCGTGCACCGCGCGCAGCGTCGCCTCTGGCTCGAAGGCGGCCTCGGGGACGACCATGCAGGCGCCGTGGGTGGTGCAGCCGAGGTTGCCCAAGACCATGCCGAAGCAGTGGTAGAAGGGCACCGGGATGCAGACGCGGTCCTGCTCCGTGTAGCCGCACCCCTCGCCGACGAGGAAGCCGTTGTTGAGGATGTTCGCGTGGCTGAGCGTGGCCCCTTTGGGAAAGCCCGTCGTGCCGCTCGTGTACTGGATGTTGATCGGGTCGTCGAACTGGCAGTCCGGGAGCTCGACGTCAGCCTCGGCGCCGGCGGCGAGCGCGTCCCACTCGGGCGAGTCGAACAGCACGACGCGCTCGAGCGCCGGCAGCTCACCGCGGACCTCGGCGATCATCGCCGCGTAGTCGGAGGTCTTGAACGCGGGCGCGGCGATCAGCGCCCGGCAGCCCGACTGGCGCAGCGCGTACGCGAGCTCGGAGGTGCGGTAGGCCGGATTGACGTTGACCAGCACGATGCCGGCCTTGGCCGTCGCGTACTGCACGAGCACCCACTCCGCGCGGTTCGGGCTCCAGATCCCCAGCCGGTCGCCGGGCTCGAGGCCGCTCGCGAGCAGCGCGCGGGCGAGGCGGTCGACGGCGTCCCCCAGCTCCGCGTACGTGTAGCGGAGGTCCTGATGGCAGGAGACGAGCGCCTCGCGGTCGCCGAACTCCGCGACCGCCCGGTTCAGGTTCTCGCCGATCGTCTGGCCCAGCAACGGCGTCGCCGAGGCGCCGTGGACGTAGGATTGGGGCATCCGGGACTTCTCCTTCCCTCGCGAAGGGAGCGTATCCGAGGGGTCTGACCCCCATGGGGTCCGACCTCTTCAGCCGAGCGGGGCGCGGCGGAGCGCCGCGGGCGGGATCGACGTCTGCGGGGCGAGCTGCTCGCCGTCCCAGCGGAAGAGCACGCGCGCCGTTCCGCCCTTCGGGCAGCACGGCCGGTCGCCCTCCGAGAACAGCCGGTAGGAGAGCGCGACGGACCGGTTGCCCGCCCGGACGACCGCGATGCGCTTGCTGTCGTCGGCCGCGTCGTTGCCGAGGTAGCGGCCGTCCGCGAAGAAGAAGGCGCGCTGGCCGCCCTCGCCGCGGCCCACGAGCACGTGCAGCGTGTGCTTGGGCTCGTAGTCGGTCAGCGTGACGGGCCGATAGCCCTGCTCGCGCAGCGTCGTGACGGCTGCCGCACGGTCGCGCCGCTGGGCCGCGGTGAGCTTCGGCTTGCGCGGCTTCGCCTTCCCGGCGGGCACGGCCGCCGGCTCGGGCGTGGCGGCCGGCTCGGCCGAGGGCAGCGCGGCGTCGCCGCCGCGGTCGGGCACGACGGTCAGCGCGGTGGTCACGCCGACGGCCAGCAGCAGGCTCGTGGCCAGCAGCCCGAGCAGGCGCATGGTCCACAGGCGGACGCCTGAGCGGCGCGGTGGCAGGCGGTGCACCGGGGCGGCGCTCACGCGGCGATGGTGGCGTATGCCACGTTCGTGGTCAACCGCGCTGGACCGATGACGGACATCCTGCACCCCTCGCTCACGCCCGGCCGGCGCGTACGGCCTCGCCCATCGCAGGCGCAACTCCGCCTGCGCGGCGCCGAGCACACCGGTCGATGCGGCAGATGGACGCGCCGGGGTAGCCGGCCGCGGCTTCGCCGAGCGCCGCGGCGACCCGCACCAGCGCGGCGTCGCCCGCCTCGTGGCCGTGGGCGTCGTTGAGCTCCTTCAACGCGTCGAGGCCGCAGAACAGGAGTGCCACCTCGCCGGCGACGTCGAGCGCCCCCGGCAGGTCGAGCGGGAGGTGAAGGGTGCGATCGCCCATGTTGGCTCTCGTCCGTATCGGCGCGCGAGCGGTGAAGCTCAACGCAACATGGCCGTTCCGGCGAGCGCGACGGCGCACGCCGCGACCGCGGCGCCGGCGGCGATCCCCAGGTGGAACGAGAGCAGGAGACCGCCCGCGCCCGCCAGCGCGGCGAGCCCGGCGGCGAGCCCGAGCACCGCCGGCAGGCGATCGGCGAGCCGCAGGGCGGCCGCTCCCGGCGCGATGATCAGCGCCACGAGCAGCAGGCTGCCCAGGCCGGGCGCCGCCGCCACGGTCGCGACCGCGAGCAGCACCAGCAGCGCCAGCTCCCAGCGCGCCGGCGCCGCCCCGAGCGAGCGGGCGGCGCCGCGGTCGAACGCGCTCAGGCTCAGGCGCCGGTGCGCGAGCGCGAGCGCGACGGCCACGGCGGCCGCGAGCGCGCCGGCCGCGAGCAGGTCGGCCGTCGCGGCGCCGAGCAGATCGCCGAACAGCAGCTCGCGCAGCCGCGGCGGCGCCTCGGGCGACAGCGCCAGCAGGGCGCCGAGGCCGAACAGCGCCGACACCGCGACCGCGACGCCGGTGTCGCCTCCGAGGCGCTCGTCGCGGCCGGCGAGCGCGATCGCGCCGGCCGCCACCAGCACGCCGCCCGCGGCGCCGAGCACCAGCGGCGCGCCGGCGAGCGCCGCGAGCACGAGCCCGGGCAGCATCCCGTGCGAGATCGACTCGGCGGCGTAGCTCTGGCGATACAGCAGGATCCACGCGCCGAGCGGCCCGCAGGCCAGGCCCAGCACCACCACCTCGGCCAGCGCGCGCCGCATGAACGCGTCCTGGAACGGCTCCGTGAGCCAGTCCATCAATGCGCGTGGTGGCCGACGTTGACCGCGGTGCGGCCGCCCTCGAGCAGGACGAGCTCGGCGCCGTAGGTCTCCTGCAGGATCGCGGACGTGAGCACGTCGGCCGGGGCTCCGAACGCGCGCTGGCTCCCGTGCAGGCACAGCACGCGGTCGAGGCGCTGCGCCTGCTGGATGTCGTGGGTGGCGATCAGCAGGGCGCGGCCCTCGGCGCGCAGCTCTCCCAGCACGGCCTCGATGCGGGCGGCGCTCGGCGCGTCGACGCCCGACAGCGGCTCGTCGAGCAGCAGGATGCGAGCGTCCTGGACCAGCGCGCGGGCGATCAGCACGCGCTGGCGCTGGCCGCCCGAGAGGGTGCCGAAGCTCGTGCCGGCGCTGCCCGCCAGGCCGACGCGCTCCAGCGCGGCGGCGGCCGCCAGGCGGTCGGCGCGGCCGAGGCGGCGGTACCACGGGGTCCGCCCGTAGGCGCCCATCAGCGCGACGTCCAGCGCGCTGACGGGGAAGTCCAGCCGCGCGTGCTCTGTCTGCGGGACGTAGGCCGGCCGGTCCTCGAGCTCGACGCTTCCGCGCCGCTGCGGCAGCTCCCCGAGCAGCGCGCGGAACAGCGTCGTCTTGCCGCCGCCGTTGGGGCCGAGCACCCCGGCCGCCTGGCCGCCGTCGAGGCTGAAGCTCACGCCGGCGAGCACGTCGCGGCCGGGCGCGTAGCCGCCGCCCAGATCCTCGGTCCGCACCAGGCTCACGCGCCGCCCCTGCGGGCCGCGGCCACCAGCGCGAAGACCACGCCGCCGAGCACCGCCATGACCGGCCCCGGGCCGACGTCCAGGGTGTCGGCCACGAGCAGCGCGACGACGCCCTCGGCGGCCGCGAGCGCGGCGGAGCCGAGCTGGAGGGTGCGCACGTCGCCCACGAGCAGGCGCACGGTGGCGGCCGGCACGACGAGCACGACGGCGACGAGCAGCGCCCCGACGGCGTCCAGCGACACGACGACCGCGACCGCCACCGCCGCCAGCAGGACCCGGTCGGCCGCCGCCACGGGGACACCGAGCGCCCGCGCGCTGCCCGGGTCGAACCCGCCGGCGAGCCAGGCGCGGTGCATGGCCGCGTGGGCGGCGAGCGCGGCGGCCACGGCGGCCGCGGTCAGCCACAGGTCGCGCTCGCTCAAGCCGATCAAGGTCCCGAACAGGAGCCGGTCCACTCCGGCGCCGGCCTCGTAGACGTCGGAGGCGAGCACGACGCCGCCCGCCAGCGCGGCGACGAGCAGCAGCCCGGTCGCCGCCCCGACGTCGAGCCGGCGGCTGCGCGAGAGCCGCTCGAGCCCCGCGCCGAACCCGAGGGCGGCGGCCAGCGCCGTCAGCTGCGGCGCGACGCCCCACGCCCCCGCGACCACCAGGCCGGGGAACGTCGCCGTCCCGACCGCGTGCGTGTAGAACGCGAGCCGGCGCAGCACGATCCACGCGCCGAGGACTCCGGCGAGCACCGCGAGCAGCAGCACCTCGACGAGCGCCCGCTGGAGGTAGGGAGCGTCGAACGCCAGCGCCGCGACGGTCAGCGGGGCAGCGTGCACGACCGCTCGCCCCCGGTGAGTCCCTCGACGATCGCGGCGGTGTTGGCGCCGACCGAGCCGGCGTACGTCGCTCCGCTCGAGCCCGCTGGGCCGAGCGCGTCCGCCCACAGCGGCCGGCCGACCCTCGCGCCGGTCTCCTGGGCGATCGCGTCCTCGACCTTGGCGTTGACCGAGCTCTCGGCGAAGATCGCGCGCACCCGCTCGCGGCGGATCGTGTCGACGAGCCGCGCGAGGTCGCCGGCGGAGGCCTGCGCCTGCGTGGAGAGCGACGGGATGACCGTGCCGATCACCTCGATGCCGTAGCGGCGGGCGTAGTAGCCGAGCGCGTCATGGGTGGTCACGAGCTTGCGCTCGGCGGCCGGGACCGCGCCGACGCAGCGGGCTACCGCGGCGTCGAGCGCCCGCAGCCTGACCAGGTAGGCCTGCGCCTGCTCGCGGTACGCGGGCTCGCCCGCGGGATCGGCCTTCACGAGCGCGGCGCGGATCGCCTCGACCGCGCGCGCGGCGCGGCGTGGGTCCTGCCACCAGTGGGGGTCCTCGCCCTCCGGCGCCACGCCGTCGAGCAGGTCGAGCACGGGCGCGTCGGCGCCGGCGCTGTCGATCGCGCCCTGCAGCCATTCGTCGACGTCGCCGCCGGAGCGGACCACCAGGTCGGCGTGCACGAGCGCCTTGACGTCGCCGGGGCGCACCTCATAGTCGTGCGGATCGGTGTTGGCGGCGAGCAGTCCGCGCACCTCCGCGCGGTCGCCGGCGACGCTGCGCGCGAGGTCGGCGGCTTGTGTGGTCGTGGCGACGACGGTCGTCCGCCCGCCATCGTCTCCCCCGCCCCCGCCCCCGCAGCCGCCGCCGAGCAGCGCGGCACAGGCGGCGGCGAGCAGGAGGAGCGGAGCGCGCATGCGAGGCATCGTACTGAAAACGATTCTCGTTACTATGTGAGGAACCGATGGCCGCAGCCTCCGACAGCCGCTGGACCGCGCACGCCCACCGTGAGCTGGCGCGCGCCGGGCACCGCGCGGGCGGCGCGCGCGGCGAGGTGCTGGCGCTGCTGGGCCGCCAGCGCTGCTGCCTCAGCGCGCAGGAGATCCACGACCGGCTGCGCGCGGACGAGCGCGGCGTCGGCCTGGCGAGCGTCTACCGGGCGCTCGACACGCTGGCCCAGCTCGGCCTCGTGCACCGGATCGACGTCGCCGGAACGGCGTGCTACGAGCCGGCGGACCCCAGCGGCGACCACCACCACCACGCGATCTGCGACCGCTGCGGCAAGAAGGACGCGTTCAGCGACCCCGAGCTCGAGCGCCTGATCCACGGCCTCGGCGAGCGGCTCGGCTATGCCGTCGGGACGCACGACGTCGTGCTGCGCGGCGCCTGCCCGAGGTGCGCCGCGGGCTGACCCCGGTCCTTTCGGGCGCCGGACGTGTTTGGAGTTCCCGTGCCGTTCCGTCAGACCACCCGCCGGCAGGCGCTCGGCCTCGGCGCCGCGGCGGTCGCCGCGACGGCCGTGCGCTCTCCGGCCGCCCTCGCCGCTCGGCCCGGCCTCTTCGAGCTCGATCTCTGCGCCGAGCCGCTCGCCGCCTCCGCCGCCTCCGCGGGCTGGCGCACGACGCGCGTCCTGCGCGCGCCACGGCGCTTCGACCTCGTCGGCCTGCGCTGGGCGCGCGGCGGGCGCGCCGAGGCGCAGGTGCGCACGCGCCGGCGCGGCGGGACGTGGACGCCGTGGGTGCACCTGCACCCGTCCGGCGATCACGGGCCCGACGGGCGCCGCGCCGCGCCGGCCGGCACGGATCCCGCGTTCGTCGGCGCCGCCGACGAGCTGCAGCTGCGCCTGCGCGGCAACCCGCGCGCGCTGCGCGCCCGCTTCGTCCGCGCGCTGCCCACCGCCACGGTCGCCCGCCGCGTGGGAGCGCGGCTGCGCCGGCGGTCCTCCGCGCGCGTCTCGGCCCGTAGGCAGGCCGGCGGGCCGTCCGTGCGAGTCATCCCGCGCACGGAGTGGGGCGGCGACTCGGTGCCGCCGCGCGCGCAGCCCGACTTCGGCTCGGTGCAGCTGGCGTTCGTCCACCACACCGTGACCGCGAACGACTACGGGCCCGAGGACTCGGCGGCGATCGTGCTCGGCATCGCGCGCTACCACCGCGACTCCAACCGCTGGAACGACATCGGCTACAACTTCCTCGTCGACAAGTACGGCCAGGTCTTCGAGGGCCGCGCCGGCGGCATCGAGGCGCCCATCATCGGCGCCCAGGCGCAGGGCTACAACAGCGTCTCGACCGGCGTGGCGTGCCTGGGCACGTTCACCGAGCTGGCGCAGTCGGAGGCGGGCATGGACGCGCTCGCGCGGCTGCTCGGCTGGAAGCTCACGCTCCACGGCGTGCCGGTCCAGGGGCGGGTCACCGTCACCTCGGCGGGCGGTGAGAGCAACCGCTACCGCTCCGGCACGCCCGTGACCTTCGAGCGCGTCTCCGGCCACCGCGACGGCGACGCGACCTCCTGCCCCGGCGACGTGCTCTACGGCCAGCTGGCCGACCTGCGGGCCCGCGCCGCGCGCTACGCCGCGCCGGTGGCGGCGCTGACCATGCACACCTCGAAGACCGTGCGCGGCGTGAAGCCCTCGCAGGTCGCCGGCGAGCTGCGCTTCGGCGACGGCTCGTCGCCCGCCGGCCTCGGCGTCGACGTCGAGTACCAGGCCGCCGGCTCGGCCTGGACGCGCGTCACGGGCGCGGCCGCCGGCCCGGACGGGCGCTGGATGGCCAGCGTCTCGCTCCCGAACAGCGCGAGCCTGCGCGCCGTATTCGGAGGCGACGGCGCGCGGCCGCGGATAGAGTCGGCGCCGATCGCCGTCCGCGTGGTCCCGAGCCTGCGGCTGGCGATCCCGTCCACGCGCGTGCGCCGCCGCCGGCCGGTCAGGCTGGAGGGGACGATGAGCCCGGCCGCCGCGCGGGTGACGGTGCTGTTCGAGCGGCGCGTCGGCCGGCGCTGGGTGCGGGTGCAGCGCAAGCGGATCGCGGTCCGCGACGGCGCCTTCGCGAGCATCGTGCGCCCGCCCGTGGCCGGGCGCTACCGGCTCTCGGTCACCGGCTCGGGCATCACCCGCCGCCGGCGCATCACCGCCCGCTAAGGGACGCGCTCAGCCCGGCGCGCCGCTGCCGCCGCGGCCCGCGCGCAGCCAGTCGCCGAGGCGCTCCGCGGCGTCGGCCACCCGGTCGCCGGCCTTCTCGACGCCGACGCCGGCCTCGCGGAAGAAGCCCCGGAAGCGCTCGGCGTAGAACTCGACCGCGTCGCCGGCCTCGTGCCCCGCGTCGACCGGATCGCCACGCCGGACGTACTCGCCGGACATGATGCGGTCGTAGTCGCCGCCGTGCACCCAGCGCATCAGCTCCGAGACGCGCTTGACCGGGAACGCGTGCGTCTGGCCGAGCTCAACCCGCAGGCGCGAGAGCTTGTCCCAGCCCGGCTCCCACTCCTCGTAGGCCGAGGCCTGGCGGACGAACGCGTCGAGGTCCAGCCGCCGCGAAGCCGTCCCGCCCGCGAGCACCATCAGCGTGCGGCAGGTCACCAGCGGGTCGCGGTTGACCAGCGTCGCCGCCCGGTCGCACGACAGCTCGGCGGCGCGGAACCACTCCAGCAGCGCCATCCGGACCGCTAGCAGCGGCAGGCCGGCCAGCATCGGCAGCCGGTTGAGGCCGCTGGCGGAGAGCAGGATCATCAGC
>Ga0183260_10001494_pt1 | contig 19411 bp, 12 predicted proteins | sample AntDrymUQ4972206_2_FD_129768 | JGI IMG/M metagenome (GOLD analysis project Ga0183260, IMG submission 129768) | Polar desert sand microbial communities from Dry Valleys, Antarctica - metaG UQ497 (22.06) (version 2) (version 2) | ecosystem: Environmental > Terrestrial > Soil > Desert | place...
GGGGGCATCGAGGGCGGACACGCCGTGGAGGCTAGTGGCCCGCTGAACCCCTCCCCACCCCGTCCGATCATCCACACCCAGCGTCTCGTACGAACTAGGGGCATGGCGTTCGACCTGGCCAGCTACGAGCGGATCACCGGCCGGCTCGACCTCGATGGCATCGACTTCGACGCCTTCCGGGACCAGCCGCTGGCGCCGGAGCACCTCCGCTGCCTGCGCTACATGCACGACGTGGAGCACCACACCACCTGCTACCTGCGCAACCTGCTGAACACCAAGGCCCACCACGACCCCGAGATCACCTCGTTCCTCACCATGTGGGGCTTCGAGGAGCACTGGCACGGCGAAGCCCTGGGCCGGGTGCTCGAAGCCCACGACGAGCCCGGCGGCACCATCAGGGTCGCCGCCATGCGCCAACGACTGGGTTGGAAGGTCACCGCCAGCCCGCTGCTGTGGATGGGGTTCTCGGCCGCCACCAAGCACTTCCTCGCCGTGCACATGACCTTCGGCGTCATCAACGAGTGGACCACCCAGGGCGGCTACTCACGGCTCATCGCCGAGGCGGACCACCCCGTGCTCACCGAGCTCCTGCGGCGGATCATGAAGCAGGAGGGGCGGCACATCGACTACTACCGCACCCAGGCCCGCGACCGCCTCGAGGCCAGCCGCGCCGCCCGGCGGACCACCCGCTTCATGGTGCGCATGCTGTGGGAGCCGGTCGGCGCCCAGGTGATGCCGAAGGCCGAGACGACGCACCTCGTGTCGACGCTCTTCGGTGGCCCGGCGGGCCGGGTCGTCTCCGATCGCATCGACCGTCGGGTCGACGCCCTTCCCGGCCTGGCCGGCCTCGCCCTCATGCAGGGAGCGCTCACCGAGTACGGCGGCGTCGAGATGGCCGGTGCGGTCGCCCCCGCCCGCCGGGCCATCGCCGCCTAGCCCCGGCTGCAGACGCCCTCGGCCACGGCTGGCTCAGCGAGACAGGATGGTGACGGCGATGACCTCGTGGGTGGTGGCGTCGATCTGGGCTTGGACCTCGGTACCGGGCTCGAGTGGCTGCACCCCGTCGGCCACCCGGAGGGTGGTGCCATCGGCGAAGGTGGCCCGGCCCTCGATCTGGTTCTCGTAGGTGCCGGTGTAGAACACCGAGTCGGTGCCCGCCACGGGCAGGACAGCCGCGAACCCAGCCATCCAGACCACCGTGTCCCCCGCCAGGCCGACCTGCACGTACTGGCCCCGGCGTTGGATGAACGGCTCGGCGGCCAGCGTGGACGTGGAGAAGCTGGCCAGCTCGTCGCTCAGCTCGTAGGTGCGCTCGCCGTCGAGGGTGACGCCCTGGCGGTCCAAGGCGGTTGCCACCCCCTCGTCGTCGGGGACCCGGGGTGAGCCATCGAGGACCAGCCCGTCATCGCCGCCCCCGCCCCCACAGGCACCGACGGCTATCGCCGCGGTGAGGGCTGCGGCGCGCGCCCACCCGCGCCGGCGCATCGCTACCCGTCCGCGGGATCCGGGCCGGTGCCCTCCCTGGCCTCGACCTCGTCGGGGGGTGGCAGGAGCAGGGCGAGGTCGCCGTTCACCGCCGGGCTGGGGAGGTCCACCGCGATGTCCTGGCCCTGATCGCCGAACTCGACGGTCATGGTGCGGGCCCGGATCGGGTCCTCTCCCACCGCCGCCAAGAACCCGTTCAGGAACGACAGCAGCACCGTCCCTCGGCCCTCGTCGCCGGCTTGGTCCAGACTGGCGTCGAAGCGGCCGAGCTGCTCGGGAGCCGTCTCCTCGAACCCCACCCGCAGGTAGTCCTCCAGCCGATCGCCCAGGTCACCATCCGCCGCGATGCGCTCGGTGATCCGCAGGACCTTGCCGTCCTCGACGTACACCGACAGCTTCCGGAAGTTCCGGGCGGCGGGCAGCACGACGCCACCGGCGCCTCCTGCGCTGGGGTTCGGGAGGAACGGCGCCACCACGTCGTAGCGGACCACCTCGGACCCCTCCTCAGGGGTGGGGAAGGGGTCCTCCGAGGGCTTGTAGTCCAGCGAGTCCGCGTTGAAGCGCACCACCGCAGCGGCCTGGTCGGTGGCCGCCTCCACGTAGGCGACGACGGTGCGGGCATCGCGCACCGGATCGAGGCCTACCCCTTCGAAGTCCGTCGCGCTGGCGCTGGCCGGAGGTGCCCCGGTCGGATCGAGCACCCAGCGGCGCGAGGCCAGCACCGCCTCCACGGTGGCGCCGTCGAGGTCGGTGGGCTCGTCGGCGGCGCTGGGGTCGAGGACCAGTCCGTCTCCGGCGGTGGCCGACAGGAAGCGCACCGCCAAGGTGTCGTCAAACACCACCTGCTCGAGCAACGGCTCACCGTCGACCACCACCTGGGCCGTGAAGCGGAAGTCGTCCTCGATGAGCCCGCGCACGGTCAGGTCTTCCAAGTCCTCGGAGGTCTCGGTGTAGGTGAAGGTACGGGACTGCGCCTCCAGCTCACCCAGAGCGGCCCGCAGCTCCCGATCGATGGCGTCGCCTTCCCCGCAGGCAGTGAGCCCCCCGAGCCCGACCAGGCCGACCACGAGCACCGCGGTGCGTCGGCGCCAAGTGGCCCCGCTCACTTGGCCAGCTCCACGGTGTCGCGCAGCAGCCCGCGGAACCCCTCGAAGTCGTCGCGCACGGCCAGGATCAGCAGGAACCGGTCCTCGAACCACACGGCTACGCGCTGCTGGTCGCCGGTGGTGAGGTGTACCACCTGATCCCCCATCCGGAAGGCCCGCGGCTGCGAGGAGCCGAGCTGATTCACGATGTCGCGCCGGAACTCCGAGTCCTCCACCCGTGCGTCGTCGCTGAACCGGCCGACCTGCATCGTCGCGGCCAGCTCCTCGCCCTCGCGCAGGCTGTAGAGCCCCATCGAGTCCAGGTAGCTCCTGGTGGTGGACGCCAACCGCTCGGGCAGGGCCTCCCGCTCCACGCGGAGCCCTCTCAAGGAGGCGGGGAGGAAGTCGGCGGCCGCATCGGCGACCGTGGCCGCCTCCACCTGCTCGGCGTCGTCGCCGCAGCCGCTGGCGAGGGCACCCAGCCCCACCAGCACCCCCAGCGCACGCCGCACCCGTGGGTTCATCGAGCGAGGACCTCGACCTGGGCGGTGACGTAGGGGCGGGTGCCGTCCTTGTAGCCGAAGGTGCCGGCCGCACCAAAGAAGTGGTCGAACACCGCCCCGGGCGCGATGAGCCCCGACGCGAAGGAGCCATCGGCGGCCTCGACCGAGCGGGGCACCGAGTCGGCGTTGATCCAGCGGATGGTGGAGCCGGCGAAGACACGGGCCACCGACGGGTTCATCTGCGGGGAGCTGGCGTCGCTGCGGATCTCGATCTGTAGGGTGAAGGACTGGGCGGGGGGCGCGGTCGGCGGGGGGGCCGTCGGAGGCGGGGCAGTGGCCGGCGGCGCGGTCGGGGGCGGGGTGGACGGCGGGGGGGCGGTGGTGTCGACCGGAGCTCCCGGATCGGGGGTGGTGGTGGTGGTGGTGGTCTCCCCCAGGGCGAGGCGGTCCTCCCCGCCACCCCCGGCCCGCAGCTCGTCGCTGCCCACCGTGCTGTCGTCGCCGCATGCAGCTCCGAGGAGGGCGCCCACCAGCAGGAGGGCGCGCAGGGCGCGGGTTCGGTTCGTCATCAGGTCAACCTTCCAGATCGTCGGACCGCCGCCTCAGAGGTCCCCAAGTAGGACCGGATGACGCGCTCGTCGTTGAGGACGACCTCGGGCGTGCCCTGCAGGAGGACGGCCCCGGACGCCAGCGCGACCAACTCGTCGGAGACGGCGGAGATGAGCGGCATGTCGTGTTCGATGATCAGGATGCTGCACCCGGTCTCGAAGCGGATGCGGCCGAGCAGGGGCGCCAGGCCTTCGGCTTCGCGCTGGGCGATGCCCGAGGAGGGTTCGTCGAGCAGGAGGACCTTGGGTTCGGTGGCCAGCACGCAGGCGATGTCCACGATGCGGCGCAAGCCGGTGGAGAGCTCCTTGACGAACTTGTCGCGGTAGGAGCCCAGCTCGAGCAGCTCGAGCAGGCGGTCGGCCTGGGCCCGGGCCCGGCGCTCGGAGCGACGGGCGGCGGGAGCGCCGATCCCACCCAGCAGGGTGCTGCGCACGTCGAGGCGCTGGTCGAGCGACACCAGCAGCGTCTCGAAGACGGTGAGCGAGGGGAACAGCCGGGCGTCCTGGAAGCGCCGCACCAGCTTGCGCCGGGCCCGTTCCTCCACGCTCAGCTCGGTGATGTCGGTGCCCTCGTAGCGGATGACCCCGGCGTCGGGAGCCTGGTAGCCGCTGATCAGATCGAACAGGGTGGTCTTGCCGGCCCCGTTGGGGCCGATGAGGCCCAACACCTGCCCATCACGCAGGGCGAGGCTGACGTCGTCGACGGCCAGCACGCCGCCGTAGCGCTTTGTCAGCCCGTCGAGCTCGAGCACCGGACCGGCCTCGACCAAGCCCAGCTCCCGCTGGCGGGCCGCCGTCTGGGCGGCGCCGCCGGGGGGTCCGTCGGTGAGCGCACCGGTGCCCTTGACGTACACGGCCCGCAAGATGTCGGGGCGGGCCAGGAGCTCCTCGGTGGGGCCCACGAAGCGCACCTCGCCCTTCTCCATGAACACCGCCTTGTCGGCCAGGGTGAGGGCGACGTTGACGGACTGCTCCACCACCACCACGGTGACGCCGCGCCGGTGGATCTCCCGTACCACCTCCACCAGCTCACTGACCACCGCCGGCGACAGTCCGAGGCTGAGCTCGTCGATGAGGAGCAGCTTCGGTCGCGATAGGAAGGCTTGGGCGAGGGACAGCTGCTGCTGCTCGCCACCGGAGAGCGACGTGGCGAGCTGCTCGGCCCGTTCGGCCAGCACCGGGAAGATGTCGAACACCTCGGCCAGGCGGGTGGCCACCTCGGCCTCGTCGTCGATCATCCAGCCGCCCAGCAGGAGGTTGTCGCGCACGGTGAGCCCGGGGAAGACGCCCCGACCGCCGGGCATGTGGATCACGTGCCGGGCGGCGATCTCGTGGGGCGGCATGTGGGTGATGTCGCGCCCGTCGAACACGATGGCCCCGCTGCTGGCCTCGGTGATGCCGCTGATGGCCCGAAGGAGGGTGGACTTGCCGGCCCCGTTGGTGCCCAGCAGAGCGACGATCTCGCCCTCCTCGACGTCGAAGTCGACCCCGAAGAGCACCTGCACCCCGCTGTAGGCCACCTCCACCTCACGGCACACCAGCAGCGCGGAGCGACCCTCGGCCTTGGTCTTGCGCCAGGCCAGGTTGGCGGTGGCCGAGGCGAAGGCGGCCCGGATGTCGAGGTCGTAGAACGGCGCCGCGGTGATGGTGATGATCGAGCCGATCAGCACGAACGGAAAGAGGAACAGGAACAGCGACTGGTAGCCGTAGGCGTTGAAGAACAGCCCGGCGATGGGCAGGAACACCAGCTTGGCCGGGAGCTCGACCAGGCCCGTGATCTGCAGGCCGGTGGTGCGGATCGACGGGGGGATCACGTTGATGAACACGATGTTGCGGGCGGGGCCGAGCAGCGCCGATCCGAAGCCGAACAGGGCGCCGGCGAAGGCTAGGACGACCAGCGGCGGCTGGAGGGCGTAGATGAGCAGGGCGGTCGAGGTGATGGTGCCGAACACGCCGACCACCACCAGCACCCGGGCCGGGTTGCCGCGCATGAACCGGTCGATGAGGTTGCCGCCGATCACGCCGCCCACCAACGCGGCCAGCAGGGAGGGGACGGCCAGCAGGCTGCGCTCCCAGGCGTTGAGACCGTACTCCTCGGCCAGAAAGAAGGTGAGGAAGATGGCGAAGGGGTAGTCGCCGAGCTCGCCGATGACGTTGGCGATCATGTAGCGCCGCACGGTGCGGGTGCCCCACACGGTCCGGACCGACTCACCGATGGACAGCGGTTCGTCCTCGACCCGGGACTCGTCCTCGCCGGAGCCCAGGGCTCGGCGCTCCTGGTAGCCCCGAACGGGTTCCCGCAGGAACACGAGCACGAGGATGCCGAGCACGACCACGGGAACGGCGAAGATCACCGTGGCCGTGCGCCACCCCAACGTCGTCACGAGACCGCCCACGATGACGATGGCCGAGAGGCGCGCGGTTCGGTTGAGAGAGCCGAGCAGGGCGAACACCCGGCCCCGGACGCTGGGCTCGTAGTAGTCGCCGAGCAGGGAGAACTGCGGGGCGAAGGCACCGGTGACCGCCGAGTTGGCGGTGGCCCGCGCCGGGGTGAGGCTGAGCGTTGAGGTACCGCGACTCGACACCGCCGAGAAGATCCCCCCGACGATCGCCATGATGCCCACGAGCGGCACCCTCGAATGCCGGTCGGCGTAGTACCCGACGGCGATGGCGGCGAAGATCACCACCGTGTCCAGGATGATGAGCACGCTGATGATGGCCCCGATGTTGATCTCGAGGTCGCGGGCGATCTCCGGGCCGGCCACGCTGAACACGTAGGCGTCGAGGGTGGCCACGAAGCCCAGCGCCCCGAGGAGCACCAGCGGCGTCCAGCCGTACTGGGTGCCGCCGATCACCCGGTAGGCGGCGACAGTCTGGCGGGCCCGGCCCCACCACGATGTCGGCACGGCCTGGGCAGTGGGGTCGTCGTTGGCGGTGTCGGCCGACGGGACGACCGGGTCGAGCTCGGTCGGTCCAGGGGCGGGGCGGTCTTCGATGGTGGTCACGATCGGACGCCTCCTGCGCCGGCGCTCTCGAGCTCGGCGCTGGCGGCCGCGGCGGCGGCGAGAGCGGCGGTGTCGGCGGCGGGGCGGCGGCCGGCCAGGGTGTCCACGACACGTTCGCCGCGACCCTTGTAGAGCAACGAGGAGAGCGCGAACCGTCGCTCGCCGAGGGCGGCCAGGCCAGTGCCGGTGATCGGCTCACCGAGGGGGATGAGGCGGCGGGCCAACAGGTCGGGGTCGTAGTCGGCGAACAGGCTGGGCACCACGATCTGGCGGCGTTGGGCGACGATGCGCAGGCCGGCGTCGCGCACCCGCACGAGCACCGAGACCACCCCGCCGGGAGCGGTGTAGAGCAGGTAGAAGGGGATGAGGCTCTGCAGGACATCTTGGAAGAGCTGGCTGGAGAAGAAGTAGGTCACATAGGCGAAGTAGGCGGCGCCGATGAGTGCACCGGTGATGGACCCGACCCCGCCGAACACGGCGGTGACGAACACGGCGATGCTGGCATCCACCCCGTAGGAGTCACCTGACAGGGCGGTCTGCTGGTGCACGAAGATGGCACCGGCAAAGCCGGCCAGACCGCCGGACACCGCGAAGGCGGCCAACTTGGTCCGGACCGCCGAGACGCCGAAGGCCCGCACGTTGGCTTCGTTCTCGCGCAGGGCGATGAGGGTGCGCCCGAAGCGGGAGCGGCGCAGGTTGACCACCACTGCGATCGACGCCACCAGCGCCCCGACGCAGAGGAAGTACATGCTGCGCTCGTCATCGAAGTCGAGCAGGAAGAGCGTCGGGCGCTGCACGTCGTCGGCCAGCAGCCAGCCGAAGAACGCCTCTTGGAAGAGGGCGGCCCGCACCATGACCCCGAAGGCAAAGGTGGCCACGAGCAGGAGGAGGCCCTGCACCCGCAGGGCGGGGATGCCGACGCCGGCGGCCGCGCCGGCGGTGACAGCCGCCGCGATGGGCACCGCGAACCAGAACGGCAGGCCCACGTGGTCGGTGAGGGCGGCGCCCACCACCGCACCGATGGCGACGAAGCCGTACTGGCCGAGGCTGACCTGCCCGGCCCAGCCGGTGAGCACCACCAGCGAGAGGACGACGATGGCCGACAGCGCGATCACCCCGCCGAGGCTCTGGGCGCCGGAGGACACCACGAAGGGGTAGAGCAGCACGGCGACCAGGCCCACGCCGATGGCGGCCCGGCGAGCCAGCCGCAACCCGCGTATTCCGGCCAGCTCGGTCGGGATCGGGCGCTGCTCGTCGCTGGCCTGCCAGGACGATCCGCCCGAGCTCTCGCTGCGCTGCAGGCCCTTGCGCTGCACCAGCAGCCCCACCACCACCACCGCGAACAGGCCGACCTCCACCAGGCTCTGGCGTTCGTTGGTGAGGCTCCAGTCGGCCGCCGCGGACGCCACGCCGATGGCGACCGCCGCCGCGATGGTGACGGGCAGGCTGGTGAAGCGACCGATGACGGCGGCGGCCAGGGCGGGCAGCAGCAGCCCGGGGGCGAAGCCGGTGGCCGAGCCGGGCGTGACCAGGGCGCCGGTGAGCATGACGCCGGCGCCGGAGAGGGCCCCGGCGATGGCCCACACCGCGCAGGACAGGGCACCTACGCCGATGCCGAGCAGCGACGCCCGCTCGGCGTTCTCGGCCAGGCCCCGTACGGCGACCCCGGCCCGGGTGAAGCGGAAGAAGGCCCCGAGCGCGCACAAGGCGATGACGGCCATCTCGATGGCGAACACCTCGGCGAACCCGAAGCTGAGCGGCGTGTCGCCGATGCTGAAGGTGAACCCGGGGAAGGGCAGGAAGGCGTCGACCTGGTCGGCGCCGAGCTGATCGGCGACCGATAGCTCGGCCTGATCGGGCAGGAAGGGGAGCTGGCGCACCTGACCCGCGAAGCTGGCCACCACCGCGGCCAGCAGGATGGTGAACACGGTGAGCACCAGGCGCGGGGCCTGCAGGAACCGCAGCGTGAAGAGCCCGACTCCCCCGCCGATGACCGCGGACAGGGCCAGGCCCAGCAGGAAGGCCAGCGGGAACGGCACCGGCGTGAACTGCACGAGGGCGAAGCAGAGCACGCCGCCGGCGATGCCGAGGGCGGCCTGGGCGAAGTTGACGATCCGCAGGGTGCGATACAGGAGCACCACGCCGGCCGCCGTGAGCGCCACGACCAGGCCGCGGACCGCCCCCTGGAACAGGATGGCCATCGGTGTGCCGCGCCCGCCGCCGGGCGTGCCTGGCAGCACGAGCTGCGTGAACACGACGAGGCCGACGGCGGCGGCCACCGCCGGCGCCACCCGGCGAAGGAGCGGGTTGCGGTCGAGCAGGGCCAGCATCAGCCGCCCGCCTGGGCGGGGTCGCTGTCGGGTAGCGGGTCCGGGGTGAGCTGGCCGAGGGAGAAGGTGACGTCGACCGAGGGGAGACCCTGCGCCACGCCGTCGGTGACGATCCGCTCGGAGGTCAGCACCCCACCGAACTGGGTCGACACCACGTAGTCGTACTGGCGGGGCGCGGGGTCGGGGCCTCCGGCGAACACCTGGGTGGCCTCCACGAACCAGCCGTCGACCACGTCGCCGCAGGCGTCGACCCGCTGGCGGTCCACCACCCGCGCCTCGTGGCGCAAGGTGGCGCCGGTGCGCAGGTCCACCCCGGTGGCCTGGTAGCTCTCACCCGGGATCACCGGCAGGGGGAGGTACAGCACCGGCGGGGTGAAGGTGCTGGAGGCGATCAGATCGCCGGTTTCCGAATCCAGGAACTCGAGGGACTCCAAGGCCACCCCGGCGTCGGGCTCCCGCACGGCCACGCGGTCCACGCCGACGATCTCGGTGCGGGAGTCGGCGGTCCGGGTGACCCCATCGGTGATGACCCGGAACCGCGACACCACCACCGCCCCGGAGAAGAAGTCGAGCTGGGACGTGGCGTAGGTGAGCTCGACCGGAGCGCCGTTGGCCTCCCGGATCACCTCGACGTCCTGGACAGTCCGCCGCTCGAAGCCGGTGATGGCCAGCGGGCCGATGTCGGGCACCTCCCGGGTGCCGGCCTGCTTCCAGCGCGACAGTCCCTCGGTGGGGGCGGCGGTCACCTGGAGGCCGGCGATCTCCTCGGGGAAGGCCTCGCGGGCGGCCTCCGGGCAGGTGTCGGCGGGGGCGTTCACGGGGGGCAGGTCGGCGAAGGGGTTGTCGTCGACGTCTCGGTCGGGGAACTCGAGGGTGCTCCCCGAGGGTGGAATCGGCGGCACCGGGTTGACCGGCGGCGGGCTGATGGGCACCGGCGTGTTGGGGGGCGGAGCGACGGTGGCCGGCTCCGAGAACCCGAAGATGAGGTCCGCGTCGAAGAGGCCGATGGCCACCCCGGGGGCGTCCGGGCGGACGCAGGCGGCGGCGAGGACGGCCAGCCCCAAGCCGGCGACGAGCCGGCGAGCGACCACCGATCGGCGAGGCGGGTCAGATCGGGGCGGGTGCCACACGGGCTCGCTCCTTGTGTACGAGGCGCCACGGCCGGGTCCAGCTCCGCGCCACCGCGGGACCGGCCGAGTCGAGGCCACTGGGGCGGGTGAGGTCGGTGTCAGGGGCGAAGGGCTGGCGCAGCGACAAGCGCGACACCGCCGCCACCGCCCGCATGGTGGCCGGCTGGCTGGCCGAGAGGCGGCGCCGCAGGGCCCGGCTGAGCTCTTCGGCAGTGGCGGCCAGCTCGGGGGTGAGGCGGTGCTGGAGGTCTCCCCACAGACCCCGGCTGACGAGCCAGGCCAGCTCCTCGTGCTCCTCGTCGTCCACGAAGCGCTCGCAATAGGCGAGCGGCGTGTCGTTGGAGAACCGGTAGCCGAGGTCGGTGGCGTGGTCGCGCCACTCGGCGTAGGCCAGGGCCAGCCGAGCTCGGGGGCCGGCGGCCAGGGCGGCGTTGCGTCGCCGGCCCCGCAGCCATGCCTTCCGGGCGGCCGGCCACAGCGTGTACGCGGTGAGGCCGATCACGGCGGCCGCCGCGAGGGCGAGGGCCAGCAGGAGGAGCTGCTCGGCCAGCACGCTGTCGGGCTCCACCAGGAGGGGGAGAAACAGCTGCACCGCGATGTCGTCGCTGGGCACGATGGTGGGGTCCGACTGGCGGTCGCCGGCCTCGCCGCCCACGGTGGGCTCGGCCTGCTTGGGGGTACCGATGACGGGGAGCCAGCCAAAGCCCTCGAAGTAGACCTCCGGGAAGGTGGCCCCGTTGCGGGGTCGGATCTCCAGACCGCCGTCGACGGCGTCGCCACCGTCGAAGCCGTAGCCCAGCCGGGACGGCACCTCCACCCAGCGGGCGAAGAGTCCCTGGAGGGCCACGATCTCAAAGGGCGAGCCCTCGAGGTCGGTGAGGATCTCCTGCACACGTTCGGCCGGGATCGGCACGGGCGAGCCCGGCCCCGCCGCCACCACCTCGTCGAGCACGTAGGTGCGAAGGAAGTCGAAGCGGTCCCAGCGGTTGTCGAAGTCAGCCTCGGCCTCGGCGATGAGGGCGGCGGCGGCCGGGGGCGGGTCGGGGGCGGTGAGGAAGGTGTCGCGTATGTCCTCGGGGATCCCGGCGGTGGTCTGACGCAGCTCATCGAGGGTGGGCAGGCCGGCGGCGGCCACGGTGTAGGTGAGCCCCGGGTCGACCTGGCCCTGGTCCACGCGGATGTTACCGCTGCGGGCGTCGTAGGCGAGCTGCGGGCCGTCCGCGGTGATGCCCACCGTGTTGGGCAGGCCGGGTAGCACGGCGCCGCCGAGGCCCTGCACCGTGAAGGTGGCCTCCACCGCGACGGCCAGGCGTCGGTCCACGAAGCCGTCGTCGGGCAGGTCGTCGAGCTCGCTATCGGTGAAGGCAGGGAGCTTCCAGGTGCCGTCGTCGACGTCGTACACGTCGAGGGCACCGATGCGCCACGGCCCCGACAGACCGGTATCGCTCACCGAGAACAGCACCCGGTCCTCCACCTCGCTGAGGGGGACGGTCTTGGGCGCCTGAGGCTCCTGGGCTGGGTCGATGACGGGAGCGGGGAACAGGAAGTCGGCCTGGGCCATGAAGTACAGCCCGACGGTGACCACCGCGATGACCGGGAGGGCCTTGATGGCCTTGCGCACCTCATAGGCCACCGGGGGGCGTTGGTCGCCCTCGCCCACCGCCTGCTCGGATGACAGCAGCCCCAGGCCGATGGCGAACAGCACGAGCACGGCCAGGCCGCTGGCGACCTGCTGGCTGTCGGGCACGCTGATGCCGGCAAAGGCGGCGATGGGCATCGGCACGAGCAGGCCGAGAGCCGGGCGGCGCACGACGATGGCCAACCATCCCGCCGCGAAGCCCACGATGCCCATGAGCCAGCCGATGATCGCCTTCCAGCCGGGGTCGAAGGGCACCGGCGGGCGGAGCAGGTCACCCGAGCTGGCCGCGTCGGCCACCAGGGCGCGCAGCTCGAAGATCCCGCCGGGGCCGGCGGTGGCCAGCAGCACCAGCCCGATGGCGAACAACCCGCCGGCGACGGCGACGTTGGCCAGGGCGGGGCGCGCCAGCCGGCTGGCGCCGACGGCGAGGGCCACGCCGAGCAGGCCGGCGACGGCGGCGAAGATCCGTCCGCCCGCACCGATGAACACCCCGCCGACCATGACCGCTGATGCCAGGGTGGGCAGGCAGATCGCCGCCGCCAACCGCAACGAGGTGCCGGTGGGCTCGGCCGGGCCCGGCTCGGCCTCGGCGACGGCCAGGTGATCGAGGTCGTCCTCGAGGTGGCCGCGCGCGGGGGCGTCGTCACCGGGCCGGGTCTCGGTCAGCAAGGTCATGGTCAGATCCGGTTCCCGGCGCCGATGTCCTGGAACAGGGCCGAGGCCAGGTCCTGGTCGGGTCGCACCCCCACCACCTGGCAGCCGAGGGCCGCCGCCCGGCCCATGGTGTCGGCGTCTTCGGGATCCCACAGCAACGCCACCACCAGGATCGACACCCCGGTGTTCAGGACCAGCCGGAGCTGGGCCGCCTCGCGGGCGTCGAGCCGGGGGGTGATCAGGATGTTGTGGGCGTCGCGCTGGCCGTTGGCCAGCAGGCGCATCAGCGACGACGACAGCGGCTGGCGCTCGAGCTCCACCCGGGTGAGGGCGTCGAGCATGAGGAGCTGGGCGGTGGGCCCGCGCAGCGGCCGAGTGAGGGGGCCGCCGTTGGCTTGCACCTTGATCTCATATCCCTCGCGGAGGTGGCGCACGGCGAGGGACGCGGCCGCCCGCACCCCCGTCTCGAAGGATTCGGAGAGACCCTCGCCGTCACGGCTGTGCGACCCGCGGTCGGTGTCGAGCAGGATGGTGATCTTGTCGGTGATCCCCTGCTCGGCCTCTCGCACCATGATGGTGCCGGTGCGGGCGGAGGCCCGCCACACGATGCGGCGCAGATCGTCACCGGGCACGTACTCGCGCATGCCGTAGAACTCGAGGCCCGACGGCCACGGCTTGGACACGGGGGGGCGGATGGGCGGGTCTTCGAACTGTCGGGTCAGCGGGCGGTCTGACACCAGCTCCACCCGGGGGTGCACAAGCAGCTCGTAGGGCTCGGCCACCACCGTCTCGCGCTGGGACAGGCCCAACGGATCACTGGCCACCGCCACCAACGGCCCCACCTGGTACACACCGCGCCGGCTGCAGCGCAGGCTGTAGCGATGGGTGACCTCGGTTCCGCCAGCCAGGGTGGTGATCGGCACCCGCACCGGGTTGCCGAGTCGTTCGGGGACGCGCTCTTCGAGGATGAAGGTGGTGAGCCGGCGCTTGGCAGTGAGGGCCAGCTCCACGTCGAGGCGGTCGCCTTCGTGCGCCCGCGGGAAGAGCCCCCGGCGGTCACCCTCCAGGCGCAGCCGCCGGGGGGCGATGAGGTAGCTGACCACGAGGAGCACGAGGAGCCCGTAGGCGAACAGGTACATGGCTTGCCCGGCGACGAGGCGAGCCATGATCCACAGCAGCACGAAGCCGGCCAGGGCGATCTGGCCGGTGCGGGTGATGCCGGATCGGCGTTGGATCGCCTGGGCGTGCTGGCGCAACGCACGGGGGCCAAGGGCGTCGCCCACGCGGTCGAGACGCGACCGCCAGCCTGTGGCGCGCGCGGCCGGCGGGGACCGTCTGGCTGCGACGGGAGACGGGTCGGTCACGATGGGACGAGCGTCACGCCATCGCTTCGACGGCTTGGAGTGCCTTCCGATCGCGCGATCGCCCGGACACCGGAGGCTTGACCGAGGCGGTGACCCGCTCGAGCACGGCGTCGGCGGAGTCGCCCCGCAGGATGGCGTCGGGGTTGATCATGACCCGGTGGCCGAGCACGGGTCGCAGCACTGCGTTCACGTCATCGGGGTAGACGTGCCTCCGCCCGTCGCTGGCCGCCAGCACCCTCGCCGCCTTGAGCAGGGCGATCGACGCGCGCGGGCTGCCGCCGGCGGCCAGGGCCGGGTCCTGCCGGGTGGCCTGCACGAGGTCGACGATGTAGTAGCCGACGTCAGGGCTCACCTCGACGGTGCCGGCGTAGGTGATCATCGCCTGCACGTCGTCCACCTCGATGACCGGGCCCAGCTCGTCGATGGGCGTGCGCACCGAGTTGTCGAGCATCACCTCGTACTCGGCTTCGCGCCCCATGTAGCCCATCGACAGCTTGAACAGGAACCGGTCGAGCTGGGCCTCGGGGAGCGGGAAGGTGCCGGCCTGCTCCACAGGGTTCTGGGTGGCCAGCACCAGGAAGGGCCGCGGGAGCTGGTACGTCGTGCCGTCGGCGGACACTTGGCGCTCGGCCATGGCCTCCAGCAGGGCGGACTGGGTCTTGGGCGTGGCCCGGTTGATCTCGTCGGACAGGAGGATGTTGGTGAAGATGGGACCAGGGCGGAACTCGAACTCCCCCCGCTTCTGGTCGAGGATCGACGACCCGGTGATGTCACCGGGGAGCATGTCCGGGGTGCACTGCACCCGGGTCGCCTTGCCGTTCATCGACTGCCCGAGGGCCCGGGCCAGCATCGACTTACCGGTGCCGGGTAGGTCTTCGAAGAGGATGTGGCCCTCACAGAGCATGGCCACCAGGGCGAGTCGGACGACGTCGGTCTTGCCCTTGATGACCGTCTCCACGTTGTCGACGATGTCCTCGAAACGCTCCTTGAAGGCTGCGGCATCGAGACCGCCAGTCGCAGGTCTTGCCGCAACCTGACCTCGTGCCGTTCGCTCCGTGGTGGCCATCGAGCCGCCCTCCGTTCTGATGGATGTTTCGCTGTGTACCCTTCGCCCGCACGTCCCGGGTCTCCTGCTGGCGCGTCGATGACTGGTCGAACCGTCAGCGAGACGTGATCGGACGAAGCGGAACGTCCACTGCCATCGGGGAGGAAGTCGGCCGGCGGGGGTCGAATCCCTACCTTGCTGCAGTGGGTCGAACGAGAGGGATGACGGGCCGATGGCCGAGCCGAACGACAACGGGAACGAAGTCGTGGCGCCGCCGCCGCTCGTGACCCCGCCTCGGGCGGACGCGCCGGATTGGACGCGCAAGTACCCGCCGCTGGCCGTCTTGGGCGTGGCCGTGCTCATCGCCCTCATCGTGCTGCCGTCGTCGCTGAACCTGCCGCAGACGAACCCCAGCCAGACACTGGAGTTCGCACCGGTGCCGCCCGAGGACGAAGACACCCCCCCACCCCCGCCGGGCAACCTGTCCGAGCTCGGCCTGGCCAGCACCGCCGACCTCGGCGGTGACGGCCAGGGCGGTGACGGTGACGGTGACGGTGACGGCGACGGGGGCGCCGGCGGGGAGCTGGGCCCCGGCGACCTGCCCCCGCCCGGAGACCAGCCGTTCCAGGCCAAGACCCCGTCCACCAAGAACTGCGTGGGCAACCCGCCCCGCCAGACCGAGGACCCGCTGTCGCCCCCGTGCCAGGCCTTCTTCGAGGGCGACAACTTCGGGGAGACCTACCAGGGCGTCACGGCGGACGAGATCCGGATCCTCTTCTACCTGGAGGGGTTCATCACCTACACCACCCGCAGCCAGGGCAACGAGGACACCCCCGACCAGACCTACTTCGACCTCGGCGAGGCCCCGGACCCCCAGGGTGAGCACGTGCAGGTGCGGGTGCTACGGGTGTGGCAGCGCTACTTCAACGTGCGGTTCCAGACCTACAACCGCAACGTGCGGTTCTTCGTGTACTACAGCGGCAACGACGAGAGCCCCGAGGCGCGCCGGGCCGACGCCATCGACAACTTCGACAAGGTCCAGCCCTTCGCGGTGCTGAGCTACGGACAGACCAACAACGACGACTACCTGCGCACCATGGCCCAGCGGGGGGTGCTGAACTTCGGGTCGTTCCTTGGCCGGGACGAGGCGTTCTTCCAGGAGTTCGCCGGCCTCATCTGGGGGTACCTGCCGTCGTTGCAGATCCAGGCCCGCCAGTACGCCTCCTTCGTGTGCGACCGGGTGGCCGGGTTCCCGGTGTCCTTCGCCGGACCGGCCTTCCAGGACCGGCCCCGCAAGTACGGCTTGATCAGCTCCGGGGACCCGAACCGTCCCGAGCTGGCCGATCTGCGCGACCTCGTCGTGCCGCTGCTGGAACGCTGCGGGATCGACATCGCCATCGAGCGCAACTTCCCCCGGTCGGGCTACGCCCAGGACAACTCCACCACGCCGGAGTTCGCCACCAACAACATGGCCGCCTTCAGCGAGGCCGAGGTCACGACCATCCTGTGGCCGGGCGGCATCGAGACCCAGCAGTCCAAGGCCGCCGGCCAGCTCGGCTACACGCCCGAGTGGGTCCTGCTCGGTGACGGGGTCAGCGAGGGGTACGGCACCAACCAGCTCCAGGACCAGAACACCTGGAACGGCCACGTCTGGACGGTGACCAACCAGACCTTGGCCGGGGACCTCGACGAGTCGATCTGCTTCCAGGCCTACCGGGAGGCCGACCCCACCGCCCCCCGCACCGACGCCGGCGACGCCTGCGACTTCTACGAGGACATCCGCCAGCTCTTCACGGGCATCCAGGTGGCCGGGCCCCGCCTCGGGCCCACCAGCCTCGACGAGGGGTTCCACGCCATCCCCGCCATCGCCAGCACCGACCCGCGGGTGCCGGCCTGCTTCTACGAACCCGACGACTACACGTGCATCAAGGACGCGGCCGCCTGGTGGTGGGACGGCAGCGCCCGGGACCAGAACAGCAACGTCCCCGGGTGCAACCGCCTGGCCGAGGGCGGCGCTCGCTACATCGTCGATCGCTGGACCCCGGGCCAGGTCTCCTCGTTCCGCAACCCCACCAGTGACCCGTGCAGCGGCTACAGCGGGGGAGGGCTCATCGACCCCAACCCGCCCGACCCCACGGCCGGCGGGTGATGTCGCCTCTGGGGTCGCCCCGCGCCCGAACGGGCCTTGCGGTGGCCATCGCGGCGTTCACCTATGCGGCCGGCTCGGTGCTGGTGCTCCAGGCGGCCATGGCCACCGAGCAGGAGCGGATCACCGTCGCCGAGGGCGGCACCGCCCGCCGGATCTACTCGCCCATCCTGGCCAGCGAGCCGGCCCGGGCGACGGTCAAGGCGGAGGCCGACCTGCCGGCCATCAGCCCCGAGGAGTGCAACCAGACCCCAGCCAACTGTGACGTGGTGCCGTTCACGGTGGTGCCGCCGGCGCAGGTCGGCAGCGACTTCCTGATCCGCATCTCGCTCTCCTGGGACCAGGAGAAGGTGCCGAGCACGGACGTGGGCACGAGCGACCTCGACATGTACCTGTGGACCGATCCCGTCGGTGAGCAGACCGCCACCACCCGGCCCGAGCCCGCGGAGGGCGAGGAGGAGGACGAGACGAGGGTGGACAACCCCGGCGCCAGCCTCCGCAACCCCGAGCGCCTCAACTTCTTCACCGACCGCCCCGGCGACTACCTGCTCGTGATCAACAACTCCCTCGGCCAGAACGATGGGCACGAGCTGGAGATCATCTACTTCTCCGGCGAGCTGGTCCCGCCCTTCGAGTCCCTCGACCCCACCGTGGCCGGTCCCGCCGCGCCCGCCCCGCCGACTCCTCCCGCCCCCGCTCCCGGGCCGACGGCGCCGCCGACGGGCTCGGGTGGCGCCAACCTGCCTCCGCTGGCCGCCCCCGCCGGCCCGGCGCCGGCGCCGGTCCCGCCCCCCCTGGCTGAGGTGCCCGCCGACCCGTCGGCCGACTTCGACGACATCGAGACGGTCGGCGACGACATCCTGGCCGCCCCGCCCGAGATCGTCGACGTGCGCTTCACCGACGTCAGCCCGGCCGCCCCCGTGTCCGGCGCCGTGCTGTGGGTCTGGTTCGGTGCCGTCCCCGTCGTCACCCTCGGCGGCGCCGGCGCCTACCTCCGCCGCCGCGACCCCGCTGGCCGCCTCATCCGCCTCGCCACCGCCTCCGCCCCACCCGCGTAGACGCCGCTACGGCCGCCGGTAGACTTCGAGACGGGTCGGAGCCCCAGTAACCCGGAAGCCCGACGCCTCCGGCTCGCCTTCGACATGCACGACTTCGGCCTGCAGATGTCACGGCCCGGGGCTACCACCGCGGACGAGACCTCATCGGGGCCCTCGCCGCGCTCGGGTGGGGCGGACCGTCACCGATAGGCGGTGGCCGCCCGAGACGAGCCTCTCCGGAGCCAGTGACCGCCGGCGCCTATGTGGCGCGGAGGGTGGCGGAGACGGTGTAGGTCGACGCCGTGGTGGCGAAGTAGGGCTGGACGACGAGGGTGTAGGTGCCGGCGGATGCGACGGGGAAGGTGCCCGACTCGATGAGGGTGGCCGGGTTGCCGATCACGCCGACCTCGTTGCCGGCGGCGTCGTAGAGGACCAGGTCGAAGTCGTCGAGCACCGGGTTTCCGGCGCTGATGGCCACCTCCAGCTCGCCGGACCCGGTGGAGGGGTCCAGGACCAGGACGTACGGGATGCAGGCGGGGTCCTCGGGGCCCGAGCAGGTGTGCTCGATGGTGTCGCCGGGCGGGCTGCCCGAGGCCTCAAAGGTGTCGTCGTCGCCGAGGTTGGCGTCGGCCGGGGGCGCCGGCGGCTGTTCGGGCGGCGGCGGGGGCGGCTCCGCAGGGGCTGGGCCGGCCCCCACCACCAGGTCGCAGGCGGCCGCCGCGCTGTCATCGGCCGAGAAGGCGCTCACCAGCAGCGCGTCGGTGGTGGTGGAGCTGTTGAGGCCGATGGTCGACAGTCGCAAGCCGTCCACCAGATCGGGGAAGTTGGGGATGGGCGTCGCGCCGGGCTCGGCGTTGGCCTCGTCGATGGCGACGTTGGCCTCGTCCACGTCGGCCTGGGTGAGTCGGATGGTGATCCGGTTGGCCTCGGCGTCGAAGCTGCCCTGCAGGGAGGCGAAGTTCTCGAGCAGGTTGCCGTCGCGCCGGCCGAGGTCGAAGCTCTCGCCGTCGGTTCCGGTGGGCGGCTGGGCGGGGTCGGCGGGAGGCACCCCACCGAACTGCGAGCGCCCGGCGCTCACGTAGAACCCTCCGCCGCCGACGGTGAAGGGCACGTCGTAGAAGGTGCCGTTGGCACCCTCGGGGTAGCCGTCCGTGAGGTCGTCGACGGCGATGGTGAAGGTCAGGCCCGCCGCCGCGTCGCCCTCGATCGACAGGGCGGTGAGGTCGGTGGAGGGGTGGCTGGCGTCGCCGGCCGGGTCGACCACCAACGGGTTGGCACACACGGGCTCGGCGGGGACGGTGCTCTCCCCCGGGAACCCGAGCAGGCGCCCGATGGCCCCCACCACGTCGACCAGACCGTGGCCCTTGTCGAACGACGACC
>Ga0183260_10001495_pt1 | contig 19409 bp, 20 predicted proteins | sample AntDrymUQ4972206_2_FD_129768 | JGI IMG/M metagenome (GOLD analysis project Ga0183260, IMG submission 129768) | Polar desert sand microbial communities from Dry Valleys, Antarctica - metaG UQ497 (22.06) (version 2) (version 2) | ecosystem: Environmental > Terrestrial > Soil > Desert | place...
CGTTGGCGCGAGACCCGCCTCGAGCCGTCGTTGAGTCGGACCCGCGCGCTGTGCGATCTCAGGGGCGATCCACAGACCGGATATCCGGTCATCATGGTCACCGGCACCAACGGCAAGACGTCGACCAGCCGCATCATCGACGGCCTGCTGCGCGGACTGGGTCTGCGCACCGGCCGCTTCACCAGCCCCCACCTGGAGTCGATGACCGAGCGCATCAGCCTCCATGGCGATCCCCTGACGCCCGAGCAGTTCTCCGCCGCGTACGCCGACGTGGCGCCGTACGCGGCTGTCGTGGACCGCTCGGGGCCGCACCCGGTGTCATTCTTCGAGATGCTCACCGGGATGGCGTACGCCGCGTTCGCCGATGCCCCCGTGGACGTGGCCGTCGTCGAGGTCGGCATGGGTGGGGTGTGGGACGCGACCAACGTCGCCGACGCCCAGGTCGCTGTGGTGACACCGATCGCCGTTGACCACGACCGCTACCTCGGTGACACGCCGCAGGCCATCGCGGTCGAGAAGGCCGGCATCATCAAGGCCGGTGCGATGGCCGTGCTGGCAGAGCAGCCCCTCGACGCCGCCGGGGTGCTGCTGCGCCGGGTCGTCGAGGTCGGAGCCACCGTCGCGCGCGAGGGCCTGGAGTTCGGCGTCACTGCACGCGTCGTGGGCGTGGGGGGCCAGGTGGTGTCGCTCCGCGGGATCGCCCAGAGCTACGACGAGATGTTCCTGCCGCTGCACGGCGCTCACCAGGCGCAGAACGCCGCCTGTGCGGTGGCCGCCGTCGAGGGGTTCGTGGGCGGGATCGAGCTCGACCCCGACGTGGTGCGCGACGTCCTGGCCGAGGCCACGTCGCCGGGCCGGCTGGAGCTGGTACGCCGGAGCCCGGCGATCCTGCTCGACGCGGCGCACAACCCAGCCGGTGCCCGGGCGACCGCCGAGGCGGTGCAGGAGGCGTTCCTGTTCTCGCCGCTGGTCGGTGTCGTGGGTGTCATGGCCGACAAGGAGGCTGCGGGCATCCTGGCCGCCTTCGAGCCGGTGCTGGCAGACGTCGTGTGCACACAGAGCTCCACGTCGCGGGCGCTTCCCGCCTCCGAGCTCGCCGCAGTGGCCGAAGACATCTTCGGCTCCGACAGGGTGCACGTCGCTGGGCGGCTCGATGACGCACTCGACGTCGCCGCAGCGCTGGCAGAGCAGGGCGGCTCGTCCGGTGAGGCAATCGGCAGCGGAGGCGTCCTGGTCACCGGTTCGGTCATCACCGTCGGCGAAGCTCGCCGGCTGTTGGGGGGGCCGCGCTGATGCGCGCCGTGTGTGCCGCGGTCCTGTGTCTCGAGGCGATCGTGCTCGGGCTCACCGCGCCGGTGATGATCGCGGTTGCCGAGGTACGCCTCTGGCCGGCGCTCGTCGGCGGGGTGGGTTTGGCGCTGGTGGCGCTGTTCACCGCCGGCCTGCTGCGCCACTCCTGGGCGTACCTGGTCGGACACCTCGTGCAGGCGGGGGCGCTGGCGTTGGGTTTCGTCGTGCCCGTCATGTTCGCGCTCGGTGCGATCTTCACTGCTCTCTGGGTGGCGGCGCTGGTGCTCGGCCATCGGGTGGAGGCGGTCAAGGCCACCCGGGGCGGCGCCGCCGGGGCCGCCAGCGCTCGCTAATGTCCCGGTCATGATTGCTGCCCGCCTGGAGCGCACGCTGGTCCTGCTCAAGCCGGACACGCTCCGGCGCGGACTGGCCGGTGAGGTGCTGCGTCGCTACGAGGACAAGCAGCTGCGGATCGTGGCGATGGACCTGCGCACTATCGACGGTGACCTGGCCGACCGGCACTACGCCGAGCACGTCGAGCGCGACTTCTACCCGCCGTTGCGTGACTTCGTCACCTCCGGCCCGCTGGTGGCGATGGTGGTGGAAGGTGACTCGGCGGTCGACGTCGTACGCGCCCTCAACGGCGCGACCGACGGGCGCCAGGCGGTTCCCGGTTCCATCCGGGGCGACCTGTCGCTGTCGAACCGGGAGAACCTCGTGCACGGGTCGGACTCGCTGGAGTCAGCCGAGCGAGAGATCGCGCTGTGGTTCCCCGACCTGGGATGACGGCGGACGGAAGGGACGAGCTCGAGTGGCGGAGCTGAAGACCACACCCGGCGAGCAGGACGCCCGCGCCTTTGTCGCCGCGATCCCGGACGAGGGGCGCCGCATCGATGCCGGCGTGATCATGGAGCTGATGGCTCGGGCGACCGGCCAGCCGCCGGTCATGTGGGGCAGCAGCATCGTCGGCTTCGGCCACTACCACTACGCCTACGCCAGCGGCCGCGAGGGCGACACCATGGCGGTCGGCTTCTCGCCACGTAAGGCCGCGACCACCGTCTACGTCGTGGACGGCTTTGACGGCTACCGCGACCTGCTGGACCGGCTGGGGCCGCACTCGACCGGCAAGGCCTGCCTGTACCTCACGCGGCTCGACGACATCGACCTCACCGCCCTAGAGGAGCTCGTACGGCGCTCGTACGCCGCCACTCGTTGAGCCGACCGTGCGTGTCGCAGCGGGCTGAGTAGCGCGGCCAGACCTAGCCTGGTGTGACAGGTGCGGCAGGAGGGGTCAGACGGCCATGGCCAACAGTTTGCTCGGCCGTGACATGGCCGTAGATCTTGGGACCGCCAACACCCTGGTCTACGTCCGTGGTCGCGGCGTGCTGCTCAACGAACCGTCGGTCGTCGCGCTCAACGCGCAGACGCGCGAGATCCTGGCGGTCGGCACCGAGGCGAAGCGGATGCTCGGCCGCACCCCGGACAGCATCGTCGTCATCCGGCCGATGAAGGACGGCGTCATCGCCGACTTCGAGTCCACCGAGCAGATGCTCCGGCTGTTCATCCAGCGGGTGCATCGGCGGCGCTACTTCGCCAAACCACGGCTGGTCGTGTGCGTCCCCAGCGGCATCACCTCGGTCGAGCAGCGGGCCGTCAAGGAGGCCGGCTACCAGGCGGGCGCCCGGCGGGTCTACATCATCGAGGAGCCGATGGCCGCGGCGATCGGCGCCGGGCTGCCGGTCCACGAGGCCACCGGCAACATGGTGGTCGACGTCGGCGGCGGCACCACCGAGGTCGCCGTCATCTCCCTCGGCGGCATCGTGACCAGCCTGTCGATCCGCACCGCCGGTGACGACCTCGACGCGGCGGTCATGAGCTGGTTCAAGAAGGAGTACTCCCTGATGCTCGGTGAGCGGACCGCCGAGGAGATCAAGGTCGGGCTGGGGTCAGCGTTCCCTCTGCCGGACGAGCCGCAGGCCGAGATCCGTGGCCGCGACCTCATCTCGGGGCTGCCGCGCACCGTGACCGTGTCCAGCGCCGAGGTGCGGCAGGCTCTCGAGGAACCGGTGCACGCCATCGTCGACGCGGTCCGCACGACCCTGGATAAGACACCACCCGAGCTGGCAGGCGACATCATGGACCGCGGACTGGTGCTCACGGGCGGTGGAGCGCTGCTGCGCGGCCTCGACGAGCGGTTGCGGCACGAGACCGGCATGCCGGTGCACGTGGCCGAGGATCCGTTGCACTCGGTCGCGATGGGTGCGGGCAAGTGCGTCGAGGAGTTCGAGGCGCTGCGACAGGTGCTCGTCTCCGAGCCCCGCCGGTAGGGGCGGCGATGCGTCCCCGCTCCGCGCGCCGCCCGCGCCGGCGTACGGTTCCTGTCCTGGTGGTGCTGGCCGCCCTGACTGTCATCACACTGGATGCGTCTCTGGGTGACGACTCTCCCGTGGAGCCGCTGCGCCGGGCGGCCGGGGAGGTCTTCGGGCCGGTGCAGTCGGGCATGTCGGCAGCGGTCGAGCCGGTGGCGTCGATCGGCGACTTCGTCACGACGGTGTCCCGGCTGCGCGACCAGAATGCCGACCTCGAGGCGCGAAACACCGAGCTTGAGGCGCTGCTGCACACCTCCGACCTCGACCGCAACCGGCTTGCCGAGCTGGAGCGGACACAGGTGGTGGCGAGCGGGGCTGGGCTGGACGTCGTCACCGCACAGGTGGTCGGAGTCGGCCCCGCGCAGTCGTTCTCCCTCACGGTCACCATCGACGCCGGCACCGCTGACGGGATCGGCCCCGACATGACGGTGCTCAACGGGGACGGCCTGGTCGGTCGGGTCGTCCGAGCCGACCGCACGAGCGCCACGGTGCTGCTGCTCGGTGACGCCGAGTCGGTCGTCGGAGGACGCGTCGGGTCCAGCATGGAGCTGGGCTTCCTCGCCGGCGACGGTGACCTGTCAGGGTCCGGTCGCCTGCACCTCACCACGATCGACAGCACCGTGCAGCCAGCCATCGGCGACACGGTCGTGACCTGGGGGTCGAAAGACGGCAAGCCGTACGTCGCGGGGGTGCCGGTCGGTCACGTGGAGTCGCTGCAAACCAGCCCCCGCGACTCCTCGACCGTTGCAACCGTCGCGCCCTTCGTCGACTTCTCCTCCCTCGACCTGGTCTCTGTTGTCGTCGGGGAGGCGCGGCGTACCGAGACCTCGGCGCTCGGCGGCGCGGAGCCGAACCAGTGACGGTGCTGCGGACACTGGTCATCGCGATGATCGTGGTGCTGGCGGTCAACCTCCAGGTCGGCTTCTTCTCCGGCCTGGCCGTCAACGGCGTCGTGCCCGACATTGCGCTGCTCGTGGTCGTGGCGGCGGCGTTGTCGCGAGGGGCCGAGTACGCCGCGGTGCTTGGCTTCGTCGCCGGGCTCGCTCTTGACCTGGCTCCACCTGCCGACCACACCGCCGGTCGGTGGGCACTTGCCCTGGTCGTCACCGGGTACCTCGCGGGCATGGTGCGGCAGGACGCCGACCGGAGCGCGTTCGTGGCGGTCCTGACCGTCGCCGCGAGTGCGTTCGTCGGCACGTCCCTCTTCGCGCTGTCCGGCCTCGTCTTGGCAGATCCGGGTGTCACTGTGGCCGGGGCGCTGAGCGTGATCCCGACAGCAGTGCTGTACGACGTCGCTCTCACACCTCTGGTGCTGCCGGCGGTCGCCTGGACCCTCCGCCGTACCACCCCGATGAGCGCACGATGGGCCGCGGCATGACGGCAAGCACCCGCCCACGCCTGGTCGTGGTGCAGATCTTGGTGATGTCGCTGTTCGTGACGTTGTTCGCCCGACTGTGGTACCTCCAGATCACCAGCGGTGAGGCGTACCAGGCGCAGGCCGCGGAGAACGCGATCCAGGACGTCATCCTCCAGCCGCAACGAGGTCTCATCGTCGATGCGATGGGACGGCCGCTGGCCGCCAGCCGCATGGCGTGGGTGGTGTCGATCGACCGCACGGCCCTGGGCGCGCTGGACGGCGCCGACCGGGCCGCGATGCTGCGCCGCCTCGGCGGAGCGCTCGACATGCCGCCCGCAACGCTGATGACGCGCACCAAGCTGTGCGGCGAGCCCGGTGCCCGCCGCCCCCCGCTGTGCTGGAACGATTCGCCCTACCAGCCGGTGCCCGTCGCCGAGGATGTGTCCCAGGCGTTGGCCATCTCGATCCAGGAGCAGGGCGAGGACTTTCCCGCCGTGTCGGCCAACCAGCAGAGCCTGCGCTCCTACCCTTCACCGTTCGGGGCCAACGCCGCCCACCTGCTCGGATACCTGACGCCGATCACCGCGGACGAGTACGACCGGTCGCGCGCTCGGCGGGATTTCACGCTCAACGCCGGTTCGCTGGTCGGCCGCTCCGGGCTCGAGAATGCCTACGACCGCTACCTTCGCGGTGTCCCTGGGACGAACGGCGTCGCGGTGGACTCGATGGGTCGTGCGCTCGGTGCGAACGGTGTCATCGCTCCCACGCCGGGGCAGACGCTGGTGACGAGCATCGACGCTCGGGTGCAGTCGATCGTCGAACGCCAGCTGCAGCGTACGATCCGGAACGCACGTCACACCGTGGATCCGGTGACCGGACGGCCGTACGAGGCGTCGTCGGGAGCCGTGGTGGTCCTCGATCCGCGCCAGGGCCGGGTCATCGCGATGGCCAGCAACCCGACGTACGACCCGGACGTGTGGGTGGGTGGCATCAGCGACGCAGAACTGTCGCGGCTGTACTCGAAGAAGGCCGGCGAGCCGCTGCTGTCGCGGCCCACGCAAGGGCAGCTGTCCGCGGGTTCCACCTGGAAGCCGTTCATGGCCGCCGGTGCGCTGTCGAACGGGTTCGGCAGGGACACGGAGCTGAACTGTTCGTCGTCGTTCACGGTGGGCAACCGCGCGTTCAAGAACTTCGAGTCCGGCTCTCACGGCTACATCGGCTTCGACCAGGCCCTGCAGCTGTCGTGCAACACGTTCTTCTACCGCGTGGGGTACGAGCTGTGGCTGCGAGCCGGGGGCACCTCCGCCGGGGCACGCGCAGACGCGGCGCTCGCCGACATGGCGAAGTCCTTCGGCCTCGGCTCGAAGACCGGCATCGATCTGCCCGGCGAGGCCAGCGGCCGGATCGCCGACCCGAGGTGGAAGCAGGCCTACTTCGAGTCGATGGAGGGCTACTACTGCAAGGTTGCGAAGAAGCCCGGCAACGACTACCTGCACGTCTTCGCTCGCGAGTTCTGCGTCGACGGGTACAGCTACGACGCCGCCGACGCCGTCAACTTCGTCATCGGCCAGGGTGACTCAGTCATCACGCCGTTGAGCCTGGCGGTGGCGTACGGCGCCCTGGCCAACGGCGGGACCGTCTGGTCCCCGCGGGTCGGCAAGGCGATCATCGGCCCGGACGGTGAGCTGGTGCGGCGGATCCGGCCGCACAAGGTGGGCCGGGTGCCGGCCAGTAAGGCGGACCTGCGCTACATCGACCAGGCACTTCTGGGCACCGCCAAGGTCGGCACGATGGCGTGGAAGATGGGTGGCTTCCCACTCGACGAGGTGCGGATCCGTTCCAAGACCGGCACCGCGGAGGTGTACGGCAAACAGACCACGTCATGGGTCGCGACGTACGACAAGAACTATGTCGTGCTGATGATGATCGAGCAGGGTGGGACGGGATCCGGGACATCCGGTGAGGCGGTGCGCGCCATCTGGGAGGCGTTGTACGGCATCGACGGGATGGACGTCGACACCGACAACGCGGCGATCCCCGGCGCCCGACCGCCAAAGGCGCTGCCCCGCTTCGAACCCGACGGCAGCATCGCGCCGCCGCAGATCCGGGGACGGGGAGCCCACGGGTGACCGCGCTGCTCAGCACCCAGAGCTCGTCTCGGGCCGGGACCGCCACCTCGACCTGGCGCCGGCTGGACTGGTGGCTGATCGGTGCAACGGTCCTGTTGGCCGGATTCGGCTGTGCGCTGGTGTGGTCGGCGACCTCGTACCGCACCGACCTCACCGGCGGTGACTCGACGGCGTACCTGACGAAGCAGCTGCTCAACATCGCGATCGGGGTGGTGCTCGGAAGCCTGGTGGCCGCGACCGACTTCCGGTGGGTACGTGTATGGGCGCCGGTCATCTACCTCGGTTCGGTGGCCGGGCTGCTGCTCATCTTCGTGCCGGGTGTGGGGGCGACCATCAACGGCTCGCACTCGTGGCTGTTGCTCGGTGGGCTGTCGGTGCAGCCGGCCGAGATGGCGAAGCTCGGCGTCATCGTCGGCATGGCCCTCGTGCTCGCCGAGCGCACCGAGGGCAGGCTGCGTAGTCGGCTGCGGGACTCCGACCTCGTCCCCGCGCTGGTGATCGCCGCCGTGCCGGCTGTGCTGATTCTCGCGCAGCCGGACCTCGGCACGCTGATCGTGCTGGTCGCGATCGTCTTCGGAGTCGTCGCACTGTCGGGCGCGCCGAAGCGCTGGCTCGTCGGCCTGGCGGCGGCCGCGGTTGCGGCGGTGGTGCTCGCGACGGCCGTCGGGGTGCTGGAGCGCTATCAGCTGCTGCGTTTCCAGGCGTTTACCGACCCGTCGCTGGATCCCCGCGGCGCCGGCTACAACACCATCCAGGCGCGGATCGCGATCGGCAACGGCGGCCTGTCCGGGCAGGGGCTGTTCTCGGGATCGCAGACCCAGTCAGGCTTCGTGCCCGAGCAGCACACCGACTTCGTCTTCACCGTCGCCGGTGAGGAGCTCGGTCTGATCGGGGCTGGAGCGATCATCGTGTTGTTCGCGGTGCTGTTGTGGCGTGCGCTTCGCATCGCGCACCATGCAGCCGACCTGTTCGGGAGGGTCGCAGCCGTGGGCGTCGCCTGCTGGTTCGGCTTCCAGGTTTTCCAGAACATCGGGATGTGCCTGGGCATCATGCCGGTGACGGGCGTGCCGCTGCCGCTCGTCTCGTACGGTGGTACGTCGATGTTCGCCTCGCTGATGGCACTCGGGCTGCTGCAGAACGTCCATCTGCGCTCTGTCAGACGCCTCGACCCCGGTCCCGTCGGCCCGGTCGTCGGGTCTCGGCTGCAGCGCTCGCGCTTCTGACCCGCCCGCCTGCCCGTACCCCCGCGATTGGCGCGAACATGACCTGCGCCGCCGAGATCCCAGGGCGGGTTAGGCTGAGGTTCGCACGAACAGCCCAGGAGGCCTGCCCGGATGCCCGTTGCGTCGCTGTTCGACCGGCTCGAGCCGCTGCTGCCACAGGTGCAGAAGCCCATCCAGTACGTCGGCGGCGAGCTGAACTCGGCTCGCAAGGACTGGGACGCGGTGTCGGTGCGCTGGGCGCTCATGTATCCGGACGCGTACGAGGTCGGGCTGCCCAACCCGGGCGTGCAGAACCTGTATGAGGTGCTCAACGAGCGAGACTGGATCCTCGCCGAGCGTACCTACGCCGTGCTCGCCGACATGGAAGCCATGATGCGTGGGCACGGCATCCCGCAGTTCACCGTCGATGCGCATCGCCCGGTGGCGGAGTTCGACCTGCTCGGCGTCTCGTTCGCGACCGAGCTGGGCTACACCAACCTGCTCACCGCGCTCGACCTTGCCGGCATCCCCTTGCGGGCAACGGACCGGACCGATCAACATCCGTTCGTCCTCGCCGGCGGGCACGCCGCATTCAACCCGGAGCCGGTCGCCGACTTTGTGGATGCCGCGGTGCTCGGCGACGGCGAGGAGATCGTGCTGGCGATCAGCGACGTGGTGCGCGAGTGGAAGGACGAGGGTCACCCCGGCGGGCGGGTCGAGCTGCTCGGCAGGCTTGCCGCCTCGGGGGGCGTGTACGTCCCCCAGTTCTACGACGTGACCTACCTGCCGGACGGCCGGATCGACGCGGTCACCCCCAACCGCCCTGGCGTCCCGCGCCGGGTGCACAAGCACACCCTGATGGACCTCGACTCGTGGCCGTACCCCAAGCGCCCGTTGGTTCCGCTCGCGGAGACGGTCCACGAGCGCTACAGCGTCGAGATCTTCCGTGGCTGCACTCGCGGCTGCCGGTTCTGCCAAGCAGGCATGATCACCCGCCCGGTGCGCGAGCGCAGCATCACCACGATCGCCGAGATGGTGAGCAACGGGGTCGAGCAGACCGGCTTCGATGAGGTCGGCCTGCTCAGCCTGTCCAGCGCCGACCACTCTGAGATCGCCGGTGTCGCCAAAGGGCTCGGCGACCGGTACGAAGGCACGAACGTCTCGCTGTCGCTGCCGTCGACTCGGGTCGACGCGTTCAACATCACCTTGGCCAACGAGTTCAGCCGCAACGGCCGGCGCTCCGGCCTCACGTTCGCGCCTGAGGGCGGCAGCGAGCGGCTGCGTCGCGTCATCAACAAGATGGTCAGCGAGGACGACCTGATCCGCACCGTCGCGGCGGCGTACTCCTCAGGCTGGCGCCAGGTCAAGCTGTACTTCATGTGCGGCCTGCCGACCGAGACCGATGAGGATGTGCTGCAGATCGCTGACCTCGCCAAGAAGGTCATCGCCACCGGTCGCGAGGTTTCCGGTCGGCGCGACATCCGGTGCACAGTGTCGATCGGCGGCTTCGTGCCCAAGCCGCACACGCCGTTCCAGTGGGCCGCGCAGCTCGACGCCGCGAGCACCGACGCCCGGCTGGCCAGACTGCGCGAGGCGATCCGGTCAGACAAGCAGTACGCCCGCGCCATCGGTTTCCGCTACCACGACGGCAAGCCGGGCATCGTCGAGGGCCTGCTCAGCCGCGGTGACCGGCGCGTCGGTTCCATCATCGAGGCGGTGTGGCGTGAGGGCGGTCGCTTCGACGGCTGGAGCGAGCACTTCTCGTACGACCGGTGGGCCCGCTGCGTCGGGGACGTCTTGGCGGACGAGCCCGTCGACCTCGAGTGGTTCACCACCCGGGAGCGCGACCGCGACGAGGTCCTGCCCTGGGACCACCTCGACTCAGGTCTCGACCGCGACTGGTTGTGGCAGGACTGGCTGGACGCTCTCGACCCGCTCGGCGCCGTCGAAGTCGAGGACTGCCGCTGGACGCCGTGCTTCGACTGTGGCGTGTGCCCACAGATGGGTACCGAGATCCAGGCCGGCCCGACGGGTCGGTCACTGCTGCCCATCGCCGAGGTCAGCTGAGCGACGAACGTTTGGGCGCCGTCGCGGAGCCGTTGGCCAGCCGCTCAGGAGCCGAGCCTGACCGACCTGCCGCCGATCGTCGGTCGCGGGTCACGTCCGGAGTCGACGAGCCATAGGTCGCCATCGCGAACAAGTGTGTACGACACCGCCGTGCTGAACGAGGAGCCGTCCGGACCGAGGACCACGACCTCCGCAAGCACGGAGGCGGTCTCGTCGGACTGCTCGCGCACGGTGACCTTCGCGATCTCGAGCTGGGGGGCGTCGGGCCCGGCGCGCTCGTTTCCCGGGGGGCAGTAGACGTCGGCGAAATGGCTCGACGTGGCCAGCTCGGCCAGCCGCTCGCAGTCGAAGTCGCTTTGCGCCGCGGCATACGCCCGCACGGTCTGGCCGGGGTCCAGGGCCGGTCGTAGTCCGGCCCGCACGACGGCGTACCCGCCGAGCACGGTCAGCGCCACGATGCCGGAGACGGCGACGACTGCCGCCCAGCTGGCCGGGCGGCCGGGGCGCAGGTCGCTGGCTGCAGCCACGGTCCTCCCGTCGGCGGCGGTGGCGGCACCCTAGCGCGGCTACCCTCGCAGCGTGCCCGCTACGACCTCCGACGTGCCCAACCCGCAGCTGCCCGTCGTGCAGCGGATGCGGGTCCGGTACGCCAAACGCGGTCGGATGCGCTTCACCAGCCATCGTGACTTCGGTCGCGCCCTCGAGCGGGCCATTCGCCGGGCGGGGCTGCCGGTGGCGTACTCCTCCGGGTACAGCCCGCACCCCCGCCTCTCGTACGCCGGCGCGTCGCCGACCGGCGCCTCGAGCTCCGCGGAGTACCTCGAGGTCGCGTTGACCCGTCACTGCGACCCGGCGGAGGTGAGGACCGCGCTCGACGCCGCCCTGCCAGCCGGGCTCGACGTGCTGGAGGTCCTGGTGGCGGGCGACGGCGCCCTGGCCGACCGGCTCGAGGCGAGCGAATGGCGGATCACGCTGAGCGGAGTGAGCGTCGAGACCGCCACCGATGCCGTCACGGCACTCTTGTCGCGCGGCGAGATCGAGGTCACTCGGATGACCAAGAAGGGCCAGCGCCGCTTCGACTGCCGGGCGGCGGTTGTGAGTCTGGAGGTGGAACCCGTACGCAGTCTGACCTCCGATCTCGAGGTGTGTGCGATACTGAGGCTGGTGCTACGGCACGGCACGCCGTCCGTACGCCCCGACGATGTCCTCGCCGGCCTCGATGAGGTCGCGGGGCTCCGGCCGCCCGTTCCGCCTCTGCTGGACCGGGTGGCGCAGGGTCCCCTCGCCTCACCGTCCGGTTCGGTGGGCGACCCGTTCCGGTCCGACCGCGACACGACGCAGGAGCGTTCCTCCTGACGGCGTTGACCGCGGCGGGACCCCGGGTGCCCTCCGGCAACCGCGGAGGGCGTCGACGGTTCCGCAGGCTTGTGCTCGCACGGCTTCGGTCGTAGGGAGCAACCGACATGCCCTCGCGCGGCGCTTGCGCCCGGGGGCGAAGGAGAGTAAATGCTCGACGACAGCACGCCGGACACCCCGGCGGCCCCAACCACCACGACAGACCCCCCCGCGACGACCGTGACACGTACCCGGCGCCGTGCCGCCTCGCGGCCGGCCGGGCCACCGGTCAGCACCGGCGCCGACACCGCGGCGGCCGAGCTGCCGGGGAGCGAACCGTCGGCAACGGCACCTCCTGTCGACGGGTCCGCTGCGGCCAAGAAACCGGCTCGCAAGACCACCAAACGGGCGGCATCCAAGAAGACTGCGGTCGAGGCCGGTGACCCGCGCTCGTCAGAGGTGCCGGCCGAAGTCCCGACCGAGCAGACCGAGCCGGCCAAGAAGACGACCCGGCGGCGGACAACCAAGGGTGCGGCGGCTCCTGACTCCACCGGCGCACCCGCCGATACCACCAGCGGTTCGTCCGCCGCGGCGCTGGTGTTCCAGCCGCCGGACCCGTCCACGCTGACTCCGGAGCCGGCCGCCGTCAGCGAGCCGGAGCCCGATCCCGAGGCAACCGTCGACACCGCCGCTGCCGGGGCCGCCTCGGCGTCAACCGGGGAGGACGCTGCCGATCTGCCGCGCCGTCGCCGGCGCCGTGGTGGACGCCGCCGTCGTAAGCCGGCGTCCGGCGCAGTCGAGACCGAGGCAGTCGTGCCGGACGGGCAGAGCGTCGAACCCGACACTGCTGATGAGACACCGGCCGGCGACGACGTCGAGGTGACCAGCGAAGGCGGCACGCGTCGGCGGCGCCGCCGGCGGCGTCGGGGCGAGGAGGGCGACACCTCGCCCGACGACCCCGCCAACACCGTGGTCCGGGTCCGCGAGCCACGCCGCACCAACGACGAGATCACCAGCGTCGAGGGCTCGACCCGCCTCGAGGCCAAGAAGCAGCGCCGTCGGGAGGGCCGCGACGCCGGTCGACGCCGGGTCCCGATCGTCAGCGAGGCCGAGTTCCTCGCCCGCCGCGAGTCGGTCACGCGTGAGATGGTCGTCCGACAGCGCGCCGACGTGATGCAGATCGCGGTCGTCGAGGACGGCGTGCTCGCCGAGCACTACGTCGCACGCGAGTCGCAGACCTCGATCATCGGAAACGTCTTCCTCGGCCGGGTGCAAAACGTGCTCCCGAGCATGGAGGCAGCGTTCATCGACATCGGCAAGGGCCGCAACGCGGTCCTGTACGCCGGCGAGGTTGACTGGAAGGCGCTCGGTCGTGACGGCAAACCGCGCAAGATCGAGGATGCGCTGAAGTCCGGTCAGCCGGTGCTCGTGCAGGTGACCAAGGACCCCGTCGGCCACAAGGGTGCCCGTTTGACCAGCGCTATCAGCCTGCCCGGCCGGTTCTTGGTCTACGTGCCGGATGGCCATACCAGCGGCATCTCGCGCAAGCTGCCCGACATCGAGCGCAACCGCCTCAAGTCGCTGACAAAGGGGCTGCTGCCCGAGGACGCTGGCGTCATCATCCGTACCGCCGCCGAAGGTGCCACCGAGGAGCAGCTCACCCGTGACGTGACCGGCCTCACCGCCCGTTGGGACGACATCTCCGCCAAGGCCAAGGGCGGCCGAGCGCCGCAGCTCCTGTACGGCGAGCCGGACCTGATGATCAAGGTCGTGCGCGACCTGTTCAACGAGGATTTCCGGCGGCTCGTCGTCGACGGTGACGACGCCTGGGACATGATCGAGGCGTACGTCACCCACGTGGCGCCGGATCTGCGTGAGCGGCTGGAGCGCTGGAGCCCGGACGAGAAGAACGCCGCTGACGTCTTCTCCGCGTACCGCATCGACGAGCAGATCGCCAAGGCGTTGGACCGCAAGGTGTGGCTGCCCAGTGGTGGGTCGCTGGTGATCGACCGCACCGAGGCCATGACGGTGGTCGACGTCAACACCGGCAAGTTCACCGGCTCCGGGGGCAACCTCGAGGAGACGGTGACCAGGAACAACCTGGAGGCGGCCGACGAGATGGTGCGTCAGCTCCGGCTGCGCGACATCGGCGGCATCATCGTCATCGACTTCATCGACATGGTGCTCGAGAGCAACCGTGACCTGGTGCTCCGTCGGCTGATCGAGTGCCTAGGTCGCGACCGGACCCGGCACCAGGTCGCCGAGGTGACCTCGCTCGGCCTGGTCCAGATGACCCGCAAGCGCATCGGGACCGGGTTGCTGGAGGCGTTCAGCTCGCCATGCGAGCACTGCCAGGGCCGCGGGCTGCTGATGCACACCGAGCCGGTCGAGCAGCGAGCCACCAGCGACGACGGACCGCGCTATACCAAGCGCCGCGGCAAGTCCGACGCCGCCGCGTCCGATGGCACCGCGTCCGATGGCACCGCGTCCGACGCCGCCATCGTCGAGCCGTCCCCGCAATTGGCGGGAAAATGACCTGGCGAGGCGAGATCCGCGTCACCTTCCCGCCAATTGCGTCAACGCGGCGTTTTTGACCGCGGCACCAGGGTTTCCGTAGACTCGACTGTTGGCGCTCGCCCATCACTGGCCGGCGCCGCTCCCGTACGTCGAAGAGAGTGAGCGCGCCGTGTACGCGATCGTCCGCAGTGGCGGCCAGCAACAAAGGGTCGCGGTTGGCGACGTCATCGAGATCGACAAGGTCGCGACCCCGGTCGGCGAAAACCTCCGGCTGGCGGCCCTGCTGGTCGTTGACGGCGACGCGGTGACGTCGGACTCCGACGCGCTGGCCAAGGTGGCGGTGACTGCCGAGGTGGTGGGAGCGACCAAGGGGCCGAAGATCCACATCCTGAAGTACAAGAACAAGACCGGCTACCGCAAGCGCCAGGGGCACCGTCAGAAGTACACCCAGGTCAAGGTCACCGACATCACCAGCTGAACACGAGCGAGGATCGAGATGGCACACAAGAAGGGCGCCGCGTCCACCCGGAACGGTCGCGACAGCAACGCCCAGCGCCTCGGTGTGAAGCGCTTTGGCGGGCAGGTGGTCGGCGCCGGTGAGATCATCGTGCGTCAGCGCGGAACACACTTCCATCCCGGCGCCGGGGTCGGGCGCGGCGGCGACGACACCTTGTTCGCGCTCGTCGAGGGCGCAGTCGAATTCGGCACCCGTCGGGGGCGTCGTGTCGTGAACGTCGTGCCAGCCGACGTCGGCTGACACCACCCGGATGGCGGTGCCGACATTCGTCGACTCGGTCGTCCTGCACGTGGCCGGTGGGCGAGGTGGCAACGGTGTGGCCTCGGTACACCGCGAAAAGTTCAAACCGCTCGGCGGTCCTGACGGAGGCAACGGCGGATCCGGCGGTGACGTCGTGCTGCGGGTCGATCCCGATGTCACGACGCTCATCGACTACCACCAGGAGCCGCATCGACGTGCCGGTCACGGCGGCCACGGGAGTGGCGATCACCGCTCCGGCGCCCGTGGTCAGTCCCTGGTTTTGACCGTCCCGGACGGAACCGTCGTACGGGCGGACTCGGGCGCGGTGCTCGAAGACCTGGTCGGCGCCGGGACCGAGCTCGTCGTCGCATCCGGAGGACGAGGCGGCCTCGGCAACGCCGCTCTGGCGTCGAGCAAGCGCAAGGCCCCCGGCTTCGCCCTGCTCGGTGAGCCGGGGGAGAGCCGGACCATTGCCCTCGAGCTCAAGGTCGTCGCCGACGTTGGCCTCGTGGGATTCCCGAGCGCCGGCAAGTCAAGCCTGATCGCGGCGCTCTCGCGAGCCCGGCCGAAGATCGCCGACTACCCGTTTACGACCCTGGTGCCCAACCTCGGGGTGGTGACCGCGGGCGATGTGACGTACACGGTCGCCGACGTGCCCGGGCTGATCGAGGGTGCCAGCGAGGGCCGCGGACTGGGCCACGACTTCCTCCGCCACGTCGAGCGGTGTGCCGCGCTGGTGCACGTCGTCGACTGCGCGACGCTCGAACCCGGTCGCGACCCGCTGAGTGACCTGGCGACGATCGAGCGCGAGCTCGACCGTTACGGCGGCCTCGAGGACCGGCCCCGACTGGTCGCGCTCAACAAGGTCGATGTGCCGGAGGCCCGCGACTTGGCCGAGATGGTCCGGTCCGACCTCGAGACGCAGGGGCTCAGAATGTTCGCGGTCTCTGCAGCGAGCCACGAGGGGTTGCGCGAGCTCGCGTTCGCGATGGCCCAGGTCGTCACTGCCCGTCGGGCCGCGGCGGCGCCGGCGACGCCGACGCGCATCGTGCTGCGGCCGGCTGCGGTCGAGGGCGAGCCGTACTCGATCGAGCGCCTCGATGGGCAGTGGCGGGTACGCGGCGAGAAGCCGGTGCGATGGGTTCGCCAGACCGACTTCGGCAACGACGAAGCCGTCGGCTACCTCGCTGACCGGTTGGCCCGACTAGGGGTCGAGCAGAGACTGCTCGAGCTGGGGGCCGAACCGGGTGACGACGTCGTGATCGGTGAGGAGGGCAACGCCGTCGTCTTCGACTTCGATCCTGCGGTCGAGGCGGGCGGCGAGGTCCGCCACGGTCGGCGTGGTCAGGACCCGCGACTCGAGCGAACCTGAACCGACTCGGATATTCGCCCCCACGCGACGCGTCGGTGCCCGAGAATGTGGAGCGAGAAGATCCAACGCTGACCCTGGGAAATTTTGTGCCCAACGCCCTGCGCTTCTGGCACGTCACCCTGACGCTTGCGGGCGAAAGCCGCGACCGTCAGCAGGTGAAGGCGTCCCTGGCTCGACTCGGAGACCAGCATGCGTTCCTGCACTCCCTGCGGTTTTCCTGCAACCGCGCCGAGATCTGCTACTGGGAGGAGGCCGGGCAGATGTTGGATGCGGCAGCGATGGCGCTGCGCGTCTGGGACGAGCATCGTCGCAGCGCGGACCTGCCCCGCTGGGAGGTCGTGGGTCTGGAGATCCTCGAGCGTGAGACGTTCGGAACCAGGGAGGACCTGCGGCGGGTGCTGGTAGGCCAGGGTGCTCGCCGACTGGAGCCGGTGCCGTTCTGAGCGACGGACGATTCGGCCGTCGGCAGGGGAGCGGTAGATTACCGTCATGTCCATCCTGACTGCCGCGGCCGAGGGCACCGAGCAGACCCGTGAGCTGCCGCTGCCGGCGCTGGTGATCGGGTTCATCGCCTTTGGCATCTTGCTCGCGCTGCTGTTCGTGACGCTGAGCTTCGGCAAGGGCCGCCCGCACACGTGACGTGACCGCTGCTGAGACCGACCTGCCGGGCCGCCGTCATCGCGTCGGCATCATGGGGGGCACCTTCGACCCCATTCACCACGGGCACCTGGTCGCGGCCAGCGAGGTGCAGGCGTGGTTCGGTTTGGACGAGGTGGTGTTCGTCCCGACGGGTACGCCGTGGCAGAAGAGCGACCGGGCCGTGTCCGACGCGGAGGACCGCTACCTGATGACGGTGGTCGCAACCGCGGCAAACCCGCGGTTCCGGGTGAGCCGGGTGGACATCGAACGCTCGGGTCCGACGTACACGATCGACACCCTGCGCGACCTGCACGAGCAGCTGGGCGACGACGACCTCTACTTCATCACCGGGGCCGACGCGCTGGCGCAGCTACTGACCTGGCGCAGCCACGAAGAGCTGTTCGAGCTGGCCCAGTTCGTCGGCTGTACGCGTCCCGGCCACCGGATCGAACAGGCAACGATGGACGGGTTGCCACGCGACCGCGTCACGCTCGTCGAGATCCCCGCGTTGGCCATCTCGTCGACCGACTGCCGGGAGCGGGTGCAGCGTGGCGAGCCGGTCTGGTACCTCGTGCCGGACGGGGTCGTGCAGTACATCGCGAAGCACCACCTGTACTCCACTCCTCCCGGTGTCCCAAGCCGTACCCCCCAAGGAGCCGTGTGACCGCCACCGAACGAGCCCGCCAGCTGACCATCGCCGCCGCTGAGGCGGCAGCGGACAAGCTGGCCGACCAGATCGTCGCCTTCGATGTGTCGGAGCAGCTGGTGATCACCGACGTGTTCGTCTTGTGCTCGGCGAGCAACGACCGGCAGGTACGGGCGATCGTCGATGCGGTGGAGGAGCGGTTGCGCCTGCTCGATGCCAAGCCGGTACGCCGCGAGGGGGAGCGGGAGGGACGGTGGGTGCTGCTCGACTACATCGACATCGTCGTGCATGTGCAGCATGAGGAGGAGCGCTCGTACTATTCGCTCGATCGCCTCTGGCGCGACTGCCCGGTTGTCGACCTCCCAGAGTCGGTCACGGCTGGAGGGCGTACGACGGACTCCCGGGAGTGAAGCGTCGCATCGTCGTGTGGCGTCACGGGCGCACCGAGTGGAACGCCCGCGGCCTGGCGCAGGGCCAGGAGGACGTGGCGCTCGATGAGGTCGGGGTGCGTCAGGCGGAGGAGTCGGGGGGGAGGGTGGCGGCGCTGGCGCCAGCACGGATCATCTCCAGCGACCTGCAGCGGGCCACCGCGACAGCGGCGGTTCTCAGCGAGCTGTGCGGTGTGCCGGTCGAGCTCGACCCGCGGCTCCGAGAGATGCACCTAGGAATCCGGCAGGGGTTGACGCTGCGCGAGGCGTTCGACCGGTGGCCGGCGCAGATGCATGCCTGGCGGTCCGGGGCCGACGTCCGCCTCGAGGGCGGCGAGACGTACGCCGAGACCGCCGGCCGGGTCGCGGCGGCGCTGGAGGACGTGCAGGCTGCGCTCGCGGACGGCGACACCGCCGTCGTGGTCTCGCACGGTGCCGCGATGCGGGTGGGCATCTGCCACTGGCTCGGCTTCCCCCAGCCGCTATGGGGTCGGTTCGGCGGCTTCTCCAACTGCTCGTGGACGGTCCTCGAGGAGGACCGCCTCGGCTGGCGGATGACCGAGTGGAACGCGGGGTCGCTGCCCGAACCGGTGCTCTCCGACGACCCCGGTGAGGCCGACGGCGCCGGCTGAGTCAGCCACGAAGGGTTGGGCGACCCGAGGTGGCGGGCGCTGGTGCCCATTCGGAGGTGTGCTGCGCAGCGGCTATGCTGTCGTGGCCCGTTCGGGCACCCGGGCCAGCAGGTCCACGGGGCTGTGGCGCAGCTGGTAGCGCACCTCCATGGCATGGAGGGGGTCAGGGGTTCGAGTCCCCTCAGCTCCACCACAAAGACGCAGTTCACACGCTGTTTGGCTCCTCTCGAAGAGGTGCTGCAAGCGCTCCGAGGCAAGATCTAGAGCAATGTGGAGCAGAACCTTCTGTGTGCTTCTCCGGTTCATGCTTGACATCTGGGTTCCGGTTCCTGGGTGACAGGTTTTGGACGCGGTTCCGGTAGGTGGGCGACAGTCGTTCCGGTAGGTGGGCGACACTCAGGCTCAGTTCGGCTCTGGCGGCCTGTTTCGCTTCGATCACATGATCGTGGCGGAGGGAGCCGGGCGTGCTGGTGGAGTTGGGTGTTGTGGAGCAGAGGTATCGCGCGGTTCTGGATGTGTTCGAGGGCGCGCCGGTGGTCGAGGTGTCGCGCCGCAACGGGGTAACCCGGCAGACCGTGCATGACTGGCTGCGCCGCTATGCCAACGATGGTGGTCTGGGTGGCCTGGCGGATCGGTCGTCGCGGCCCGCGTCGTGCCCTCATCAAATGA
>Ga0183260_10001496_pt1 | contig 19396 bp, 15 predicted proteins | sample AntDrymUQ4972206_2_FD_129768 | JGI IMG/M metagenome (GOLD analysis project Ga0183260, IMG submission 129768) | Polar desert sand microbial communities from Dry Valleys, Antarctica - metaG UQ497 (22.06) (version 2) (version 2) | ecosystem: Environmental > Terrestrial > Soil > Desert | place...
CCACGAGGCGCTCGAGGAGCTCCACGAGCGCTACCGACTCGCCGTGATCACGAACTGCGACGCCGATCTCTTCGCAGCCTCGCAGGAGCGGCTCGGGATCGACTTCGACTGGGTGATCACGGCTGAGGCGGCGGGGGCGTACAAGCCGAGCGAGCGCCCGTTCGAGCTCGCGTTCGAGACGATCGACGTCCCGCGCGAGCGCCGGCTCCATGTCGCGCAGAGCCTCTACCACGACCACGTCCCGGCGAAGCGGCTCGGCCTGACCACGGTCTGGATCGACCGTCGCCACGATCGCGCCGGCTCGGGCGCAACGCCGTCCGCCACCGCCGAGCCCGACGCGACGTACCCGTCCATGGCCGCGTTCGCGGCCGCCTTTCGATAGGAAGCGGGGAATGAGCAGCGCGACAGACGAGATCCGGCGAGAGGCAGCGTGTCACTGCGGCCAGCTTCGTCTGAACGTGACCGGCGACCCGTGGAGAGTCTCGCTGTGCCACTGCCTGGCGTGCCAGCGGCGGACGGGAAGCGCCTTCGGAATGCAGGCGGCATTCGCACCGGAGCAGGTGCGGTTCACCGGCCGGTCGAACGAGTACGCACGCATCTCCGACGAGGCGGATCGGACGGAGCACGCCTTCCACTTCTGCCCCGACTGCGGCTCGACCGTCTACTACCGGGAGCCGGACGTCGTCGTCGTCATGGTCGGCGCGTTCGCCGATCCGACCTTTCCGCCGCCCGTCGAGTCGTTCTACGACCATCGAATGCATTCCTGGGTCGTGCTCCCCGACACGATCGAGAGCGACGAGGGCCGGGAGGCGTGGGCGCCGATCCATCCGCTCTACGAGGCAGGCCGCTACGAGGAGGCCGCCGAGCGCGGACGCGAGGTGCTCGAGACCTCCCCGCACCCGCGCGTGCTCTTCAACGTCGCGTGCTGCGAAAGCCGTGCCGGCCAGACCGCCGAGGCAATCGATCACCTGCGTCGGGCGATCGACACGTGGGAGGGCTTTCGCGAGATGGCAAAGCAGGACACCGACTTCGATCCGATCCGCGACGAGCCGGCCTTCGCGGAGCTGCTCAGACCGCGGTGAGCTTGTAGCCGATCTCGCGCACCGTCACGATGCGCTCGGGGCGGCTCGGATCTGTCTCGAGCTTCTGGCGCAGGTTGTAGATGTGGACGTCGCAGGCGCGGGCGTCACCCACGTACGAGCTCTCCCAGAGGTGCTCCATGATCTGTGATCGTGAGAACACGTGCTCGGGGCGCTCCGCGAGCAGGGAGAGCAGTCGCAGCTCCGACGGGGTCAGCGGGATGGGCGTCCCATCGATCTGCACTCGGCAGCGGGCGAGGTCGATCGTCAGCGCGCCGATGGTCTTGACGGCGGCCCCTGTGGCTGCCCGCTCAAAGTCCCGTCGGCGAAGGATCGCGTGCACCCTGCCGACCAGCTCGGCGAGCGAGAACGGCTTCGTGACGTAGTCGTCGGCGCCGACCTCGAGACCGAGGACGAGATCGAGCTCCGTGTCCTTCGCGGTCAGCATCAGGATCGGGACGATGCTCTCGGCCCGCAGGCGGCGGCAGACCTCGGTACCGGAGAGCTTCGGCATCAGGATGTCGAGCACGATCAGGTCGTACGTCTCCGTCCGGGCGAGACGCAGCGCAGACTCGCCGTCCGTGACCGAGTCGACCTCGTAGCCCTCGGCCACAAATGCGTACTCGACCGAGTCCAGGATGTCCTGCTCGTCGTCGGCGATCAGGATCCGGCCCGTCATGCCCGCGCCACCTCTGGTGCGAGCGGCAGCGCGATCCGGATCTTCGTCCCGGAGTCAGGCACCGACTCGAGGTCGACCGAGCCGCCGAGCACCTTGACGGCCTGCCGCACGATCGCGAGGCCGAGCCCGAACCCGTCTCGCTCGAGCGTGTGGCCACGGTAGAACCGGTCGAAGATCCGCGGCTGGGCTCCGTCCGGGATACCTTCGCCCGTGTCGAGGACCTCGATCTCGACCCGGACGTCGGTTAGGCGTCGCGCGGTGATCGTGATGTGTCCCTCCTGCGTGTGCTTCGCCGCGTTCGTCGCAAGATTCGAGAAGACCTGCTCGAGGAGATCCGGCTCCGCCATGACGACGAGGGACGGGTCGCAGTCGACCTCGACGACGACCCTGTCGCTCGTCCCGAGCGAGGTTGCGACGCTCTCGAGCAGCGGACAGAGCTCGACCGGAACGGTCTGCAAGGTCTCCTCGCCCGTCTGCGCTCGCGCCAGCACGAGCAACGACCTGTTGAGACGCGCGAGCTTCGACGACTGGCGCCCGATGATCGCGAGGAAGTGGTCGCGCTCGGCGGCGTTGTCCTTCGCGCCCGACTCGAGCACCTCGACCGCGCTCGAGATCGCCGCGACCGGCGTCCGCAGCTCGTGGGCAGCGTTCGCCACGAACTCGCGCTCGATCCGCTCCCGACGCTCGAGCTCGGAGACGTCGGTGATTACGAGGAGTGCCGTCGATCCGGCGCCGGCCGGGATCCCGCTGACGGTGAACGTCGAGCCTTCGCGCGGGGAAACCCGGATGCGCTTGACTGCCGCGCCTTCGCGGAAGAGCTCGAGCGCGAACGAACGGAGGGGGAAGTCCGGCCACGGCTCTGGCAGCGGATCGCCCTCGTCGAGCGTCGGAGCGTCGAGCAGCCGCGCGGCCGCCTCGTTCGCGTTCTCGACCTCGAGATCGCGACCGACAGTCACCACGCCCTGGTCGAGTCGCTCGAGCGTCCGGCCGAGGCGGAGCCGCTCGGTCTGGATCCCGTCGAACGACGTCTGCAACCTGACGCGCATCCGATCGAACATCGCTGCGAGCGAACCGACCTCGTCGCGAAACCCGGGCTCGAGACGCTGGCTGAAGTCACCCCCCTCGATCGCGCCCGCCGCTTTGCCGATCCGGCGGAGGCGGCGCGCGGTGAGCGACGCGATCACGAGCCCGGCGAGACCGCCGAGGACGACCGCCAGCAAGACGACCGGCACGATCTGATCCTGGATCATCGTCATCGTCGATCCGTAGCCAGGCTGCAGCGAGTAGGTGAGGAGCGCCGCGGCCGAGTCCCACGGCATCGGCAACGCGACGACCGTGACCCGGCCCTGGTCGAAGCTCTCGACGTAGCGCCGCCCGGCGAGCGCAGCCCGCACCGCCGCATCCGCCTGGGGAATCGAGGCAAGCTCGGTCTGAGCGACACGGGTCGGCGTGATCACCCGGCCGTCCCCGTCGAACAGGAAGAGAGCGAGCCGCCGCCGGTCGGAGACCGTCCGGACAGCATCCTCGACGTTGCCGCGGCCCACGGCCCGTTGGAGCGCCACGTCGGCCGCGATGCTCGCCTCGACCGCGCGCGCCTCGGCATCCTGGCGGAACGCCGACTCGGAACGCTGCGTCAAGCCCTGTGCGACGAGGAGGGCCGTGACCGTCGTGATCACAGCGAAGACGAGACCCAGCCACCAGCGCATGCTCACGAAATGCGTCCGCACGCAAGGAGTTTGGCCGTTTTCGGGCTCCGCGAATCGCGTTTCGCGGTCGTGTGAGGAAATCTTCAGAAACGGCGGGCGCCTGTGAGCGGATCCTCATCGCGTCTTACGAGCCCGCTCAGATCCTGTGGGGACGCTTCGACTCGAGTGGTGCGCAACCCACGTCTGGAGGATTCGAGATGAGAACCAAAGCAAGCAGCAGCGATACCGTGTCCCCCGTTCGCCTCATCGCCTTGGCGGCGATCGCGCTCCTGACGCTCTTGCTAGCCGGTGTCGCAGATGCCGGTGGCGACAAGCGGGGCGACAAGATCGATCTCCGCCGCGGCGCCGTGTACGCGATGACGAACGATGCGGCAGGGAATCAGGTTCTGGCGTATGCCCGCGACCGCGATGGCAGCCTGAAGCTGGAGGGTAGGTACGCGACCGGCGGCGAGGGGACGAGCCGGATTCGCCTCTCGTCCCAGGGTCCGGTCGTGCTCACCGAGAACGGCCGTCAGTTGCTTGTCGCGAACGTGGGCAGCAGCGAGATCTCCGTGTTCGACGTCGAGCGCGAGGGGCTCGAGCTGCGCTCGGTCGTGCCGTCGGGCGGCTCGACACCGAACAGCATCACCGTCCGGGACGACGTCGTGTACGTGCTGAACAACGGCGGCACGGGTCTCGGCAACATCACGGGGTTCCGGCTGGGTCGCGGCGGCACTCTGACGCCGATCGAGGGATCGACCCGACCCCTGAGCGCGGCCGGGAGCGATCCCGCCCAGGTGTCCTTCACGCCGGACGGCGACTCGCTCGTCGTCACGGAAAAGATGACGAACCGGATTCTCACTTGGTCGGTCGGGAGAGACAACCGCCCGTCCGGACGCCAGGTTCATGCATCCGACGGCGTGACGCCGTTCGGCTTCGACTTCACCCGCGACGGCACCTTCGTCGTCACGAACGCGGAGGAAGGGATCGTCGGCGCTGCGACGGCGAGCAGCTACACGCTCGAGGGTGGGTTCCGGACGATCAGCGGCTCGGTCCCTGACCTTCGCAGCGAGGTGTGCTGGACCGTGATCTCGAAGGATCAGCGCTACGCCTACGTCACGAACTTCGGCGACGGGACGATCTCGAGCTACACGATCGCTCGAGACGGCAGCATCGCGCTGCTCGAGTCGATCGCCGCGACGACGACGTTCGGCGAGCTCTCGATCCGGGACGCCGACCAGAGCAGGGACGGCAAGTACCTCTACGCGATCGACATCACCTCGCGCAAGGTGCACGCGTGGGAGATCGAGAGGGATGGCTCGCTGACGCCGATCGGCGCGTTCCCCGGTCTTCCGGGCACCGTCGCCGGTCTAGCGGCCCGCTGACCCGTTAGCGAACGTCGGGTGAGCTGCGGGTGGCCGTCGCTTCGGCGACGGCGCCCGCAGCGCCGTACTTCTCGACGACCTGATGGTGCTCGTGCGTCTCGACGACCTGCTCGGCTCCACCGCCGAGCAGCTCGTGCCCTGGCGTGATCAGAAACCAGGTCGCGCTGGAGCGAACATGCTCGTACTCGGCGCGGAGCAGCGAGACCAGCTCGGCGCACGAGGCGTCGCCGCATTCGCACACATAGAGCGCGTCTGCGGACGGGGAGGCGGCCACGACACGACTCAGGCGCTCGTTCGCTCGTCGGAACACCGTCTGGTTCGCGGCGAAGCGCCTCTCGCGGAGGGATGTCGGGGCCTCGGGCCTGGTCGTGGGGCTCACGCCGGCGACAGTACGTCCCGGAAGCCGGCGCCGAGCCGTTGTTAGCGCATCTGTAGACAGTCGACACGGGCTGCTCACATCGCGTCGCCAGCCTTCTGTGCGTCGAGCAAATCCGCTCGCTGACCGCAAAGGAGACGGTTCGTATGAGCTTGAAAGACCTGAAGCGACCTCTCGTCCTCGCGATGTCGCTCGCGGCGATGGTCGTGCTCGCCGCGCCGGCGATGGCGGACGACGTCACGCCGCCACCGCCCTCCGTGGGAACGAACGTGCCGGCCAGCTACTTCGGCCCGTTCCCGTCGCAGATCGACCGGAAGCTCGTCGGACCGGTGCAGCTCCTGCGATCGGGGCCGCTGAACATGCAGAAGGCAACGATCAAGATCCCGCTCTACCTCGGTCACATGAAGGACGGGCGGAACGTCTGGTACATCCTCACCGACACCACCGACAAGGACAACGCGGAGGCCCTCGGGCTCAACCACTCCGCGAAGATGCACTACGGCTCGATCGGCCGTGCCACGCGTGTGGCCCGCCTGAACAAGAAGGCAGGGCTCGTCTTCGACGTCGGTACCGTCGACTTCTCGCCGGACCGGAGGGTCGTCCCTCGCTCGGGCGCCAACGCGTTCCCGCCGCGTGTCGCGACGCCGGGCTCAGTGGGCGACGCCGATTACACGCCGTTCGTGCGGATCGTGAACGCGGGCGGTCACGTGTACAACGCCCCCGTCGTGGCGTTCGACAAGACGGCCGCGCAGATCCGCGCCTGCGGCGCGAGGAAGCCGAACTACAACCTCGTCCACGACCGCGTCGTGAGGATCTGTCCTAGCGGGAACGGCGGCGGGACGGTCACGATCCAGCTGACGCCGATCTTCAGCTTCGCGAAGCCTTCGCTCTACATGAGCATGGAGGCATCCGACCCGGTGGTCGCGACGCTCGACAACGGCACGCACGCACCGGCGATCGGCGAGCTCCCCGTCGGCCGCGACGACAGCGTGTTCAGCGCGATCGAGCGCCTCTTCGTGATCGCGAACGGCCCGACGGGGCGGACGAACCCGCAGCGGCAGGGTCTGAACAGCGCCCTGAGCGACAGGGGAGTCGACGGCAAGCCGCTACCTCCGATCAACCTCGTCGGCGGACTGCCCACGGTCGCGCTCGACTACAGCCCGGCCTGGGATCTCAACCTCGGCTACTGGACGCGGGCCGCGATCCGGAAGGGCTACCGCTCCCGCGTGATCGACGAGTTCCAGCTCCTCAGCCTCGTCGTCGGCGGCCACATCAAGGGCCCGAACGGGAAGCCGTTCGGCTCGACGGGAATCGTCGTCAACTGCCCGATCGTCGCACGGCTCCTCTAATCGATCGGACCGGCCGAGCGGGACTTTCCCGCTCGGCCGGCTCGCGGTCGTCTCTCAGGCGAGGTCGAACGCAGCTCTGATCGACTCGCCGAGCTGCAGCTCCTGACCGGGCAGCAGATACCCGATCTGGGCTCCGCGCGCCGTGACCGGGAACGGTCAGGATGTTGTCGCAGCTCACCACGGACTCGTCGTCGGGGCCGTTCACGACGCCGACGGAGACTTCCGTGGAGAGCCCGCGGATCGTTGGGGTGATCGGCGCGGCCGTCACCCGCGAGAGGTGGGGCCGCACGATCTCGCGTGTCAGGACGAGGACCGGCCGCTCCTTGTCGAGTTGGGCGACGTGGATCGGGCGCATCAATCGATGTCGTCGAGCGACGTCCTGGCAGCGTTAGGCCGCGAGGTCGTCGAAGTCGTCCGGCGGATCCGCTCCGGCAAGGATTGCCGCATCCCGTTGCGCGATCGCCCGGCGGCGGTCGTGCCCGACTGCCCGGGCGATCACCGCGGCGCGGCTCGACGCTTTCTGCTCATTCCATAGTGGTATGTAAGTGGGATTACATGGTGGCGCGGGCGTCCGGAACGCCCGTCTGCGATCGGCCGTGTGCCGCGAGGCGCGTTGCGAGAGCCGCGACGCTCGCGCGTAGCTCGTCCGGCGTGTGGATCTCGAAGTCGCACCCGAGGCCCGCGAGGATGCCCGCCATCCAGTCGAGCGAGTCGACGCGTATGCGAAGCAGCGTGCCGCCCTCGACCTCGACGAGCTCCGCGAGCGAGGCCGGGACGCGGTAGACGGCGTGCTCGGGCGGGAGGGCGAGCGTCACCTCCACGTGCCAGCCCCAGGGGACGCTCGCGAGCGACCGGCTCACGTGCTCAACCGGGTCGTAGCGTTCCGGCGGCGGTTGCGACCGCTCGGTGGTGATCCGCGTCGCCGTCATCCGGTCGATGCGGAACGTGCGAAGGTCCTCACGCAGGTGGTCGTACGCGGCGAGGTACCAGCGGCCCGCGTGGACGACCAGGCCGTACGGGCTCAAGAGGCGCTGCGTTCGCTCGCCCGAGAACGACCGGTACGCGGTCTTGATGCGGACGCCCCTCCGGACCGCCTCGGCGAGCCGCAGCACGGCATCGCTCGCGACGGGGACGCCGACGCGCGGCGAGGTCGTGAACCCGAGCGTCGACTCGAGTGCCTCGACGCGACGGCGCAGCGTGTCCGGCAGCACGCGGTGGATCTTGTCGAGGGCGCCGTCGACCTGGTCCGACTCGCCTGCGAGCCCCTGCCGCCGCGCTGCGATCAGCCCGAGCACCACGACCACGGCCTCGTCGTCGGAGAGCATGAGCGGAGGCAGGCGGTAGCCGGGCCGGACGCGGTAGCCGCCGCCGACACCGCGCTGGCCCTCGATGGGCACGCCGAGCGCTTCGAGCGCCGCCACGTACCGGCGGACGGTGCGCCGGTCGATCTGCAGGTGCGCGGCGATCTCGCGGCCCGTGATCAGCGGCCGCGTCTGGAGGAGCTCGAGCAGCTCGAGCAGGCGACCGGTCGGCGTCTCGTGCACGCCTCGGAGTGCATCAAACATAGAGGGCGAGATATGCCCTAATTAGCGCCTAGCGTGGATCCTGTCAACGACCGGGAGGCGATTCCGATGGACAGCGCAGCGCTGGCCGAGCGCATGGGGGCGACCGCCGACTTCGACTTCTGGCACGGGCGCTGGCTCGTGCAGAACCGCCGTCTGAAGGCTCGGCTCGCGGGGTCCGACGACTGGGAGGAGTTCCCGGCGACGGTGTCGGCGTGGCCGATCCTCGACGGGTTCGGCAACGCCGACGAGTTTCGCACCGAGCACGCCGGAGGGTTCGTCGGCATGTCGTTTCGCTTCTTCGACCCGGCGACGCGGCGCTGGTCGATCTACTGGGCCGACAGCCGCCGGGCGGGGCTGCTCGACCCGCCGGTCGTGGGCGGCTTCGACGGCGACGTCGGTCTTTTCGAGGGCCCCGACCGGTTCGAAGGACGAGCGATCGACGTGCGGTTCACCTGGTCGGGGATCACGACTTCGACCCCGCGGTGGGAGCAAGCCTTCTCGGAGGATGGGCGCGGCTCGTGGGAGACGAACTGGGTGATGGACTTCGAGCGGGCCGAGTCATGAGTGTCCAACCGCAGTTTGGCGGAACGAGCATTGCGGAGCGGGTCGCGCCCGACGTCGACGAGGGGTACCGCCACACCCCGAAGCTCGCGCTCGCCCGGCCGAGCGTCGCCCTCGGCGACGCGGTGCTCAAGTGGTACGACATCTCCCCGCCCGACGATCCGATCGAGCCTGACCTCACGCTGCTCGCCCGGCGTGCCCTCGGTGAGGCCGTCCGCCTCGGGGAGCTTCGCCTCGGCGGCACGTCCGGGTTCGTGATCCTCCATCGCTGCGGCGAGGCCGGCTTCCACTTCCTGCTCGTCTCGACGTGGCGGAACGCGAACGAGCTCTGGGAGACCGTCTGGGCGAAGGACGGATCGGACGACCCGGGCTTCCATCCGTTCCCGCTCGAGGGCACCCACCGACCGACGTTCTGCGTCTGGGAGCTCGGCGTCGTCGCGCACGAGCGGAAGGCCTGGACGCGGTTCCTCCGCACCGCGCGGGACGTCGAGGCGCGGCGCGCGTACCTCCGCGACACGTTCGAGGGCGAGGTGTGACGCGCGGTCTGGGATGATCCTCGTACCAGCGAGCCGAAGGAGAGCACGATGGACGAGACGACGATCCGCGACCACGCCCAGGCCCACGCCGACGCGGTCGTGAACGGGGACATGGACGCGATCACCGAGGACTTCGCCGAGGAGCTCCGTCCACAGCTACGGGAGATCGCGCGAGCCCTGCCGCGACCCGTGACCGGCGCCGAGGTGATGAGCATCGAGACGGGCGATCCCGTGAGCGTCGCCTTGATCCGGTATGCCGGCGAGACCGGCGGCGTCACGATCCGCTCGGAATGGCAGGAGGAGGACGGACGACCGCGCATCGTGAAGGCGGAGCCCGCCTCCGACCCCGACTGACGGCGGTCAGTGGCGCCGAGGGCGAGGCAAGCCTCGCCCCTACACTTTCCGGGGTGAGCATCGAGGTTCCCGAGCGTCCCGACGCGCTCCCGGTCGAGACCCGCGAGTGGCTCGAGTCGGTCGACGTCGTCGTCGACGCCGACGGGCGCGACCGGATGTCGTACCTCCTCGACCGGGTCGTCGACCACGCCCAGGATCTCGGCGTCCGGACGATCGCCGGGATCGACACCCCGTACGTCAACACGATCCTCCCCGAGGACGAGCCCGAGCTCCCCGGCGATCCCGAGCTCGAGCGGCTCGCCACGGCGCTCGTGCGCTGGAACGCGGTCGCGATCGTTCTCCAGGCGAACGCGCAGTCCACCGAGCTCGGCGGCCACATCGCGAGCTACCAGTCCGCCGAGACGCTCTACGAGGTCGGCTTCAACCACTTCTGGCGCGCACGGACGAAGGAGCAGCTCGAGGACCTCGTGTACATCCAGGGGCACTCGTCGCCGGGGATCTACGCGCGTGCGTTCCTCGAGGGCCGGCTCACCGAAGACGAGCTTCGCCGCTTCCGCCAGGAGGTCGGTGGCGGCGGTCTTTCGTCGTACCCGCACCCGTGGCTGATGCCCGAGTTCTGGCAGTTCCCGACGGTCTCGATGGGCCTCGGTCCGCTGATGGCGATCTACCAGGCGCGGTTCATGAAGTACCTCGACGCGCGCGGGATCGTCCCGGCCGGCGACCGCCGCGTCTGGGCCTTCATGGGCGACGGCGAGATGGACGAGCCGGAGTCGATGGGCGCGATCTCGCTCGCCGGACGGGAGCGGCTCGACAACCTCGTGTTCGTCGTCAACTGCAACCTCCAGCGGCTCGACGGGCCGGTGCGCGGGAACGGCAAGATCATCCAGGAGCTCGAGACGAACTTCCGCGGCGCCGGCTGGAACGTGATCAAGGTGATCTGGGGCGGGAACTGGGATCCGCTGCTCGAGGCCGACGACGACGGCGTGCTGCGAAAGCTGATGACGGAATGCGTCGACGGCGAGTATCAGACCTTCAAGGCGAACGACGGCGCCTTCGTGCGCGAGAAGTTCTTCGGTCGCTACCCCGAGACCAAGGCGATGGTTGCCGACTGGTCGGACGACGAGATCTGGACGCTGCGGCGCGGCGGCCACGACCCGCAGAAGGTGTACGCGGCATACCACTCGGCCGTCCGGCACAAGGGGCAGCCGACGGTGATCCTCGCGAAGACGATCAAGGGCTACGGGATGGGCGTCGCCGGTGAGGGCCGCAACATCACGCACCAGCAGAAGGCGATGAACGACGAGGCCCGGCTCGCGATCCGCGACCGGCTCGGTCTCCGGCTCACGGACGAGCAGGCGACCGGGGCGTTTTTCCACCGCCCCGAGCCCGACGAGAGCCCCGAGCTGCGGTACCTCCTCGAGCGGCGCGGCGAGCTCGGCGGCAGCCTCCCCGCCCGTCACGCGCAGGCGGAGCCGCTGCCGACGCCCGAGCCGTTCGCGAACGTCCTCGAGGGGAGCGGCGAGCGCGAGAACTCGACGACGATGGCGTTCGTCCGGATCCTCAACGGGCTCGTCCGCGACGAGGCCCTCGGGCCGCGCGTCGTGCCGATCGTCCCCGACGAGTCGCGCACCTTCGGGATGGAGGGCATGTTCCGCCAGCTCGGGATCTACTCGCAGACCGGTCAGCTCTACGAGCCGGAGGACGCCGGCGAGTTCATGTTCTACCGCGAAGACCGCTCGGGCCAGATCCTCCAGGAGGGGATCAACGAGGCAGGTGCGTTCTCCTCGTGGATCGCGGCCGCGACGTCGTACGCGAACCACGGCGTCGCGATGATCCCTTTCTACATCTTCTACTCGATGTTCGGCTTCCAGCGGATCGGCGACCTCGCCTGGGCCGCCGGCGACAGCCGGGCGCGTGGGTTCCTGATCGGTGGGACGTCTGGCAGGACGACCTTGAACGGCGAGGGACTCCAGCACGAGGACGGGCACTCACACCTGCTCGCGGCGACGATCCCGAACTGCGTCGCGTACGACCCGACGTACGCCTACGAGCTCGCCGTGATCGTCCGCGACGGCCTACGGCGCATAGGCACCGAGCAGGAGGACGTCTTCTACTACCTCACGGTGATGAACGAGAACTACGTGCACCCGCCGCTGCCCGCGGGCGTCGAGGAGGGGATCCTCCGTGGCATGTACCGCGTGCGCGAGGGGGTGGGCGAGGGGGCGGCCGTCCAGCTTCTCGGCTCGGGCTCGATCCTGCGCGAGTCGCTCGCTGCGGCCGAGCTGCTCGAGGCGGACTTCGGCGTCGCGGCCGACGTCTGGAGCGTCACGAGCTTCACCGAGCTGCGGCGCGACGGGATGGAGGTCGAGCGCTGGAACCGGCTCCATCCGACCGAGATGCAGCGGACCGCGTACGTCGCCGAGGCGCTCGCCGGCGGCGAGGGCCCGGTCGTCGCCTCGACGGACTACATGCGCGCGTTCGCGGACCAGATCCGGCAGTGGGTGCCGAGGCCCTACACGGCGCTCGGCACCGACGGCTTCGGGCGCAGCGACTACCGCGTCGCGCTCCGCCGGTTCTTCGAGATCGACCGGCACCACGTCGCCCTCGCGGCGCTCGAGGCGCTCGCCCGCGAAGGGACGATCGAGGCCTCCGTCGCGCAGGACGCGATCGAGAGGTACGAGCTCGACCCGGACGCCGCGCCGCCCTGGAGTCGCTGAGCCTGTCGCTCGGTTGCGCCGGGCGGGTCTCGGTCTCCGAGTGAACTCGGAGACCGGCGGGCCGTCGTTCGCGCGGGGCGGAAGTTGGGTCTCCGAGTTCACTCGGAGACCGGCGGGCCGTCACTGGCGCGGTAGGCTCGCGAGCGATGGACGCCGCCACCCGACGGAGCCGGTTCCACGAGCTGCACGCGGCTTCGGCGCTCTTCGTGATGCCGAATCCGTGGGACGTCGGCTCCGCAAAGTTGCTCGAGGCGTCGGGCTTCGAGGCGCTCGCGACGACCAGTCAGGGTTTCGCCTGGTCGATCGGGAAGCTCGACATGCAGGTCACGCGCGACGAGCTCGTGGCGCACGTCGACCAGCTCGCGGCGGGCGTCGCCGTCCCACTCAACGTCGACAGCGAGCGCTGCTTCCCCGGCGAGCCTGGCGGGGTCGCGGAGACGGTGCGGCTACTCGGGGAGGCCGGTGCCGCGGGGTGCTCGATCGAGGACTACGACCCGGCGACCGAGGCGATCGACGACGCCTCGCTCTCAGTGGAGCGGGTCGCCGAGGCGGTTGGGGCAGCGCGCTCCTTCGACCCGCCGCTCGTGCTCACGGCGCGGGCCGAGAACCACATCCGCGGCGTCGACGATCTCGACGACACGATCGCCCGCCTCGTCGCCTACCGCGACGCGGGCGCCGACTGCGTCTACGCCCCGGGCCTCGTCGACCTCGGGCAGATCGAACACCTCGTCAGCGAGGTCGGTGTGCCGGTGAACGTCCTCGCCCTGCCGTCCGGGCCGGCGATCCCCGAGCTCGAGCGGATGGGTGTGCGTCGTGTCTCGACCGGGAGCCTCGTCGCCGGCGCCGCCTTCGCCGCGCTCGAAGGTGCTGCCGGCGAGCTCCGCGGCGACGGGACGTCCGGGTACGCCCGTGCACGCGTTTCTCCCGAGTTGCTGGAAAGGGCTTTCGGCTCTCGTTAGACGCCGCGGGGCGCCTCGTCGTCGACCGTCAGGCGGACCAGGTCGCGGATCGAGATGATCCCGGCGACCGCCCCTTCGTCGACGACTGGCAGGTGACGGAACCCGCCGTGGATCATCAGGACAGCGGCCTGGCCGGCCGACTCGTCCGGCTCCACGGTCTCCGGGGAGGGCGTCATCACCTCGGAGACGGGCCGCTCGATCCCGTCTGTGGCCACGGCGCGGAGCACGTCGCGCTCGGTCACGATCCCGACGAGGCGGTCGTTCTCGTCCAGCACGACGACGGCGCCCACGCTTCGCTCGTGCATGCGACGTGCGGCGTCGGCCAGCGTTGTCGCCGGCTCGACGGCGAGCACGTCCCCGCTCATGATCTCGCCGACTGTCGGCATGCCGCGATCGTAGAGCGCGCGGCCGTTACGTGCGGCGGCCCTTCGCCCGCGCCGCCTCGCGGGAGGCCTTCGTCATCGTCTTCCAACGCTTTCGCGACTCCGCCTGCGCCCGCTTGTCGATCCGGCGCTCGAGGTGGGCAAGCTCGGCCTCGAGACTGAGGTAGCTCTCCCACCGCTCGGCGGCCAGTCGCCCCTCCGCGAGCGCCGCCTTGACCGCGCACCCGGGCTCCGCCTCGTGGCTGCAGTCCGAGAAGCGGCACTCCGCGAAGAGCGACGTCACGTCCTCGAACGCCTCCTCGAGACCGTCGTCGGCGATCCAGAGCTGCACCTCACGCATGCCTGGCGTGTCGATCAGGAGACCGCCGCCGGGGAGCTGCACGAGCTCGCGGCGGGTGGTCGTGTGCCTGCCACGGCCGTCGTCGCGGATCTCGCGCGTCGCGAGCAGCTCCTCGCCGAGGAGGGCGTTCACGAGCGTCGACTTGCCGACACCCGACGAGCCGAGGAGCGCGGCGGTCACGCCGGGCTGCAGATAGCCAAGGACGGCATCGAGCCCCTCGCCCGTGCGACTCGAGATCGCGTGCACGGGGATGTCGAACGCGATCTCCCGGACTGCGGCGACGCGTGTGCCGACCTCGCCCGCGAGATCGCTCTTCGTGAGGAGCAGCACCGGCTGCGCGCCGCTCTCGCGCGCGAGGATCAGGTACCGCTCCAGCCGCCGGAGGTTCAGGTCCTCGTTGAGCGAGGTGACGATGAAGACGACGTCGATGTTCGCGGCGAGCACTTGCTCCTCGGTCGCCTGCCAGGCGGTCTTGCGCGAGAAGCGCGTCCGGCGCGAGAGGACGGCGGTGATCGTCCCCGCCTGCTCCTCCGGGCGGGCCGTGACCGCGACCCAGTCCCCGACGACCGGCAGCTCGGCCGGAGATCGGGCCTCGTCGTACAGACGACCGGCGACGTCGCAGCGGAGCTCGCCGAGCTCCGTCAGCACGTCGTGCGCCCCACGATGCGGGACGACGACCCGGCCGGGGATCGCGTCGGGCAGCCCGAGGGCGGCGAGCTCCTCGACGAGAGCATCATTCCAGCCCAGTGATGTCATATCAGACAACAGTTCTCTCCTTCAGATCGAATGAGCGACGAGCTCGCCGACCTGCGAGAAGAGCAGGTGTCCGACTGGAGTCGGACACCGAGCGTGGGTCTTCAGGTGCCCGACGTCAGTCGGACACCGGCCTCCGGCGCGGGCGCGGCGAGCGGCAGGCGGATTCGGTCATCGCGGCACCTCCTTCGTCGGGGACGCCGTCAGTATGACCGATCAGCGGCCAAGTGCCGCTTGGAGCGCCTGATCGAGCGTTCGGTGCTCGAACGTGAACCCGCTCGCTTCGAGGCGCTCGGCGCCGACCTTTTGACCGCCGAGCAGCATCTCCTCGCCCATCTGCCCGAACATCGTCTTGACGGCGAAGGACGGGAGTGGGAACACCGTCGGGCGGCCGAGCGCGCGTCCGAGCGCCTTCACGTACTCGGCGTTCGTCACGGCGCCCGCGGAGACGTCGAACGGCCCGTCGAGCTCCGTCTCGAGCGCGTGCAGGTACGCGCGCACCGAGTCCTCGAGCGAGAGCCAGCTCCACCATTGCCGGCCACTCCCGACACGCCCTCCGAGGCCGAGCTTGAACGGCGTTGCCATCTTCGCGACCGCGCCGCCCTCCTTCGCCACGATCGGCGCCTTCCGAAGGGCGACCCAGCGCACGCCGGCGTCCCGCGCTGGCGCGGCAGCCTCCTCCCACGCGGCAACGACCTCCGCGGCGAACCCGGTGCCCTGGTTCGTCGACTCGTCCGCGTCTGGGTTGTCGAAGCCGTAGAAGCCGATCCCGGAGGCCTGGACGAGTGCCGGCTTCGGGTCGAGCGAGGCCGCTGTCCGGGCGACGAGCGCCGTCCCGTCAACGCGGCTGCGCAGGATTTTCAGCCGCGCGCTGGAGCTCCAGCGCTGGCCGATGTCCTCACCCGCGAGGTGGACGATCGCATCGACACCCTCCAGCGAGGCCGTGTCGATCGTGCCGCGCTCGATGTCCCAGGCGACCTCGCCCGGGCCGTCGGCCGCGCCACGCGTCAGCGTGAGGACGGCGTGACCGGCAGCGCGGAGCGCAGGGACGAGCGCCGTTCCGACGAGGCCCGAGGCACCGGTGACCGCGACCTTCATGCCCCAGTTCTACGCGAACCGGCCCGGTCGCGGATCACTCAGCGTGTCCGCGGGCCTGTGTGCCAGAAGACGAGGGCCGCCGCCGTCGCCTCTGCCGCGAGGCTCAGGAACGCGAGCACCTTGAGTGAGGTGGGAATCTGCCGCATGGTCGTGTTATCGGTCGCAATGCCGCGTTTGTCGAGCACTTCCTGGCTTCGCCGCAAAGTGCTTCTTTGAAACGCGATGCCGGGGGAGTGCCCGCCGGTGACGAAAGTACGATGGCCGTCCCGTGAGTGCTCCGTTCGTCCACCTGCACGTCCACTCCGAGTACTCGATCCTCGACGGTGCGTGCCGGATCCCTGCGCTCGCGAGGAAGGCGGCCGAGCTCGAGATGCCTGCCGTGTCGCTCACCGACCACGGCTCGATGGCGGGCGCGATCGACCTCCACAAGGCAGCCGTTGAGCAGGGCGTGAAGCCCGTCTTCGGTTGCGAGGTGTACGTCGTCGACGACCGCAAGGCCCTGACGAAGGGCCAGGCACATCTGACGCTGCTCGCCGAGACGAACGAGGGCTACGCCAATCTCGTGCGGCTCTGCTCGCTCGGCTACCTCGAGGGCTACTACTACAAGCCCCGCGTCGACTGGCAGCTCCTCGAGCGCCACGCGAGGGGCCTCGTCGCACTCTCCGGCTGCCTCTCCGGCCGCGTCTCGCGCGCGCTCAGCGAGCACCGCCCGGCCGACGCCGAGGCCGAGCTCGACCGGCTCGCGCAGATCTTCGGTACCGACTCGACCTACGTCGAGCTCCAGAACGTCGGGCTGCCGGAGCAGCAGGAAGCCTTCCGGGGGCTGCCGGAGCTCGCGCGGAAGCGAGGGCTGCCACTCGTCGCGACGGGCGACGTCCACTACCTCGACGCGTCCGACGCCTTCAGCCACGACGCGCTCCTCTGCATCCAGTCGGGCGACTCGCTGAAGAACCCGAACCGCTGGCGCTTCGGGGCGGACGAGTTCTACTTCAAGACCCCGGAGGAGATGGCGCGCGACTTCCCGGACCACGAGGACGCGCTGCGGCGCAGCCTCGAGGTCGCAGAGCGCTGCTCGGTGGAGCTCGAGCTCGGCCGCATCCGGCTCCCGAGCTTCCCGGTGCCAGAGGGCAGGGACGCCTTCGACTACCTCGTCGAGCTCTGCGAGCAGGGCATCGTCAAGCGCTACGGCCAGTCGAGCCCCGGGCTCGACGAGCGTCTGCGGTTCGAGCTGAAGACGATCCGCGAAATGGGGTTCGCGGACTACTTCCTGATCGTCGCGGACTTCATCGGCTTTGCGAAGCGGAACGGCGTCTCGGTCGGGCCCGGCCGGGGCTCGGCCGCCGGGTCGCTCGCCGCCTACTGCCTCGAGATCACCGACATCGACCCGATCCGGTACGACCTCCTCTTCGAGCGGTTCCTCAACCCGGCCCGCAAGGACATGCCGGACATGGACATCGACTTCGCGGTCGAGGGCCGCGAGTCGGTGATCAACTACGTCACCGACAAGTACGGCCGCGACCGCGTCGCCCAGATCATCACGTTCTCGAAGATGGCGGCCCGGGCGGCCCTGCGTGATGCCGGCCGCGTGCTCGAGATCCCGTACGGCACGGTCGACCGGATCGCGAAGCTCGTCCCGGAAGGTCCCGGACAGACGCTGGAGGACGCCCTGAAGCCGGGCGCCGAGCTGCGGCGGGCGGTCGACTCCGACGCGGTCGCGAAGGAGATCGTCGACCTCGCGCGCCCGCTCGAGGGCCTGACCCGGGCGGACTCGATCCACGCCGCTGGCGTCGTGATCGGGGCCGAGCCGCTGATCGACGTCGTCCCTCTCCAGCAGAAGGGCCCGGAGGCCGAGGTCGTGACCCAGGTCTCGATGAAGAACGTCGAGGCGCTGGGCCTCCTGAAGGTCGACTTCCTCGGGCTCCGCAACCTCGACGTGATCGACAAGGCCGTCGCGCTCGTGGGGGGCGGTCTCGACATCGGCGCGATCCCGCTCGATGACCGAAAGACGTACGAGATGCTCGCTCGGGCCGACGCGATCGGCGTCTTCCAGTTCGAGTCGTCCGGCATGCGCGACGCGCTCCGTCAGGTGAAGCCGACGCAGTTCGCAGACTTGATCGCGCTCGTCGCGCTCTACCGGCCGGGCCCGATGCAGTACATCCCGAGCTACGCGGCGCGCAAGAACGGGCGCGAGGCGATCAGCTACATCGACAAGCGGCTCCAGGCGATCACCGGTGACTCGTACGGGATCTGCATCTACCAGGAGCAGTACATGCGGATTGCGAAGGAGCTCGCCGGGTTCGAGCCCGCCGAGGCAGAGACGCTCCGCCGCGCGATCGGCAAGAAGATCCACGCGCTGATGGCGTCGCTCAAGCCGAAGTTCCTCGACGGCTGCGCCGCGAACGGCGTCACGCCCGCGGTCGCCGAGCAGCTCTGGAAGGACATGGAGTCGTCGCAGGACTACTCGTTCAACAAGGCGCACTCCGCGTGCTACGCCCTGATCGCCTACCGGACGGCCTGGCTCAAGGCGAATCACCCGTGCGCGTACATGGCGGCGCTGATCTCGAGCGTGATGAACACGAAGGATCGCGTGCCGCTGTACGTCAACGCATGCGACGAGATGGGCATCGAGGTGATGCCGCCGGATGTGAACACCTCCGCGGTCGACTTCGCGGTCGTCGAGGGCAAGATCCGCTTCGGCCTGAACGCGGTCAAGAACGTGGGGGAGACGGCCGCCATGCGGATCGTCGCGGCGCGGGCCGAGGGTGGCCCGTTCACCTCGATCTGGGACTTCACCGAGCGCGTCGACCCGCAGTGCGTCAACAAGAGGTCGCTCGAGTCGCTCGTCAAGTGCGGCGCGCTCGACTCGACCGGGGCGACCCGGCTCGGGATGCTCGCCGTCCTCGAGCAGGCGCTCGCGCACGGGCAGAAGCTCGCGGCCGATCGGCTGATGGGACAGTTCAGCCTGTTTGCCGGCACTTCCGACTCCGTCGAAAGTGCATACGAAAAGCACTACCCGACCATCTCGGGGGCGGAATACGAGAAGCAGGAGCTGTTGCGGCTCGAGAAGGAGACGCTCGGCCTCTACGTCTCCGAGCATCCCCTCGCCGGCGTCCGTGACCAGCTCCGCCGGAAGACGGATGCGACGCTCGCCGAGCTCGACCGACGGCGCGACGGGGAGGTCGTGACGGTCGGCGGGATCGTCTCCGACGTGAAGCAGCTGACGACGAAGCGCGGCGAGCCGATGGTCTTCCTGACGCTCGACGACCCGACGGGCTCGGCCGAGGTCGTCGTCTTCAACTCGACCTACCAGCAGGCGCGCGAGTACTGCGTGGCCGACCGGATCGTCGTCGTCAAGGGCAGGGTCGACCACAAGCAGCAGGGAGAGACAAAAGTTGTCGCCTCCGAGGTGACGGGCTTCGAGGCCGTCGCCGAGCGGCGTGAGGTCCGCTTCGCGCTCGACGCCCGCGAGGCTCCCGCGGGACTCGTCCGCGAGCTCGCCCGGCTCGTCCGCGAGTTCCCCGGTGAGTCGCCGGTCTATCTCTCGCTCGACACCTCGGAAGGCCCGAAGACCTATGCG
>Ga0183260_10001497_pt1 | contig 19394 bp, 16 predicted proteins | sample AntDrymUQ4972206_2_FD_129768 | JGI IMG/M metagenome (GOLD analysis project Ga0183260, IMG submission 129768) | Polar desert sand microbial communities from Dry Valleys, Antarctica - metaG UQ497 (22.06) (version 2) (version 2) | ecosystem: Environmental > Terrestrial > Soil > Desert | place...
CAGAGGACCTTGGCCATTCCGTCTCACTCCTCGGGTTGGACGACTCGCCGCTGTGATGCGCCGCAGCGATTGGGTTCGGAGATCGTATTCGCCTCCGGGTCCATGCGATTGACCACCACACACGCGTGGGCCTACGACCTCGACGGGGCGTGCCTGGGGACGCCGCTCTTCACACCCGACGCGGGGATTCCCGAGGATCAGCAGGACATCTTCGACATGAGCCGGGTGCAGGCATTCGACAAGGCGGAACACGGTCTCCACCCCGTTCGGGTCGACGAGTGGGGCTGCCTCGTCTTCGTCTGCCTCGACCCGCACGCTCCGTCTCTTCACGACGAGCTTGGCGATCTCCCGGAGCGCCTCGCGGGCTACCGGCTGGCCGAGCACCGGCTCGTCCGCCGGCTCGAGTACGAGATCGACGCGAACTGGAAGCTCGTCGCCGAGAACTTCATGGAGTACTACCACCTGCCCTGGGTGCATCCGGGGCTCGTCAAGGTGTCGCCCATGTCGGCGCACCATCGCTGGCAGGGCCGTGGCATGTACATGGGCTTCTGCACCTCCCCGATCGCGGCGAACACCGACGATGGCGGCTGGCAGGGTCTTCTGCCGATGACGAGCCTCTCGAGTGCGGACGCCGAGAGCGCGCGGTTCGCGTGGCTCTTCCCCTCGCTGGCGATCAATGCGCTCCCGAACCACACGTTCCTCCTCCTCACCCGGCCGACGGCTGCGGGTCACACGAGCGAGGTCGCGTATCTGCTCCTGCCCCCGGAGACCCACGAGGCGCTCGACCCCGACAGCGAGCGAGCGGTCGACGAGCTCCTCGGGTTCTGGGACGAGGTCAACCGCGAAGACATCGCGATCGTCGAGCGCGTTCAGGACGGGCTCACCGATCCGGCGTACACGGGCGGTCGCATGTGCTACCGCTTCGAGGAGAGCGTGCACCGCTTCCAGAACATCGTGATCGACCGGATGCTCGGCATCCGCCGGGTGCCCGAGGGAGACCCGCCCGCCTAGATCAGGTCGAGTGCGGCGGCGAGCGCCTGGACCGCGAGCTCGACGTGCTCGTCCTCGACGACGAGCGGTGGCGCGACGGCGACGCCGTCCCTGAGCGAGCGCGTGAGGAGTCCCGCCTCGCGGGCACCGAGCCACAACCGTCGCGGCGCCTCCGGATCGCGCGCCACGACTTCCGGCTCGAGTGCCACCGCCGCCATCAACCCCACTCCGCCGCGCACCTCGGCGACGAGCTCGTGCTCGCAGAGTTGGGCCAGGCGCCGATGGAAGCCGGACTCGAGCTCGAGCGCGCGACCGACGAGGTCGTCGGTCGCGAGCAGGCCGAGGTTCGCGAGCGCCGCGGCGCAGCAGGTCGGGTGCCCCGAGTAGGTCGAGCCATGGGCGAACGAGACACCCGGAGACGTCCAGAACGGCTCTGCGACGCTCGGCGCCGCGATCACCCCGCCGAGCGGCAGGTAGCCGCTCGTGACGCCCTTCGCGAACACGATGAGGTCGGGCTCGAGACCGAAGCGCTCGACTCCGAGCCACGTGCCGAGGCGACCGAACCCGCCGATGACGCTGTCGGCGATCGTCAGCACGCCGTGGCGCCGGCAGATCTCGACGACCGCCTCCAGGTAGCCGGCCGGTGGAGGCAAAACACCGCCCGAGCCGATCACGGGCTCGAAGACGAACGCGGCGACGTTCTCGGCCCCGAGCCTCTCGATCTCCGCCTCGAGAGCACCGGAGTCGTCCCACGTGACCTGCGAGGTCTCGAGCACGAGCGGTCCGAACTCATCCTTGTAGGGCAGGCCGAGGATGCTCGTCCCGATTCCGTGGGTCCCGTGATAGCCACCCGTGCGGCTGATCAAATGACGGCGCTCGGGCGCGCCGCGGACGCCGTGGACGAGCCGCGCCAGCTTCGTCGCCGTCTCGATCGCCTCGCCGCCGCCGCTCGTCAGGAACACCTTGGAGCCCGGCTCCGGCGCCAGATCGGCGAGCCGATCGGCCAGCTCGAGCGCCGGGCGGTTGGCGAGGTCGCCGAAGAGGTGGAAGCTCTCGAGGGCTCGCATCTGTGCCGCGACGGCCTCGCCGATCTCTCGGCGTCCGTGACCGACGTTCGCGTACCAGAGGCTCGAAGAGCCGTCGAGGTAGCGCCGTCCGTGCTCGTCCCAGACGAAGACTCCCTCGCCGCGGACGAGCACCACCTCGGCACCGTCGACGGCAGACATGTCGGCGAACGGATGCCAGAGCGACGTCATCGCGGCGGCTCGGTCGGACCGCCGATCGCGACCGAGAGCTCGCCCGCGGCGACCACGAGGCGCAACGCCGCCTCCTCGAGTCGCTCGTCGAGCCGAAACTCCGGGCCGGAGACGTTGACGGCCGCGACGATCGTGCCGGACGGCCCGCGCACCGGCGCGGCCGCGGCGACGAGCCCCGGCTCGAACTCGTTTCTGACGATCGCGTACCCGCAGTGCCTGACCTCCGCGAGTACGCGCTCGAGGCTGGCCAGACCGAGCGACGCGAGCTCTTTCGACTCGAGCTCGGAGACGAGCACGCGTCCGGCCGACGTCGTGGCGACCGGTGTCAGGCCACCGACGCGACCTGGGGCGTGGATCGCGCGGGCCGGTGCCTCGGCGAGGAGGGTCAGGACGTGTGCTCCCTGCCGCACCGAGAGGTGCACGCTCTCTTCGAGCTCCCGGACGAGCGTCCGCAACACCGGGGCCGCGACGGCGAGCAGGCGTGCATCGCCGGCGCGGGCCGCGAGGGCGAACACGCGCCATCCGAGCCGGTAGGCAAGGCTCTCGGGGTCACGCTCGACGTACCCGTGCTCCGCCAGCGTCGTCAGCGTGCGCGAGAGCTGGCTCTTGTCGTCTCCCCGCAGCTCCGCGAGGCGCACCACCCCGAGGCCGCTGCCCGTCGGCTCGTCGGCGAGGAGCTCGAGCACGCCGAGCCCTCGGGCCAGCGCTGCGGTTCCCGGGTTCACGTTTGCATTGTCTCGTCCGCCTGGACGAAGATGCAACCCGGTGTGAATGTCGGGACTGAGCAGCGTGGTCTCTCGGCTGACGAGCGTCGCGTGTGTGACGAGATCGCCCACGCCGAGGACGAGCTGGTGGAGCTGCTTCGCGCTCTCGTCGCCCTGGACACCACCACCCACGCGGTCGGCGACCCGCCCCGGCAGGAGGCGGAGCTCCAGGAACTCCTCGCGGAGCGCCTTCGATCACGTGGCGCCGACGTCCGCATCTGGGAGCCCGAGCCCGAGCTCGTCGCCGGTCACCCGATGGTTCCCGACAGGTTCACCTTCGCCGGTCGACCGCAGCTCACGGCCCGGTTTCCCGGCTCCGGCGGCGGCCGGACGCTGCTCCTGAACGGTCACATCGACGTCGTCTCGGTCGAGCCGCTCGAGCGGTGGGAGCACCCGCCGTTCGCGGCGGTCGTCGCCGACGGTCTCGTGCACGGACGCGGGGCGTGCGACATGAAGGGCGGCGTGGCCTCGATGGTCTTTGCCGCGGAGACGCTTGCCCGTCTCGGCATCGGGCTCGCAGGAGACCTGATCGTCAACACCGTGAGCGAGGAGGAGTCGACCGGGGCCGGTGGGCTCGTGACGGCGAGGACGCTGCAGGCCGACGCGGCGATCGTGCCGGAGCCGAGCGGGCTCGACGTCTGGGTGACGTGTCGCGGCAGCCTGCTGCCGACGATCACCGTCGAGGGCCGCGCTGGTCACGCGGGCATCCCGCAGCGACCGTGGGAACAGGGTGGCGCGGTGAACGCGATCGAGAAGATGGGTCTTGTCCTCGAGGCGATCGCCCGTCTCCGGGAGCACTGGGCCGGCCTGCCCTCCCATCCGTATCTCTCGCCGGGCGATTGCGTGCCGACGATGGTCTCCGGCGGCGAATGGATCGTCTCGTATCCGGCCTCGTGCCGGCTCGACTGCCACATCGAGTATCTCCCCGAGCAGGCGGACGAGCACGGCTGGGGCTCTCGCGTCGAGCGCGAGTTCACCGACTGGATCGTCGAGTCCTCCGCGCGCGACCCCTGGCTCGCCGAGCATCCGCCGCGGATCGACTGGCTCGTCGGAGGCGTTCCTCCGGCCGAGGTTCCCGTCGATCATCCGATCGTGACGACGGCGCTCGGAGCGACGCTCGCTGTCGGTCGCGCGAGCACGCTCGGCGGGCTCGACAACTGGCACGACGGTGCGACCCTCACGGTCGAGGCGGGCATCCCGGCGATCTGCCTGGGACCCGGCGACGTCGCCCTTGCACACACGGCTTCGGAGTCGGTGCCGATCGCCGACCTGGTCGCCTGCGCCCAGGCGATCGCCGTCACGGCGATGCGCTTCTGCGGCACGTAGTGCAGTGTCTCTGAACGGCTCGCCTGAAACGGTGTAGGTGCCGAACCTGTCCGGCACTTAATGGTCGACGTTCTCGAGCTCGATCGTGCGACGCACGACGAAGGCGTCGAGGCGCTCGGCGAGCTCGGGCTCGAGCTGGGGCTCGACGTAGCGTTCGAGCGCTTCCTGCCAGACCCGGGTCGCGCGATCCTCTGCCGTGAGCGACCCCGCCGCCTCCCAGCTCTCGTAGTTCTGCCAGTTCGAGACGAGCGGCTCGTAGAAGGCGGTCTCGTACCGCTCGAGCGTGTGCGGCGAGCCGAAGAAGTGCCCGCCGGTCGCGACGTCCGCGATCGCCGCGACCCCGGCCTCGATCTCGTGCTGGTCGACGTCGAGGGCGGGGGCGATCGTGACGGCCATCATCTGCAGCATCTCCACGTCGAGCACGAGCTTCTCGAACGACGCCGTCAGGCCACCTTCCATCCAGCCAGCGCCGTGGTACACGAGATGTGCGCCGCCGAGCACCGCCGACCAGAGCGACATCTGCGACTCGTAGGCGGCCTGGGCGTCGAGCGCGTTCGACGCGCTTGCGTTGCTCGCCCGGTACGGAAGCCCGTAGAGCCGCGCGAGCTGTCCCGCGGCAATGGTGGCGCGCGCGTTCTCAGGCGTGCCGAACGCCGGGGCGCCGCTTCGCATGTCGACGTTCGAGGTGAAGGCGCCGTACACGACGGGGACCCCCGGCCGGACGAGCTGCGCGAGCGTGACTCCGGCGAGCGCCTCGGCGTTCTGCTGGACGAGTGCAGCCGCGAGCGTGACGGGTGTCATCGCCCCCATCAGCGTGAACGGGGTGATCACTGCAGGCTGGCCGTGCTCTGCCATCGCCATCAACCCATCGCTCATCGCCTCGTCGAAGCGGCGCGGTGAGTTGACGGAGATGATCGTGAGGACGCACGGATCGTCGACCACCTGCTCGAGGGTGAGGCCCCGCGAGATGGCCATCATCTCGATCCCGTCGAGCGTGCGCTGGCGGCCGATCGCGGAGACGTGGAACGTGCGGTCTGTGTAGGTGAGATTTGCCCGGTACGTGTCGAGGTGGCGTGTCCGCGGCGGCAGCTCCTGGGGGGCCGTCGGCTGGTTCCCGACGAAATGGATCACGTCGAAGCTCTGGGCGAGCTTTACGAGCGTCACGTAGTCGTCGAAGTTTCCCGTCCGCCTGCCTCGCACGCGATCGTGGACCGTCGGGGGCCCTGCGACGAGACCGAACGCCACGCGGTCACCCCCGACCGCGAGCCTTCGCGCGGGGTTCCGCGGGGTGACGGTGAACTGCGAGGGCGCGCTCTCGAGCGCGTGCTCCACTACCTCGCGTGGGATCCGCGCCAAGCCGGTCTCGTGATCCACGAGCGAGCCGGCTTCGGCGAGAACGGCGCGGGCAGAGGAGCCCATGAATTCCACCCCGACCTCCTGTAGAAGGCGGAGCGACGCCTCGTGCACGGCCCCGACCTGCTCCTCGCTGAGGAGCTCGACCGGCGCGAAGGAGTTGACCGGCGGCGCCCCCGCGAACGCCGCGGGTCGTCGGCGCCCCTCGCGCCGCGCAGTTCTCTCGTTCCGTGCTCGTCGCGTCACACTCGACCGTCAATCTACAACTTGAGTTGCAGAATCGCTAGGCCGAAGCCGCCTCGCTTTTCATCGCCGGCGGCGCCTCGCGGGCGGGACAGGTCCCGCCCCTACGCGACGCCGAGGAGCTCGTCCGGGTATGTCACGAGACGTGGCGCATCCCGGGCGGGACAGGTCCCGCCCCTACGCGACGCCGAGGAGCTCGTCCGCGTAGGTCATCGAGACGCGACGCATGATCCCGCTGCCGTCGTGCTCGTAGTGACCCATGCGCCAGAGCGCGGGCGAATAGACGTGGATCGACGTCGCACCATCACCGACGTGTCGCACCCCGTGGATGTAGCTCGCGTCGAAGTGGAACGAGCCGCCGACCTCGTGGCGATTGGTCTTCTCCCGGATCCAGCCGTCGCCGTCGCGCTGGAAGAAGTCCTCGAGCAGCGCGCCCTGGGCGACGCAGACGCCCCCGCTCGAGCGATCGTGGTCGTGGTAGCCCGTGTCCTGCCTGTTCGTCCAGCAGATCAGCCAGACGTCGAGCGCCGGGTCGCGGTAGAGCTGGGTGTAGAAGCGATTTCCCTCGTCGTGGCGCACATGCTTCCGCCAGAGCGACTCCTCCGAGGCAATCTCCCGGGACAGCTCCTCGCAGCGGTACTCGTCCTGCTCGGTGTCCGCCGGGACGTTGGCGGCGATCCAGGTCGCGAGCGTGCTCAAGGGTCGACCCGTTGTCGTAGGAGCTTCTCCGGGTTGTCGTGGAGGATGATGTGGGCGACAGAATCTCCGAAAGCACGGACAGCGCGCAAGGTCGGGGCCGCCTCGACGACGGGCACGTCCGATCCGTAGACGAGCTGCTCGACGCCGAACGTCTCGATACAGAGCTCGATCGCACGGCGACCGTGGGTCGAGACGTCGAGGTAGACGTTGCGATCCAGCATCGAGCGCACGTCAAGCGGGCTTCGCAGCGCGAGCCGCTCGAGCTGGAACGGTGCACCACCCGCGAGCATCGCGAAGACGATTCGCAGCTCCGGCAAGCGCTCCCGCCCGCCGTCGAGCCACGAGAACCACGCCGACTGCATGCCGGCCGCGTACTCCACGATGCCGGCCCACCAGCGCGGGGCGCCCGGCCGGTGGCGCACCGGCCCGGGGTGGACGAAGAGGTAGCCGCCGACCTGGGACACCTCCTCGAGGAGGGGCGCCGACGCGTCGAAGTCGTCGAAGATCTCGGCGGAGACCGACGTGCCGACGAACCCGTCGACCACCCGGTCGGGTGCAAGCGCGGCGAGCCGGCCGTTTGCCCCCTCGACGAGCTCGCGGATACCGTCGATCCACGCGTCCTCGAGTCCGCGCCGCTCGTCCGGGGTCAACGCCCCGAGGCCCAGCGAGGCCGGGAGCGACACGACCGCGACGTCCACCTCGTCCCGATCGAGCTGGGCGAGCCGCTGCTCCGGATCGTGAGCGGAGGAGGCGTACTCGAACCGTCCCTCGTCGAGCACGAGGGTCTCGCCGTCGAGGCATGGCACCGCGCTGCGCGACCGCAGGGCCGCGACGAAGGCATCGGGCCAGAGGTGCTGGTGGAGATCGACGGTCACCGGATCTCGCCCAGCCGACCCGAACCGACGAGGCCGACCAGCGGCTCGAGCTCGGGCAACGGATCGCCCTCGGCGACGAACGGTGCGACCGAGCGGACGAGCGCGTGGGCGCGTGCGGTGCCGTCTCCCAGCCGTGCCCTGCGGAGCTCGCAGGCCTGGGCGGCGAGCAGCAGCTCGACCGCGACGACCCGCGACCCGAGCTCGACCATCTCGGCGAGCCGCCGCGCCGCCAGCGGCGCCATCGTGGTGCGATCCTCGATGCCTTCGGCCTGCGTTGTCGAGACGAGCTCGAGGGAGACGGGCAGGGCGAGCAACCGCGCCTCGGCCGCGAAGGCCTGGATCGCGATTCCCAGCTCGCTGAGCGCGCTCTCGGCGAGCCCGGCACGTGCGCCCAAACCCTCGGGCAGGCCCGTGAGCGGGGCCTGGAGCAGCTTCACCGCGCGCTCGCAGCCGCTCGTCAACGCGGGAGCGAGCGCGAGGCGGGCGAGATCGAGCGCGGTCGCGAGCGGGAGGATCTCGAACGCGCCGACCGAGATCACGCGCCCGTCAGGCGTGACGACGGGATTCGTCTGCGCCGCGTTCAGCTCGATCTCGAGCTGCTGCCGCACGAACCGGAACGCGTCCCGCGCCGCCCCGTGAACCTGGGGGAGCGTGCGGAAGACCAGCGGGTCCTGCAGGTTGCGACGGCTGCGCCCGCTGCCGGCGACGAGCTCCCCCAGCCGCTCGAGCGTCACCCGGAGACCGGGGTATGGGCGCAGGACACCGATCGCCGGGTCGAGCAGCGCCTCGGACGCTCCGAACGCCTCGAGGTCGAGCGCCCCGGCGACATCGAGGGCGTCGAGCAGCACGATCGCGTCGGCGACCGCAAGCGCGGCCCAGCCCGTCGCGAACGCGCTCTGGTTGAGGAGCGCGATCGCTTCACCCTGCTCGAGCTCGAAGCCGTCCAGGAGGCCGCGGGCGAGATCCGCCATCGCGGCCAGGTCGCTCTGACCGACGGATCCGAGCCGCCGGATCTCGGGCAGTCGATCGGTGTTGAGCCTCTCGACGACGTGCTGGGCGAGCTCGGGCCTCGCTGCCGTCGAGCCCTGCGCGAGCGCATTGGCGAGCCGCAGCGCCGTCGCCCGCACGACGTCGTGCGGCGCGATGGGGCCTTGCGCCATCAGGTGCTGTTCGACGAGCAGTCGGTCGTGTCCGACCGCCTCGACTCGAGCCCGTTTGTGGACGCCGACGCCGGTCGTGAGGCCGTACGCCTCACCGCGCTCGATGACGTCGCGCGCAATCTCTCGAGCGCGTCCCATCGCCTCGAGCGCGGCCGGAGCGAGCTCGACCTCCTCCCCCGCCCGCGCGACGCTCACGAGCTTGTCGAGCGTGAGCGAGCCACCGTCGAGCACTACCGTCACGTGGAGCTCACAGCCGAGGGACACATCGCACGATCATCGCGCACGCAACGGGCCACCGACGAGCGAACCGGCGACCACAACCCCTGCGGCCACGAGCACGATCGTCCCGCCGGGCGGCAGGTCGCCGTAGTAGGCGGCCGTCAGACCCGCGAGCACCGAGCCGAGCCCGATCGCGAGCGAGAGGCCGAGTGTCGAGCGCAGGCTCCAGGCGACCCGCTGGGCCGCGATCACCGGGAGCACCATCAGCGCCGCGATCAGGAGGATCCCGACGATCTGCATCGAGATCCCGACCGCCAGCGCCGCGAGCACCGCGATCGTGGCGTTGAGGAGGCCGACAGGGGCACCCGCGACCCGACTCGCCTCGTCGTCGAGAGCTGTTGCGACGAGACCGCGGTAGAGGATGGCGATCGTCGCGAGCGAGACCGCTCCGAGCGCGGTCACCGTCCACACGTCCCCCCAGGTCACAGTGAGGATCGACCCGAAGAGGAACTGGAAGAGCCCGACGTCGAGCCGGTCGGCGCTCGAGACGAGCACGACGCCGAGGGCGATCCCCGTGTAGAAGACGAGGGCAAGGGCCTGGTCGCCGGCGGTCCCGCCGCGGGCACGGAGCCACTCGATCGCGAGCGCCCCGACGACCGCGAAGCAGAGCGCCGAGAGCACAGGAGAGATGCCGAGGAGGTACCCGGCAGCGACCCCCGCGAACGCCACGTGCCCGAGCCCGTCACCGACGAGCGACTGACGGCGCTCGACGAGGAAAAACCCTACCGCGGGTGCGACCAGGCCGACGACGCCCCCGGCGAGGAAGGCGAGCCGCATGAACTCGAGTCGCAGCATCAGTGGATGTGGGAGGGGTCGTGCCAGACCGCGGGCAGCTCGGCGGGGGGGCCGTCGAAGACGATGCGTCCCCGTACGAGGACGAGGCGCGAGACGAACTGTTCGACTGCGCCGAACTCGTGGGAGACGTAGAGGATCGTCACGCCGAGGGCGTCGCGCAGCTCGGCGAGGAGCGCCGCGAGGGACTCCTGCGACTCGGCGTCGACGCCGGTCGTCGGCTCGTCCAGCGCGAGGAGGACCGGGTCGGCCGCGAGGGCGCGGGCGATGAACGCACGCTGCTGCATGCCGCCCGAGAGCGTTCGGAGCGGCACCGTGGCGTGTTCGGCGAGACCGACGCGCTCGAGCGCGGCCGCGACCGCCTGCCGATCCTCGGCGCGCAAAGGGCCGAGTGGCCCCCGGAGCGCGAGGCGGCCCGTCTCGACCATCTCCCGCACGGTGACCGGCGTTCCGGAGGCGAGCTGCGCGCGCTGAGGGACGTATCCGATCCGCGGCCCGGCGCGGGCACCCGGCGCGAGGCCGTGCAGGCGTACGCGCCCCGAGGCCGGTCGCTCGAGACCGACGACGAGGCGGAGCAGCGTCGTCTTGCCGCCACCGTTCGGGCCTGCGATCCCGACGAAGGCTCCCGGCTCGACGGCGAGCGAGACGCCCGTGAGCACGGGAGGGCCGCCACCGTAGGCGAACGACACCTCTTCCAGCTCGACGGCCGGACCCGGCCGGGTCAGGTGCATCCGAGACCCGCCCGCAACGCGGCTAGGTTCTCCCGCATGACGTCGAAGTAGTCGGTTCCCGAGGCCAGCTCGTCCGCCGAGAGCCCCTCGAGCGGGTCGAGCACCGCCGTCTCCACCCCGGCCTCTCGGGCGACCGTCTCGGCGAGCTCGGGTGAGGCGAGGGTCTCGAAGTAGACGGTTGTCGCGCCGGTCACCCGCACGCGGTCGACGAGCCGCTCCACGTCTCGCGGGCGCGGCTCCGCCTCCGGCTCGAGCCCGACGAGGGGCACCTGCTCGAGCCCGTAGCTGGCGGCGAGGTACCCAAAGGCGGCATGGCTCGTCACGAGCTCACGCCGCTCGCAGCGCGCCAGTCCCCGACGGAACTCGGCGTCGAGCGCCTCGAGCTGGTCGACGAGCGCGTCCGCGGCATCCGGGTCGCCGAGCTCGGCCGCGATCCCGCGCGCGACGTCCCCGAAGCGGATCGGATCGAGCCAGACGTGCGGATCGTTCGGCCCCGCCCGCGAGCCCAGGCGGATCCGGAGGTCGCCGAGGATGTCGTGTGACGGCCCGTCCCGCTCCTCGAGCGCGTCCTCGACCGCCGGCTGGAATCCCCCGCCCACGTAGACGACGAGCGACGCGTCCCGCAGCGAGGCGACGTCGCGCGCATCGAGCTCGAGATCATGCGGCTCGGCTCCCGGTGGAGTGAGGTTCGTGACGTCGACGCCGTCCGGGGCGACCTGGCTCGCTGCGAACTCGAGCGGGTAGAAGGACGTGACGATCTGCCGGCCGGCCGGCTCGTCGCCGCAGCCGGCGGCCAGGAGCGCGCCCAGGCCGCAGACGGGGGCGACACACAAGAGAACGATTCTCGAAAATATTGGTGGACCGTACCACATCGATGAGAATCGCTATCGTTTGGAGCGATGTCGACCTGGCCGGACACAGCCCTCGAGAGCCTCCGAGCCGCCGGCCTTCGGCGCGGCGGTGCGAGACGCGCGGTCGTCGACTACCTCGCGGCGCAGGCCTGTTGCCGCTCGGCGCAGGAGATCCACGACGGGATACGGGGCCGCGGTGGCGAGGTGGGTGTGGCGAGCGTCTATCGCGCGCTCGACACGCTGGTCGAGCTCGACCTCGTCCAGCGTGTGGACATCGGCGACGGCGTCGCCCGCTTCGAGCCGACGCACGAGGGGACTCACCACCATCACCACCTCGTCTGCGACGACTGCGGCAAGGTCGAGCCGTTCACGGACGCAGCGCTCGAGCGGGCGCTGGAGCGCGCCGCAGGCAGGCTCGGCTACGAGCTCGAGCAGCACGATGTCGTGCTTCGCGGCGCCTGCGACGACTGCCGCCCCGGGGACTGACCCCCAGCGGGGTCTGTCTCCTGCGCTACCAGCACGCATCACACCTGTTCACACAACCCCCGCGCGCAAGCGCGCGCGACGCTGGTCGCGCAGGGGTCAGTCCCCTGCGGGGACAGACCCCGGAACACCCGCCCGGGCGAGGGCGACCGCAGCGCGGCGCTCGGCGGTCAGCTCGCGGATGACGATCTGCGCCGAGGCCGTGAGCGGCACGGCTATGAGCGCGCCGACGACACCCAGCAGCGCGGCACCGACGACCACGCTCGCGATCACGAAGAACCCGGAGATGTCGGCCGCCCGACCCTGGATCGTCGGCTGCAGCACGTAGTTCTCGAGCTGCTGGTAGCTGATGCAGACGACGAGGATGATCAGCGCCTGCGGGAGACCCTGCGTGAGCCCGACGAGGGAGAGGACGACGGCGGCGAGGGTCGCCCCGACCTGTGGGATGAGGCCGAGGAGGCCCGCGATGATCCCGAGTGCGAGGGCGAACGGAATTCCAAGGAGCCAGGCTGCGGTTCCCTGGATCGTGCCCGCAATCGCCGCGATCACGACCGCGCCGAGCGCGTAGCGACCGATCGTGCGCGTGATCCGCTCCTCGAGGACTTCCATCCGGGAGGCCTCGCGCGGGTAGAGGACGCTTTGGAGCGAGCGGGAGAGGTTCGGCAGCTCGATCACGAGGAAGAGCGTCATGAAGACGATCGTGATCGCGCCGAGCCCGAAACCGAAGATCTTGCCGCCGAACACGAACGCATCGCCGAGCCTCGAAGGCAACTCTGCGGCGAGCGACTCCGCCCGTCGCTGAAGTTCCTCGCCGAAGTCGGTGCGGCGGTCGAGCTGTCTGAAGAGGTCGGACTCGCGGATCCGCTCGACGATCGACGGGAGATCGACGATCAGGTCGCGCACGGCGCTCACAAAAGGGGTGATGAGGAGGTAGCCGAGCCCGACGAGTCCCGCCACGAGCGAGAGCACGATGACGGTCGCCGCGTTGCCACGCTTGATCCCGGCTCGTTGCTCGAGCCAGGTGACCGGCCTCTGCAGCACGATCGCGAGGAAGAAGGCGATGAAGACCCAGAGGAGCGCCTGGCGCGCGGCGACGAGGGCCCAGACGAACGCGGCAACGCCGACGATCGTCATCATCGTGCGCAGCGTCACGACGATCTCGACCCGCTTGGCCGACGGCTCCGGAGTCGCCATGGTGCGAGTCTAGGACCCGCGCCGGAGGACGCCGGGTCTCGGACGCGACGAGCGCTCGCTCAGGCGGTGCCGACCATCGCGCGCGAGATGCTTACGTCGCCGCTCACTGTCCGCACACGGAGCTCGAGCGTGCCGCCGCCTTCGCCAGGCGAGTCGCCCATGTCGAGGTCGGAGCGGATCGCGCCGCTGACCGACTGGGCGTCGATCCAGAAACCGAGGCCCGCACGGACGGCGACCTCGACGTCTCCCGAGACCGAGTTGACCCGCACACCGCCCTCGGCGAGCCCCAGGTCGACGTCGCCCGAGACAGTGCCGACCGAGACTGCTTCGGCCGATCCGCCGACGCGGACATCGCCCGAGACGGTGTTCACGGTTGAGCGCCCCGCGGCGCTCGCGACGTCCACGTCGCCCGAGGCGGTCTTCACGACGAGCGCGCCGTCGACGGCTCCCGCGACGACATCGCCACTCGCCGTCGACACCGAGAGATCACGTGTGTCGCCGAGCGCGACGTCACCGGCCGCGCTGCGGACGCCGACCTCGCCGAGCGTTCCGCGCGCGAGGAGATCCGCGCTGTGGGAGTCGAGCTCGAGATCTGTGCCCTCGGGGCACCGGATCGTGACCACGAGCTCGGGTCCCCGACCCCACGAGAGGAAGCGTCCCTCGCGCTTCGGCGCCTCGACGACCACGACGTGACGACCGCCGCGCTCGGCGGCTTCGATCCGCGTCGCGGCAGCTGCCTCGCGCGAGGCGTCGTCGCCGCGGAGGGGCCTCACATCGATCTCGACGCGGGGCTCGTCCGAGGTCTCGAGCTTCACGACCCCCGCCGGAAGCTCGATGCGAACCGCCGCCTGACCCGGTGTCTCGAAGACGGGCACGACGGATCAGCCTCGCACGAGCCGATCGGGGGCCGACGGCCGCGAGTCGACGCGGCTGTCTCCGCGACGCCGGGGAGGACGGCGACGCTCGATCGGATCGGGGTCGAGGGGGCCGAAGAGTGCGGGCGAGAACATGGTGCTCCTTTCTGGGCTCGAGGCTCGAGCCTCAGCTCCGGGCGTAGCCCTGGAGCCGGTTGGACGATCGCCGCGTCTGTCGCGGCTCGAGTGCACGGGCGAGCGAGCGGACGATCCAGGCATTCGTGGAGAGGCCCTCGCGCGAGGCGACGAGCTCGAGACTCGCCTTGAGCCCGTCCGGCAGCCGGAGCGTGATCCGGGCCGAGAGGTCGTCCCCCGGGGAGATCGGCTCGGCGGCCTCGACCGGCTCGTCGACGAAGACGAGCTCCGGCTCGCGACCCGCGAGCCGTACCTCGACGTGTCCCGAGGAGAGCTGGTCGTTGAGCGAGAGCGCCACTTCGGAGAGGACATCCATCAAGCGAAGCCGCAGCGACGGCTCGATCGTGTCCGCGAAGCGCCGCCACTGATCGGCGACCGCCTCGTCCCCCAGCGCGGCGGCGAGACCCGTCAGGTCGCGCTTGATCGCATCGATGTGCAGCTCCATGACCCCATTATGACATCACTTTGATGTCGTGTCAAGCGTCGGACGGTGTCAGTAAAATGCCGGGACGCTGTCTCGCCTCCCCCGCGAGGTCTGGCCGTGGGAAACGCGTGGAATGGTGGGGAAAACCGCACTGGCCGCCGCCCGCTCTCGACTAGGCTGTGACCGTCCCGCTTGGGCGCGAGTCCGCCGGACGCTTCGCCGCCCCGTCACCGCGGGGCGGTTCACCGAGACGAGCCTCGACGCGCGCGCGACGCGCAAAGGGAAAGACCGCGTGAACCAGGTCGACCCACCCGACCTCGCACTCTGGACGACGATGAGGCACCTCGTCCCGCTCTGGCGGGCCCAGTGGCGCCTGGCCGCGCTCGGTCTCTCGTGCGCGCTCGCCTTCACGGCGCTCTCGCTGTTGATCCCGATCCTGATCCAGCGAACCATCGACGACGCGATCGACGGTGGCGACCGCTCGGTGCTCGTCCCGTACCTGACCGCGATCGCGGTCGTCGCCGTCGTTCGCTTCGGGGTCAACTTCACGCGACGCTATGCGACGGCGCGGATCGGGATCAGGGTCGAGGCCCGGCTCCGGTCGATGCTCTACGACGCGTATCTGCGCTATCCGCGGGCCTTCTACGACCGCCACGCGACGGGCGAGGTGATCTCGCGCGCCACGAACGACATCTATCCCGTCCGGTACTTCATCGGCTGGGGCGTCGTCCAGGCGATCCAGAGCCTGCTCATGCTGATCGGGGCCGGGATCGTCCTCACGGTCGTGAACCCGAGGCTCGCCCTCACGGCGGCCATCGCGATGCCGCCGATCGCGATCCTCACCTACTTCTTCGCGCACCGCGTCTTCCCGATCTCGCGCGAGGTGCAGCGCAAGAAGGGCCACCTCACCGAGGCCTCGGACGAGGCCGTCGTGGGGATCGAGATGGTGCAGGCATTCGGGCGGGAGGACGACGTCCGAAACCGCTTCGGCGACCGCGCCGAGTCCGTCCGGCACGAGACGATGCGGCAGGCGTCGATCGAGGCGCGCTTCCTGCCCGGTCTCGTCTTCCTGCCGACTCTCGGCATCGCGGCCGTGCTGCTCATCGGTGGGCGAGAGGCGATCGCGGGAAATCTGACGATCGGCGAGTTCACGCTCTTCGTGACGCTCCTCCTGCAGCTCGTCTGGCCGCTCGAGGCACTCGGCTGGATCATCAACCTCGGGCAACGGGCGACCGCCGCCGCCTCGCGGAGCTTCGCGTGGCTCGAAAGCATCGAGCCCCTGCGCGAGCGCCGGCCGCCGCTCGCGCTCCCGGAAGGCCCGCTCCCCGTTCGTCTCGAGGACGTGCGCTTCCGCTACGGCACGGGCAGCGAGGTACTTCGCGGCATCGACCTCGAGGTCGAGCCCGGCGAGATCGTCGCCGTCTGCGGACCGACCGGCTCGGGCAAGACGTCGCTCCTCAACCTGCTACCGCGCTTCTACGACCCGACCTTTGGCCACGCGCGTCTCGGCGGCGTCGACGTGCGTGACGTCTCCCTGGCGGAGCTCCGGAAGGCCGTCGCGATCGTCACGCAGAAGCCCGTGCTCTTCTCGGTGCCACTCCGCGACAACCTGCTCGCCGCGAGACCGGACGCCGACTGGAGCGAGGTGCTCGACGCGTGCGAGGCGGCCGGCGTGGCCGAGTTCGTCGGAGACCTGCCCGACGGCTACGACACGCTGATCGGCGAACGTGGCGTCAACCTCTCCGGCGGGCAACGCCAGCGCGTTGCGCTCGCCCGCGCCCTCATCGCGGGGTCGCGCGTGCTCGTACTCGACGATCCGATGTCGGCGGTCGACACCGAGACCGAGCGCCACCTCGTCGAGAACCTCCGGCCCGCGGTCGCGGGCCGGACGGTGCTCATCTCGGGGCAGCGGCTCTCGACCGTCCTCGTCGCGGATCGCGCCGTGGTCCTGCGCGACGGCGTAATCGTCGAGCGGGGTCTGCCCGACGAGCTGATTCGCGCGGGTGGCCCGTTCGCCGAGCTCTTCGGTGAGGAGGCGCTGGTCGCATGAGCGCGCCACGTGTGGGATTGTCCCGACTCTGGCGGTACACCGTGGGGCGCCGGGGCAGGTTGACGATCGTGCTCATCCTCGCGGCGATCTCCGCGGCGGCACCGGTCGCCGGCTGGCACATCGTCGGCGACGCGATCGACAACGGCATTCGGGCGCGCGACGACGGGCGCCTGGTGGCCGATGTCGTAGCGTACGTGGGGATCGGTGTCGTCGCGTGGCTCCTGGGCACGGCGACGTGGCTCATGCTCGCCGGCATCGGCCAGCAGATGGTGCTCGACCTGAGGCGCGGCCTGTTCGAGCATCTGACCTCGCTCAGCCTCCGGTACTTCTCCGAGCAGAAGGCGGGCTGGATCATCTCCCGCCTGACGAGCGACGTCGACGCGCTCTCCGACGTCCTCAACCAGGGTCTCACGACTCTCGTCGTCAACACGCTCACGCTTGTGGCCGCGATCGGCGGGCTCTTCCTCCTCGACTGGCGTCTCGGGCTCGTCGCCCTGCTCGTCCTGCCACCCGGGATCCTCGTGACACGGTGGTTCCAGCGGCGCTCGCACACCGCGTTCCAGGACGTCCGGACGCGGATCGCGGCCGTGACCGCGCAGCTCGCCGAATCGGTTGCCGGCATGGCGGTCGTGCAGGCGTTCAGTCGCGAGCAGGCATTCCAGAGCGAGTTCGAGCAGCTGAACGACGACAACCGCCGGTCGAACACCTATGCGCAGAAGCTCTCCTCGGTGTTCTTCCCGGCGATCGAGCTCCTCGGCGTGATCGCGCAGGTGGCCGTCCTCTACGCAGGCGCCCGGATGATCGACGGCGATGCACTGGAGATCGGAACGCTGATCGCGGCGGTCGGGTTGCTCTCGCTCGTGTTCCAGCCACTCCAGGAGCTCTCGGAGCTCTACGGACAGGTGCAGGCGGCGAGCGCGGCGATGGAGAAGATCTCGACGGTCTTCGACGCCGAGCGCGACATCGTCGACCGCCCCGGCGCCGAGGACGTCGGCCGGCTCGACGGCCGGATCGAGCTCGACCAGGTCGTCTTCGCGTACGGCAAGGAACCGGTGATCCACGGTCTCGAGCTCGACATTCCCGCAGGCGGCTGCATCGCGCTCGTCGGCGAGTCGGGTGGCGGCAAGTCGACGACGGCGAAGCTCGTCGCGCGCTTCTACGACCCGCGCTCCGGCGCGGTACGCGTGGACGGCAACGACTTGCGCGACGTACGGCTCCGCTCGTACCGCCGTCAGCTCGGCGTCGTGCTGCAGGATCCGTTCCTCTTCAGCGGCACGATCGCCGAGAACATCCGCTTCGGCCGACCGAGCGCGACCGACGACGAGATCCTCGCCGCTGCCCGGGCGATCGGCGTCGATAGGGTCGCCGCGCGCTTCGAGGACGGTCTCGACCACGTCGTCCGCGAGGGCGGCGCCGGTCTCTCAGCGGGCGAGCGCCAGCTCATCTCGATCGCCCGTGCGCTCGTCGCCGACCCCCGGATCCTGATCCTCGACGAGGCGACCTCGAACATCGACCGACCGACCGAGATCCTGATCGAGCAGGCGTTCGACACCCTCCTGCGCGGCCGCACCTCGATCATCATCGCCCATCGACTCACGACCGTCCGCCGGGCGGACGAGATCCTCGTGCTCGAGCGCGGGCGGATCACCCAGCGCGGCACCTATGACGCACTGATCGCGACGGACGGTCCGTTCCGGCGCCTGGCAACGTCTCTGCAGGGTGCGGCCGTGCGGCGCGTCGCGTAGCGCGCAGAGCAGATGTTCGACCGAAGTGACACCCGCGGCCGCGAAGCGGCGGGATCAAGCCGCACGATTCGGCTCCTGCCGAATCATGCTTGGCGAACCTAGTCGAGCACCCAGTGATCGTCGCGGATGATCGGCGTCGTGGAGCCGTCCTTCGCGAGACCGTCGACCTCGACCTCGGGCCGCCGATCATGAAGTCCGTGTGGGCCGAGGATACGTTGACGCCCTGCTCGAGGAGCTCGTCGGCCGACTTTCCATCCGCTCCGTCAACGGCCATCGGGAGCCCGCTGCCGTAGGCGATGTGGCATGTCGCGTTCTCGTCGAAGAGCGTGTTGTAGAACACAATGCCGGTCTGGCGTACGCGCGAGCTGCCGTCGACGAGCGCGATCTCGCCGAGAAACGGCGCCCGCTCGTCGCTCGCGAGCTGCGTCCGGATGATGTCGGCGCCGTCACCCTCGGCCTCGACGTCCACGATGCGCCCCTCCGAGAAGCGAAAGGCGAGGCCTTCCACGCGCACGCCGATCCCGGGCACGACGAGCGGATACGTCGAGCGGACGACGCCTTCCGTGCGCCGCCAGTCCGGCGTCGTGAAGACTCCTCGGTCGGGAGGTTCGGCATGTGCGCGATGCCGGACTGCGTCTCGAAACTCGCGCTGAGCCAGCGCGAGACGTCCATGAGACCGACGACCAGATCGGTTCCAGGCCCGCGAAACGGACGGCGTCGAAGGCGCGCTCGTTCAGCGCAGCCGCACGCGCGTCGAGCGTCGCGGCATGCTCGCGCCAGGCGGCCACCGGGTCGTCGTCGTCGAGCCGCATCGTGGTGGCGACCGCCTGCCAGAGCCGCTCGACATCGGGCTCGCCGAAGACCATCTCCGCCCACCCCGGGTTCGGCGCAGAGACGATCGTCCAGTTGACGAGGCTCTCCGTGATCAGCGAGATCACGAGCGCGCGAAGGTCGCGCGGCTCCGCCTTGCCGATGAGCACCGGATCGAGACCGGCGAAGAGGTCGGGCTCCGGGTCGCCCGTGAGCGTCACGATCGCGGGACGCGTGTCCGCAAACGTCCGTACCCAGTCGAGCACGTACCCGGGAGTGATGCCGAGCTCGTCCTGCGGGCCGAGCTCGATCGCCGCGCG
>Ga0183260_10001498_pt1 | contig 19383 bp, 16 predicted proteins | sample AntDrymUQ4972206_2_FD_129768 | JGI IMG/M metagenome (GOLD analysis project Ga0183260, IMG submission 129768) | Polar desert sand microbial communities from Dry Valleys, Antarctica - metaG UQ497 (22.06) (version 2) (version 2) | ecosystem: Environmental > Terrestrial > Soil > Desert | place...
GCACCTCAAGAGCCTCACGCTACGAGGCTTCAAGTCCTTCGCGACGGCGACCACCCTGCGCCTGGAGCCGGGAATCACCTGCGTCGTCGGGCCGAACGGCTCCGGCAAGTCCAATGTCGTCGACGCCATCGCCTGGGTCCTCGGCGAGCAGGGGGCCAAGGCGCTGCGCGGCGGCAAGATGGAGGACGTCATCTTCGCCGGGACCCCCGGCCGCCCCGCGCTCGGCCGCGCCGAGGTCGTGCTGACCATCGACAACTCCGACGGCGCGCTGCCGATCGAGTTCGCCGAGGTGACCATCTCCCGGCTGATGTTCCGCTCGGGGGAGAGCGAGTACTCGATCAACGGCACGACCTGCCGGCTGCTCGACGTGCAGGAGCTGCTCAGCGACTCCGGCATCGGCCGGGAGCTGCACGTCATCGTCGGTCAGGGCCAGCTCGACGCGGTGCTCGCCGCCCGTCCCGAGGAGCGCCGGGCGTTCATCGAGGAGGCCGCCGGTGTCCTCAAGCACCGCAAGCGCAAGGAGAAGGCGCTGCGCAAGCTCGACGCGATGCAGGCCAACCTCACCCGCCTCACCGACCTGACCGCCGAGCTGCGGCGCCAGCTCAAGCCGCTGGGCCGTCAGGCCGAGGTGGCCCGCCGCGCGGCGTCGATCCAGGCTCAGCTGCGCGACTCGCGTCTGCGGCTGCTGGCCGACGACCTGCTGGCGCTGCGCTCGACGCTGGAGGCGGAGCTCGCCGACGAGGCCGAGCTGACCGCACGCCGTACCGCCGTCGAGGCCGACGTCGCCGACGTGACGCGCCGCGAGCAGGAGCTCGAGGCGGCGCTCGCCGAGGACGCCCCCCTGCTGGCGAGGGCTCAAGAGACCTACTACCGCCTGGCGTCGTTGCGCGAGCGGTTCCGCGGCACCGCGGACCTCGCGACCGAGCGGCACCGCAACTTGGGCGCCGACATCGATGCGCAGACGCGGCCCGGCCGCAGCGCCGAGGAGCTCGAGGCCGAGGCGGTCGCGGTGCGCGCGGAGGTCGAGGTGGTGCAGACCTCGCTCGCAGCGGACCAGGCGAGGCTGGCCGAGGCCGAGGTCGTGCGGGCCGGGCTCGAGTCGCGACTGCGCGAGGAGGAGCTCGCGCTCGTCACCGCTGTGCGGGCACAGGCCGACCGCAGGGAGGGCTTGGCCCGGCTGGTCGGCGAGGTCGGCGCGCTGCGCAGCCGCGTGACCGCGACGGAGGAGGAGATCGCCCGGCTGGCCGAGACGCGGTCCGGCGCGCTGGAGCGCGCCGAGCAGGCGCGGGCCGAGTTCATCGCGGTGCAGCACCGCGTGGTCGAGATCGAGGGTGGCGAGCAGGGGCTCGACGAGCGGTACGACGCCGCGAGCGGCGCGCTCGCCGACGCGACCGTCGCGGTCGAGCAGCTGGTTGCGGACGAACGCGAGGCGGAGCGGGAGAAGTCGTTCTGGACGGCGCGCCGCGAGGCGCTCGAGATGAGCCTCGCGCGCCGGGACGGCGGCGGTGCGCTGCTCGACGCGGCGGACCGGGTGCCCGGGCTGCTCGGCACGGTCGCGTCGCTGCTGTCCGTGCAGCCGGGCCATGAGGCGGCGATCGCGGCCGGGCTGGGTGGTCTCGCGGACGCCGTCGCTGTCGAGCACGCCGACGGCGCGGTGGCCGCGCTGCGCATGCTGCGCGCGGAGGACGCCGGACGGGCCACGGTCTTGATCGGCAGCGCCGGCGGTGACGTTGCCCCCGCGACCCGATCGGACCTGCCCGACGGCGCCAGCTGGGCGCTGGACCTGGTGACCGTGCCGCCCGGCCTGACCGCGGTCGTCGAGCGGATTCTGCGCCACGTCGTCGTCGTCGCCGACCTCGAATCGGCGCGCGACGTCGTCGTGGCGCACCCGACGCTGACGGCCGTCACTGCCGACGGTGACCTGCTCGACCGCGACCGGGCGGTCGGCGGCGGTGCCTCCGGGCCGACCCTGCTCGAGGTGCACGCGGCCGCGGAGGAGGCGGCCGAGCGGCTGGCCGAGGCGACGATGAAGGCGGAGCGGCTGCGCTTCGCGCTGGTCAGCGGGCGAACCGACCTCGACCGCTGCCAGGTCGAGGTCGACGAGGCGCTCGAGATCCTGCACGACTCGGACGCGAAGATGGCCGCGGTCGCCGAGCAGCTCGGCCTGCTCGGGTCACGCCAGCGCGCCGCGGCCGACGAGGCCGAGCGGCTCGAGCGGGCCATCGCGTCGGCGGAGGCGGTCCGTGACCGCGACCGCGAGGGGCTCGCCGCGATCGAGGCACGGCTGGCCGCCGCCGAGGCGGCCGGCGACTCGGACGACGAGCCCTCAACGGCACCGCGCGACGCCGCGGCGACCGAGCTGGCCGGCGCGCGCACGGCCGAGGTCGAGATGCGCCTCGGAGTCGTCGCCGCACAGGAGCGCGCCCGCGCGCTGGTGGCCCGAGCGGAGAGCCTCGACCGGTCGGCACAGGCCGAGCGCGAGTCGAGGGTGCGGCTCGCCGCGCTGCGCGAGCGGCGCGCCCGTGGCGCCGTGGTCGCTTCCGCGGTCGCCGCCGCGGCAGCCGAGGCGCTGCGCCACATCGAGGCGTCGCTCGCGGCCGCGACCGCCGAGCGCGAGGCGGTCGAGGCCGCCCGCCGGACGCACGAGTCCGCGCTCGGTGACGTCCGGTCCCGCCGCCGGGAGCTGGCCAAGGAGCTCGAAGGGTTGACCGACGTCGCGCACCGCGACGAGGTCGCCCGGGCCGAGCAGCGGTTGCGCATCGAGGCGCTCGAGGGTCGCTGCGCCGAGGAGTTCGGCGTCGACCCGGACATCCTCGTCGCCGAGTACGGCCCCGACGTCCCGGTGCCCGCCGCGCCGAAGGACGATCCTGACGCGGAGCCCGACCCGCCGACGACGTACTCGCGGGATGCCGTCGCGAAGCGCGCGGCCACCGCCGACCGACAGCTCGCGCTGCTCGGGCGGATCAACCCGCTCGCGCTCGAGGAGTACACCGCGCTCGAGGAGCGGCACGCCTTCCTCTCCACCCAGCTGGAGGACCTCAAGGCGACCCGACGTGACCTGCTCACCGTGGTGCGCGAGGTCGACGAGCGGATACAGGAGGTGTTCGCGGCTGCGTACCACGACACGGCGCGCGAGTTCGAGAAGGTGTTCCAGATCCTGTTCCCGGGTGGTGAGGGACGGCTCGTCCTGACCGAGCCGGACGACCTGCTCACCTCGGGCATCGAGGTCGAGGCGCGCCCGCCCGGCAAGAAGGTCAAGCGCCTGTCGCTGCTGTCCGGCGGCGAGCGGTCGCTGACGGCGATCGCGCTGCTGTTCGCGATCTTCCGCGCCCGGCCGTCGCCGTTCTACGTGCTCGACGAGGTCGAGGCCGCGCTCGACGACCGCAACCTCTCGCGGCTGCTCGCGATGGTCGAGGAGTTCCGCGGCACGTCGCAGGTGATCGTGATCACGCACCAGAAGCGGACGATGGAGATCGCCGACGCGCTGTACGGCGTGACCATGCGCGACGACGGGATCTCGCAGGTCATCTCGCAGCGACTGCGCGAGGCCGGCGAGCCGGTGCGCGAGCCCCAGGACGCCCACGCTTAGTACCCACCCCGCGGATCTTGGACGCGCCAGTCGTCCGCTGAGCACGCGTTGCGCCGACGGCCGTCCAAGATCGGTGTCGTCGGTGGTCGCTCGCGCGCGTTTCGCGTGAGTCGCGGCGCGCAGGGATAGTGACTCCCCGTGCTCGAACTCATCGTCGCCCTCGTCGTCCTGACCCTCGTCACCGCGGGGGTCCTCGTCACGGCCCGGCTGCGTCGGCGGCCGCCGACCCGGCCGCCGGGCGGTCCCGCCGCGGGCCCGGCCCCGTCGGCGCCACCCCAACCGGTCGAGCGGCCGAAGCCCGACGCACAGGGCGTGCTGGACCTCATGCGTCCGGCCATCTCGCCGACCGCACCGCCCGCGCCGGACTCCGCGCGTACGCCGGCCGAGGCTCCCGTCGAGGTCGCGCCCGTTCCGTCGCCGCGCACCGAGGTGCCGCCGACGGCCGCCGAGCCGGTATCGCCGGCTCCGCCGGTTGAGGTAGCACCGCCGGCTCCGCCGGTTGAGGTAGCACCGCCGGCTCCGCCGGTCGAGGTCGCCCACCAGCCGGTCGAGATCGCCCCCGCACCGCCGGCCGCTGCGGTTCCGGCCGTCGGGGCGCCCGAGGTCGAGGTCCCGGAGCCGACGGCCGGGCGGCTGCTCCGCCTGCGGTCGCGCCTCGCCCGGTCCCAGACCTCGCTCGGTCGCGGGCTGCTGGCCGCGCTGTCTCGCGACACCCTCGACGAGGACGCATGGGACGACGTCGAGACGGCGCTGCTGACGTCGGACATGGGGGTCGCGCCGACCCGGGAGATCGTCGCGTCGCTCCGCACCAAGGTGCAGGTGCTCGGGACCAGGTCGCCGGAGGAGCTTCGCGCGCTCCTCCGCGCCGAGCTCGTCGGCGCCATCGGCGACCTCGATCGCTCGCTGCGCACGCTGCCGAGCGGGCACAAGCCGGCCGTGGTGCTGGTCGTGGGCGTCAACGGAACCGGCAAGACGACCACGTGCGGCAAGCTCGCCCGCGTGCTGGTCGCGGACGGCCGGTCCGTGGTCCTCGGCGCCGCTGACACCTTCCGGGCCGCCGCCGCCGACCAGCTCGCGACGTGGGCCGGGCGGGTCGGCGCGGAGGTCGTGCGCGGGCCCGAGGGCGGTGACCCGGCGGCGGTGGCGTACGACGCGGTGCGGGTCGGCGTGGAGCGCCGCTGCGACACCGTGCTGATCGACACCGCCGGCCGGCTGCACACCAAGACCGGCCTGATGGACGAGCTCGGCAAGATCAAGCGGGTCGTCGAGAAGCTCGGCTCCGTCGACGAGGTGCTGCTGGTCCTCGACGCGACGACCGGCCAGAACGGCATCATCCAGGCGAAGCAGTTCGCGCAGGCCGTGGGGATCACCGGGGTGGTCCTGACGAAGCTCGACGGCACGGCGAAGGGCGGCATCGTCGTCGCAGTGCAGCGCGAGCTCGGCATCCCGGTGAAGCTCATCGGGCTCGGCGAGGGGCCGGACGACCTCGCGCCATTCGACCCGGGCCAGTTCGTCGACGTGCTGCTCGCCGTCGACCTGGCATGACGCAGGGTGAAGAGAGACACAGTCGCGCTGCGTGACGTAAGGCGACTGTGGACGCTGAGTCACCCGATCCGGGGTACGTCGCCGGGAATGACGACGACGGCGGCGGACGCGCATCGCGAGCGGCTACGCCGGCGTGAGGAGCTGCTCCGCCAGCGGGCCGCCGAGCGGGGCTGGCGGGAGCGCCTGCTCACCCGGCGCACGGCGTACCTCCAGGCACGACGCGACTGGGTGCGGCACCTGATCGAGCGCTGACCTGCGACTTCCCACCCAACACCTGCGTGGATCGGCGGTGGACGACTGTTCACGCCCGCGAAACACGCGGGGAACCGGACCGAAACACCCCCTCGCCATCGTGGCGGCACCGCGTCGGGTCCCCGACGCAGGTCGCCGGGTCGCCTGCGCCCCGGCCCCGCACCGAGGGAGGGGCATGGACACCGGAAACACCGCCTGGGTCCTCGTCTCGACAGCACTCGTGCTGTTCATGACGCCAGGACTGGCGTTCTTCTACGGCGGCATGGTCCGCGCGAAGAACGTGCTCGGCATGCTGATGCAGAACGTGTTCTCGATGGGCCTGGTCAGCATCCTGTGGGTCGTCGTCGGCTTCAGCCTCGCCTTCGGCGACGGCGGCGGCTGGGTCGGCAACCTCGACTTCGTCGGCCTGGAGGGCCTCGGCGACGTCGAGGCCGTGCTGCCCGGGTACGTCGGCGACTTCGCGCTCACGATCCCGCCGCTCGTCTTCGTCGCCTACCAGATGATGTTCGCCGTCATCACGCCGGCCCTGATCACCGGCGCCACGGCGGACCGCCTCAAGTTCTCCGGCTACGCCACGTTCCTCGGGCTGTGGCTGCTGCTGGTCTACACGCCGGTCGCGCACTGGGTGTTCAGCCCGACCGGCTGGCTGTTCAAGCGCGGCGCGCTCGACTTCGCCGGCGGCACGGTCGTGCACATCAATGCCGGCGTCGCCGCCCTCGCCGTCGTGCTGGTGATCGGCAAGCGCAAGGGCTGGCCGCGCGAGACCATGCCGCCGCACTCGCTTCCGTTGACGATGCTCGGCACCGGCATCCTGTGGTTCGGCTGGTTTGGCTTCAACGCCGGGTCGGCGCTCGGCGCGAACAACCTCGCCGGTCAGGCGCTGATCAACACGCACATCGCCGCGGCCGCGGGCATGCTCGGCTGGCTCGTCGCCGAGCGGATCAAGACCGGCCACGCGACGACGCTCGGCGCAGCTTCCGGCGCCGTGGCCGGGCTGGTCGCGATCACTCCCTGCGCCGGGTTCGTCGGCGGGCTCTCGCCGATCGCGATCGGCGCCGCCGCCGGCGTGCTGTGCTTCCTCGCGATCTCGCTGAAGTTCCGCTTCGGGTACGACGACTCCCTCGACGTCGTCGGCGTGCACCTCGTCGGCGGGATCGTCGGGTCGCTGCTCCTCGCGGTGTTCAGCGACCTACGGGTCAACTCCCTCGGTGCCGACGGCCTGGCCAACGGCGGCGGCAGCGCCCTGCTGGCCGACCAGCTGGTCGCGGTCGGGGTGACACTCGTGTTCTCCTTCGTCCTGTCCTACGCGATCGCGAAGCTGATCGACGTGACGATCGGGCTGCGGGTCACCCCGGAGCAGGAGAACGAAGGCCTCGACACCTCGCAGCACGCCGAGTCGGCGTACGCGATGAGCGAGCTCGGCGCGATGGGGAGGGTCTCCTAGATGAAGCTGATCACCGCGATCGTGAAGCCGTTCAAGCTCGACGACGTCAAGGACGCGCTCAAGCTGGCCGGCGTGCAGGGCATGACCGTCTCCGAGGTGCAGGGCTTCGGGCGCCAGCGCGGGCACACCGAGGTCTACCGCGGTGCCGAGTACACCGTGGACTTCGTGCCGAAGGTTCGGGTCGAGGTGCTCGCCGACGACGCCGACGTCGACCGCATCGTCGACGCGATCGCCGAGGCGGCGCGCACCGACAAGATCGGGGACGGGAAGGTCTGGGTCACGGACGTCGAGTCGGTGCTCCGGATCCGGACCGAGGAGCGCGGGACCGACGCGGTCTGACCGGGACGCACTGCTCGCCCGCCCCGACCTGTCGGGGCGGGCGCTGTGCGTCGCGCTCAGCGACGTCGCCGACTCGTGGCTCGCCGGCCTGATCGGCGAGGAGCGCGGCGTGTCACTGGTGGCGGTCGGCGGCTACGGCCGGCGCGAGCTCTCGCCGGGCAGTGACCTCGACCTGATGCTGCTCCACGACGGCAGCCGGGACGCGGTGGTGCTGCAGGCGGCGGCGGATCGGGTCTGGTACCCGGTGTGGGACTCCGGCGTGTCGCTGGACCACAGCGTGCGGACCGTCCGGCAGGCCGTCGAGGTCGCGGGCGCCGACCTCAAGGCCGTCCTCGGGCTGCTCGACGCCCGGCACGTCGCCGGCGACCCCGACCTCACGGCCACGCTGCTGCGCGCCGTGCGCGACCAGTGGCGCCGGCGCGCGCCGAGCGCGCTCGCCGAGCTGCGCGCCGCGGTGGCCGAGCGGCACGCCCGGACCGGCGAGGTTGCCTTCCTCCTGGAGCCCGACCTCAAGGAGTCGCGCGGCGGCCTGCGCGACATGGCGGCGATGCGCGCCGCCGCCGCGGCCTGGGCGGTGGACCCGCCGGGGGAGCGGGTCCGGGCGGCGTACGACGTGCTGCTGTCGGCCCGCGCCGAGCTGCACCGCGTCACCGGCCGGTCGACCGACCGGCTCCTGCTGCAGGACCAGGATGCGGTCGCGGCGGCCACCGGGCACCCCGACGCGGCGGCGCTGCTCGCCGCGGTGTGCGATTCCGGCCGCACGATCGCGTACGCGACCGACGAGACCATGCGCCGCGTCGCCGGCTGGCTCGGCGGCCGCCGGCGGCGCCTCGTACGTCCGCTCCGGGCTGAGCCGGTGGCTCCCGGGCTGGCGCGTCACGACGGCGAGATCGTCCTTGCCGTCGGCAGCAACGCGATCGCCGATCCCACCCTGCCGCTGCGCGCGGCCGCCGCGGCCGCGGTCGCCGGGCTGCCGCTCGGCGCCTCCGCGCTGGAACGGCTCGCCGCCGAGGCGCCGGCGCCCCCCGAGCCGTGGCCGGCCGCGATGCGCGACGCCCTCGTCGACGTTCTCGGAGCTGGCGCGGCGGGCGTGCAGGCGCTCGAGGCGCTGGACCAGCACGGCCTCCTCGTGCGGGCCCTGCCGGAGTGGGCGGCCGTCCGCAGCCGTCCGCAGCGCAACCCCTACCACCGGTTCACGGTCGACCGGCACCTCTGCGAGACCGCGGCGAACGCCGGCGAGATGCGACGTGACGTCGCGCGTCCCGACCTGCTCCTGGTCGGCGCGTGGCTGCACGACATCGGCAAGGGGTTCCCCGGCGACCACACCGACGCCGGCGGCCGCGTGGTCGCCGAGGTGGCCGCTCGGATGGGCTACCCGGCGGCCGATGTCGACGTGCTGGTCGCCATGGTGCGCCACCACCTCCTGCTCCCCGACGTCGCCACCCGGCGCGACATCGACGACCCGGCGACGGTGGAGGCGGTCGCGGCCGCGGTCGGCTCGCGTGAGCTGCTCGACCTTCTTGCGGCGCTGGCCCGCGCGGACGGTCTCGCCACCGGCCCGAGCGCGTGGTCGGACTGGAAGGCGGGGCTGGTCGACGAGCTGGCCGCCCGCGCCCGTTGGTTCCTGGACGGCGCCCGACCCGACCCGGCACCCGGGCTGCTCGACACCTACGCGGCAGAGGTGCGCGCCGGTGGCACGACGGTGCGCGTCGCGCCGACGCTCGACCGCGTCGTCGTCGTCACGCCGGACCGGCCCGGCCTGCTGTGGCGGGTCGCCGGCGCGGTCGCGCTGCACCGGCTCGAGGTGCGCTCGGCGACCGTCGCGTCGGACGCCGGTGTCGCGGTCCAGGAGCTGGTCGTGCAGCCGGCGTTCCGGGCCGAGCCGGACCCGGCCCGCGTCGAGGACGACGTGCGCCGCGCGCTGGACGGGCGGCTCGACGTCGAGCCGCGGCTGGCCGAGCGGGCCCGGCTGTACGCCGGCCGCCCGGTCGACCCGGTGCACACGCGCGTGCTCTTCGACGACGCCGCGTCTCGCGACGCGACGGTCGTCGAGGTCCGCACGGCGGACGCGCCGGGCGTGCTGTACCGCATCGCGCTGGCGATCGCCGACTGCGGGCTCGACGTGCGGTCGGCGCGGATGAGCACCCTCGGCCACGAGGTGGTCGACGCGTTCTACGTCGTGGACGCCGCGGGCGGTCCGGTGACCGACGTGGCCCTGCGCGAGGGTGTCGAGCGCGCCCTGCTCGCCAGGCTCGGCGACGTCTGACTGACCGCTGGGGCCGCGCCCACCCGAGGATCCGCCGGGCTGGGTACGGTGCGGGGGTGGAGCTGCCGGGTCGACGCGCCGTACGCGCAGCGCGGGTGCTCGCGCGTGCCGGCATGATCCGCCCGGTCCGCCCGGACCGGCTGGTCGGGGCGCTCGCGGCGCTCCTGCAGGGCGGCCTGTCAACCTCGACCGGGGTCCGCTCCGGTGCCGTGGTGACGCCCGACCACGACGCGCTCGTCGACGACGACGGCGCGCTCACCTACCGCGAGCTCGATGCGCTCGTCGACGGCGTCGCTGCGGTCCTGCACGACCGGGGCGTCCGCGAGGGCGACCGCGTGGGCATCCTCTGCCGCAACCACCGCGGCTTCGTCGCGACGATGGTGGCCGCGGTGCGGATGGGTGCCGACGTCGTCTACCTCAACACCGGGTTCGCCGGTCCCCAGGTCGACGACGCGACGCAGCGCGAGGGCGTGACGCTCCTCGTGCGCGACGACGACCTCGCGCCCTGCAAGGTCGCCGCCACCGTGTCCGCCGGCGAGCTCGTCGCCGTCGCGTCGGCGTGGTCCGGGCCGCCCGCGCCGGCATCGCGGCGCGGCGGCCGGCACGTGATCCTGACGTCGGGTACGACGGGGCGGCCGAAGGGCGCGGCCCGCGCCACCGGCGGGTCAGGCCGGGCGATCGTCGGGCTGCTCGAGGCGATTCCCTTGCGGCACGGCCAGCGGACGATGGTGGCGGCGCCGCTGTTCCACGTGTGGGGCTGGAGCCACTTCTCCCTCGGCCTCGCGCTTCGGGCGACCTGTCTCCTCGACCGGACGAGTGACCCGGTGCGGCTGGCGCACCGGATGGTCGACGACCGCGCCGACGTGCTCGTCACCGTGCCCGTGCTGCTCCGGCGGATCCTCGACGCCGACGTGGCACTGCCCGCGCTGCGCCTGGTCGCCCTGAGCGGATCGCCGCTTCCGGCCGGCCTCGCCCGCGACGCGATCTCGCGGCTCGGAGAAGTCGTCTACAACCTCTACGGCGCGACCGAGGCCGGCTGGATCAGTGTCGCCGGACCGGGCGACCTGCACGCGGCACCAGGCACGGCCGGACGACCGGTGACCGGAGTGTCTCTGCGGGTCGTCGACGCCGACGGTCGCGACGTGCCGCCGGGGTCCATCGGCCGGATCGGGGTCGAGAGCGACCTCATGCTCGAGGGCTACACGGACGGCAGTGCGTTGCGCCGCGACGGCGGGCTGCTGCTGCTCGGCGACCTCGGTCGGGTCGACGACGCCGGCCGACTGCACGTCGTCGGCCGGGCCGACGACATGGTCGTCTCCGGCGGGGAGAACGTCTACCCGAGCGAGGTCGAGGACCTGCTCACCGCGCACCCGGATGTCGCCGAGGTCGCCGTGGTCGGCGTACCTGATCCGGAGTTCGGCCAGCGGCTGCGCGCCGTCGTCGTCGCCGTCCCCGGCTCGTCCCTGGCCGCCGAAGCGGTCCGCGACCACGTCCGCGCCGACCTCGCCCGGCACAAGGTTCCGCGCGATGTCGTGTTCGTCGACGCGCTGCCGCGCAACGCCGCCGGCAAGGTGCTGCGTCGCGAGCTCGCGCAGTGACGCGGCACCACGTCGGCGGCTGACGCGGGGATAGGCTGGCACCTCCCGACGTACCCGAGGTCCTCCCTTGTTCGACTCGCTGTCCGACCGGCTCGACGCCACCTTCACCAAGCTCCGCGGCAAGGGCCGGCTGACTGAAGCCGACATCACCGCGACGCTGGCCGAGATCCGCGTCGCGCTGTTCGAGGCCGACGTCGCCGTGCCGGTGGTCAAGGCGTTCCGCGACCGGGTGAAGGAGCGCGCGCTCGGCGCGGAGGTGAGCCAGAGCCTCAATCCGGCGCAGCAGATCATCAAGATCGTCAATGAGGAGCTCGTCGCGATCCTCGGCGGCGACACCCGCATGCTGCGGCTGGCGAAGACGCCGCCGACGGTGATCCTGCTCGCCGGCCTGCAGGGCGCCGGCAAGACCACGGCCGCCGGCAAGCTCGGGAAGTGGCTGAAGGGCAAGGGCCACGCGCCGCTTCTCGTCGCCTGCGACCTGCAGCGCCCCAACGCCGTTGACCAGCTCGAGGTGGTCGCCCGGCAGGCCGACGTCGCGGTCTTCGCCCCCGAGCGGGGTGCCAGCGACGCGGCGTACGGCGACGGCCGTTCGGTCGGCGACCCGGTCAAGGTCGCCCGCGATTCCATCGAGCACGCCCGACGGCTCGGCTACGACGTGGTGGTCGTCGACACCGCGGGCCGCCTCGGCGTCGACACCGACATGATGGAGCAGGCGGCGGCGATCCGGGACGCGGTGCAGCCCGACGAGATCCTCTTCGTCGTTGACGCGATGATCGGCCAGGACGCCGTGACGACGGCGCGGGCGTTCGAGGACGGCGTCGGTTTCGACGGCGTGATCCTCACCAAGCTCGACGGTGACGCGCGCGGTGGCGCCGCGCTGTCGATCGCCGAGGTCTGCCAACGCCAGGTGATGTTCGCCTCGACCGGCGAGAAGCTCACCGACTTCGACGTCTTCCACCCGGAGCGGATGGCGTCGCGGATCCTCGGGATGGGCGACGTCCTCACCCTGATCGAGCAGGCCGAGCAGCACTTCGACGCCGACCAGGCCGAGAAGATGGCGGCCAAGCTCTCCAGCGGCGACGACTTCGACCTCGAGGACTTCCTCGAGCAGATGCTGCAGGTCAAGAAGATGGGATCGTTGACCTCGATCCTCGGGATGCTGCCCGGGATGGGGCAGATCAAGGAGCAGCTCAACTCGATCGATGACGCCGACCTCGACCGCGTCGCCGCGATCATCCGGTCGATGACCCCGCTGGAGCGCCGGGACCCGAAGGTCATCAACGGCTCGCGCCGCCTGCGCATCGCCAACGGCTCCGGCGTACCGGTCACCGAGGTCAACCAGCTGGTCGACCGGTTCTTCGAGGCCCGCAAGATGATGAAGGCGATGGCCGGCGGGATGGGGCTGCCCGGCATGCGCCGACCGAAGACGGCCAAGGGGAAGAAGGGCAAGAAGGGCAAGGGCCGGCGCGGTCCGTCCGGCCCGCCCGGGCTGCCGCCCGCGGGCTTTCCCCCGGGCGGGTTCCCCGGCGGCGGGCTGCCGCCCGGCTTCCCGCAGCTCCCCGGCGGCCCCTCCGGGGCCGGCCCCCGCTGACCGGTCACCCGGTCACCCGGTCGCCCGGCGAACGTCCGAAGTGTGAAGATCGCTACGCGGCAAAACGCGCGCAACTCTTCACACCTGTGACCGAGCCCCCGGTCGCGGCGCTGCAGCGTCGTCTCAGCGTCGTCTCAGGGCGGTGACCGGTAGCCCGGTTTCCGGCGTACGCCGGTCGTCTGGCACACTGGTCAGGAGCACGACCCCACCCCCGCGGCCCTCTACCCGTGCTGGGTGGGCATCCGCATGACCGCGCCGCGACGGTCCCCACCCGTCCGGCGCGAGACGCACCACCCCTATCTCGAGGAGCTCCACGCACGTGGCCACCAAGATCAAGCTGATGCGCCTGGGCAAGATGCGCGCGCCGTACTACCGCGTCGTCATCGCCGACAGCCGGACCAAGCGGGACGGCCGTTCGATCGAGACGATCGGCAAGTACCACCCGAAGGAGGACCCCTCCTTCATCGAGATCGACGGGGAGCGCGCCGCCTACTGGCTCGGCGTCGGTGCCCAGCCGACCGAGGCCGTCGAGGCGCTGCTGAAGGTCACCGGCGACTGGCAGAAGTTCAAGGGCCTGCCGGCCCCGCCGCCGATGCTGGTCAAGGCGGACAAGGCCGACAAGAAGACGGTGTTCGAGGCCGCTGCCAAGGGCGGCGCCGAGGCCGAGGCCGCCGAGGCGGAGAAGCCCGCGAGGAAGCCGAAGGCCGCGAAGACGGAGAAGCCGGCCGACGACGCCCCGACCGCCGAGGTGACCGAGGCCCCTTTGACCGAGGCCCCTGTGACCGAGGCCCCTGCGGCCGAGGCCCCCGCGGCTGACGCCGCTGACGCCCCCGCGGCCGACGCTGACGCCCCCGCGGCGGAGGCCGCTGACGCTCCCGCGGAGGCCGCTGACGCCCCCGCGGCCGACGCTTCTCCCGAGGCTTCTCCCGAGGGTGGCGAGTAAGTGCTCGAGACCGCTCTCGAGCACCTGATCAAGGGCATCGTCGAGCACCCGGACGACGTCGCCGTCGACCGCCGTACCGGCCGTCGCGGCACGACGCTCGAGGTCCGTGTGCACCCCGAGGACACCGGCAAGGTGATCGGCCGCAACGGCCGTACCGTCAAGGCTCTGCGCACCGTCATCAACGCGGTCGGCGGGCGCGGCATCCGGGTCGACATCCTCGACGCGGACGAGCGCAGGTAGCTCCCCCGTGCAGCTCGTCGTGGGCCGCATCGGCAAGGCGCACGGCATCCGGGGCGAGGCCAGCGTCGACGTGCGCACCGACGACCCCGATCGCCGGTTCGTCGTGGGCGGGCGGCTCGCGACCGACCCCGACCGCGGCGAGCTCGAGATCGAGGCCGTGCGCGCGCACCACGGCCGGCTGCTGGTGCACTTCGCCGGCGTCGGCGACCGCAACGCGGCCGAGGCGCTGCGCGGGACTCTGCTGGTCGTCGACTCGGCGACGGTGGGGGAGACCGGGCCGGACGAGTGGTGGGACCACGACCTCGTCGGGCTGCGGGTCGAGCTCGGTGACGGCAGCGCACTCGGCGCCGTGACCGAGGTCGTGCACCTGCCTGGCTCGGACCTGCTCGCGGTACGCCGCGGCGACGGGCGCGAGGCGCTGATCCCGTTCGTCGCCGAGATCGTGCCGACGGTCGACGTCCGTGGCGGACGGGTCGTGATCGATCCGCCCGAGGGGCTGCTCGACCTCGATGCCCCGCCGGCCGCCGAGAGCTAGGCGGTCTCTGTGCAGGTCGACGTCGTCACGATCTTCCCCCAGTACTTCTCGCCGCTCGACGTCTCGCTGCTCGGCAAGGCCCGCGAGCGTGGCCTGGTCGACGTGCGCGTGCACGACCTGCGAGCGCACACGCGCGACGTCCACCGGACCGTCGACGACTCCCCGTTCGGCGGCGGCCCGGGCATGGTGATGAAAGCCGAACCCTGGTACGCCGCGCTCCAGGCGGTCGTCGACGCGGGCGGCCCGTCCGGCGCGGCCCGGCCGCGGGTCGTCGTGCCCACCCCGAGCGGCCGGCCGCTGACGCAGGCGCTCGTGGCGCAGCTGGCCGCCGAGCCGTGGCTGGCGATCCCGTGCGGGCGCTACGAGGGCATCGATCGCCGGGTGCTCGACCGCTGGGCTGACGACGAGGTGTCGCTCGGCGACTACGTGCTGGCCGGGGGAGAGGCCGCGGCGCTGGTCATCGTCGAGGCCGTCACGCGGCTGCTGCCCGGGGTGGTCGGGAACGCCGAGAGCGTGGCCGACGACAGCCACACCACCGGGCTGCTCGAGGGCCCCGTCTACACCCGGCCCGTGTCGTACGACGGCCGCGACGTCCCGGCCGTGCTGCTCTCCGGCGACCACGCGGCGGTCGCCCGGTGGCGCCGGGACGAGGCGCTGCGCCGTACCGCGGCCAACCGGCCGGACCTGCTCGACCGGCTCGCCCTCACCGATCGGGACCGGGCCGCGCTCGATGCCGCCGGCGACGACGGGTTTCCGCCGCGTCCAGGGGCTGTGGCAGACTAGGCGGCTGTGCCCGCCGTACGGCGGCGCGCCCCCTCACGCCACACGCGCGCGCATCCACCGTGCGCGCCGAAGGAAAGCGAACGTCTCATGCAGACTCTGGACAGCGTCGATGCCGCCTCGCTGCGCACCGACGTCCCCGACTTCCGGCCGGGCGACACGCTCAAGGTGCACGTCCGCGTCGTGGAGGGCAACCGTGAGCGGGTCCAGGTCTTCCAGGGCGTCGTCATCCGGCGGCAGGGCGGCGGAATCCGCGAGACGTTCACCGTCCGCAAGGTCAGCTTCGGTGTCGGCGTCGAGCGCACGTTCCCCGTGCACACCCCGATCATCAGCAAGATCGAGGTCGTGACCCGCGGCGACGTGCGCCGGGCCAAGCTCTACTACCTGCGCGACCTTCGCGGCAAGAAGGCGAAGATCAAGGAGAAGCGCGACGTGCTCGTCAAGGGCGAGTCCGGCAAGGGCGCCGCGAAGGCGGCCGCCGCGGCGACCGCCGGCGCCGAGTCGCCGGAAACCGTCGAGTCCGTCGAGAACACCGAGTCCGTCGAGAACACCGAGCCCGTCGAGAACACCGAGCCCGTCGAGAACACCGAGCCCGTCGAGAACACCGAGCCCGTCGAGAACACCGAGGCCTGAGCCTCCCGGCGACCGCGGTTAGTCTGGCGTCATGACCGATCCGACCGATCCGAGCGAGCCGCAGACCGGCCCGGCCACGCCGTACGCCGGCGACCCCGCCGCGTCCACGACCGGCTCGGCCGGCCGGTACGACGCCGAGCCCGACCTCGTCGCGGTCCGGCGTGAGACGGCTGGCACTGCCGCGGGCGGCCCTGACGGCACGGCGTCGGTGACGGCGGCGCCAACCGGTGGCGACGCGATCGCGCCAGTGGGCCCGACGACGATCGTCGCCGCGCCCCCGGAGAAGGCGAAGAAGCACGGCTCGTTCCTGCGCGAGCTGCCGGTGCTGCTCGTCATCGCCTTCGCGCTCGCCCTACTGATCAAGGCGTTCCTCGTCCAGGCGTTCTACATCCCGTCCGGGTCGATGGAGAACACGCTCCAGATCCGCGACCGGGTGCTGGTGAACAAGCTGGTCTACCGCTTCCGCGACATTCATCGCGGCGAGATCGTCGTGTTCAACGGGCTCGACTCCTTCACGCCGGAGACCATCGTGCCGCCGCCGTCCAACGCGCTGGACAGCGCGCTGCGCAAGCTGAAGAACGCGGTCGGCCTGGGCGCGCCTGGCGAGAAGGACTTCATCAAGCGGGTCATCGGGATTCCCGGCGACACCGTCGCCTGCTGCGACGAGGGCCGGGTCACCGTCAACGCCACGGCGATCGAGGAGCCCTACGTCTTCGAGAACGACGAGCGGGAGTTCGGGCCTGAGGTCGTGCCCGAGGGCAAGCTCTTCGTCATGGGGGATCACCGCGGCGCGTCGGATGACTCGCGCGCCAAGGGCACCGTGCCGGCGGACAAGGTGATCGGCCGGGCCTTCGTGGTGATCTGGCCGCCGAAGCACTTCAACGGGCTCAAGGTCCCCCTGGAGCTCGAGGGCGACCCCGGCGCGCTCGGCGGTGTCACGCGCCCGGACCCCTGGGCCGCGATGGCGCTGCCGCCGGTCCTCGGGCTGGTCGGCGCGGTTCCGGTCCACCTGCTGCAGCGTGGCGTGCGCCGACGGTGGCGCCGCCGCCACGGGTGACCCGCTCGGCACTTCCCCGCCGATCGGCCGGACCGCAGCTCGTCAGGTGTTCACAATGACGGGTGTGACCGCCGTACGACGTGACGCCGGGCTGTGGGGCTACGAGCGCGCGCTGCGCCGGCAGGGCTTCTCGCGCATCGCCGGTGCGGACGAGGCCGGTCGCGGCGCGTGCGCCGGACCGCTGGTCGCCGCGGCCGTGCTGCTCCCCGACGGCAGGCGCGGGCAGGTCCCCGGGCTCGCCGACTCCAAGCTGCTCACCGAGGCCGCGCGGGAGCGGGTCTACCGCGAGGTCGTCCGGCGGGCCGTGGCGTGGCGCGCGGTGGTGGTCCCGCCGGCCGAGATCGACCGCGTCGGGCTGCACCGGTGCAACGTCGCCGCGATGCGCCGCGCCCTCGCGGTGCTCGACCCGGGGCCGGAGTACGTCCTGACCGACGGGTTCCCCGTCCGCGGCCTCGGCGTGCCGGGGCTGGCGATGTGGAAGGGCGACCGGGTCGCCGCGTGCATCGCCGCCGCGAGCGTCGTCGCCAAGGTCACCCGCGACCGGATGATGGTCGAGCTGCACGAGTCCTACCCGGCGTACAACTTCGCCCGGCACAAGGGCTACGTCACGCCGGAGCACTCGGCCGCGCTGCGTCAGCACGGCCCCTGCCCCGAGCACCGGCGCAGCTTCGCCAACGTGCGCGATGATGGGACCGTCGTCGACGGCGACGAGCTGACCGACGGGCCGGACGTCCATCTCGAGGAGATCGCCTAAGTGAGCGCCGAGGACCTCGAGAAGTACGAGACCGAGATGGAGCTGCAGCTCTATCGGGAGTACAAGGACGTCGTCGGCCTCTTCACCTACGTCGTCGAGACCGAGCGCCGTTTCTACCTCTGCAACTCCGTCGACCTGCAGGTCCGCAACGCCGACGGTGAGGTCTTCTTCGAGGTCTCGATGTCCGATGCGTGGGTCTGGGACATGTACCGGCCGGCTCGCTTCGTCAAGAACGTGCGCGTCGTGACGTTCAAGGACGTCAACGTCGAGGAGCTGGCGAAGAGCGACCTGCAGATCGGCGGCTAGCGGGTGCCAGCTCGTGCGGCTGACGCCGCCCCCTGACGTGGGGTTCAACGCGACGCGGCGCTACCGCGGGCCGAAGACGACCGACATCGCGATTCTCGTCGCCGGCGTGCTGATCATCGGCGGCGCGCTGCTGTGGGGATTCGGGCTCCTCGGCTGACGCGTTCTGGGCTGTGGCGTCAGGGCCGCCGGACGGGGTAGGGCTTCGTCGTACGCCGACCCGACAGGAGCCGACATGACCGAGACGCCGACCGACCCGCAGGACTACGGCGACGTCGCGCCCGAGGAGCCCGAGGCCGGCGTCGCCCGCGTGTCCGACCGCGTGGGCGGGGATGGTCCGCCGCCGCCGTCGAACCAGCGGCGCACCGAGGACATGCCGCCCAGCCCGAGCCAGGGCGGTCCGACGTCGCCCGGCCCGGCCGTGTCGACCGGCTCGGGGGAGACCTCACTCGCCGGTCCCGACACCGTGGTCGGCGACCCGGGCCCCGGCACGACGACCCCGCCGGACCTGACCGGCGCCGACGGTCGCGGCGCGCCCATCCTCGCCGGCGCACCGGGGACGGCCGGCGGCGAGGCGCAGTCGACCGCGCGCCCGGCGGCCGCCGTCCCGGGCAAGCCGGACGGCGAGGTCGACACCCGGGGGTAGCCCGCGACAGATCGACTGGCGCCGCGTTGGGACGGTCGACCCTCTAAGCGGTGAGCTCGGTCGTCAGTCGCCGGGCTGGGTGAGGTAGGTGAGGCCGAGGGGGCTGGTCCAGGTGACGGTGCCGTCGCGGCTGCGGACGATGTTCCAGTTGCCGAGGGCCCTTGGTCCAGCGGTCGGTGAGGAGGATTTCGGTATCGACCGGCAGTCCGGTCGGCGTTTCGTTCACCCGCTTTTCAGGGTGAACGAAACGCCCACCGGCCTGCCGTGAGGGCGCAACTCGCGGTGGGCATCAACTGGGGAAGCTGCAGGTTTCGTCGCGGGCGACGAGGTGCTCGTCGAGGCGGCGGGTGGGCCGGTAGGCCCTGGTGCCGAGGCCGAGGAACGTGCTGTCGGCGGCGTCGATGAGGAACGCTCGCCATTCGGTGTCGGGGGCGGCGTGGCGGACGGTGCTGGCCGGGATGGGGCCGTAGCCGACGAGCTCAGCGGGCTCGTCGGTCAGGCCGCGGGCGGCGTCGAGGGTCATCTTGACCAGGACTTGGGCGCAGCGGCCTTTGCGCTTGGGCAGGCCCGGCTGGGCGAGGGCGTCTTTGGCCATGCCGACGAGCGCGTCGAAGCGCTTCTGCTCCAGTGTCCGCTCGTCGCCGGCCATCGCGCGGGCGAGGGTGTCGCAGGCGAGGCTGATGGTGGCGACGTCGAGTGCGGGTCCGTAGGCGTAGAGCGAGGCCATCGCGTCGTCACGTGGGTAGGACTCGATGTGCCGTTCCTGGCGGGCTTTCGCGTGCCGCATCTCGGGGCCGACCGGGTCGGCCTTCGCGGCGGCGGTGGCGACCTTCTTGGCGAACCGGGCCGGGGTGAGGCGCATCGCGCC
>Ga0183260_10001499_pt1 | contig 19381 bp, 14 predicted proteins | sample AntDrymUQ4972206_2_FD_129768 | JGI IMG/M metagenome (GOLD analysis project Ga0183260, IMG submission 129768) | Polar desert sand microbial communities from Dry Valleys, Antarctica - metaG UQ497 (22.06) (version 2) (version 2) | ecosystem: Environmental > Terrestrial > Soil > Desert | place...
AGCGGGGAAGCGGCCCGAGCGGCCCTGCAGAGCGGGGAAGCGGCCCGAGCGGCCCTGCAGAGCGGGGAAGCGGCCCGAGCGGCGGCGGCGCCGAGCGGGAACGCTGGCGGTCCACCGGCACCCCTGGCTCCGCCGGGACCCCCGGCTCCGCCCGCGCCGGTGCCCGCGCCGGTGCCCGAGCCGGTGCCCTCGGCCGTGCCGGCGCCGTCGGGTTCGCCGGCGGGTGCGGCCACGACCGAGCTGCCCCTCGTCGAGACGGTCGAGGTGCAGCTGCCGCCGGCGCCGCCGGACGTGCGGTGAGGGTCGTCGTCGTCTCCGACACCCACGTGCGCCGCGGCGGGCGGAAGGTGCTGCCGGCCGCCGCCCTCCAGCAGCTGCGCCGGGCCGACGCCATCCTCCACGCCGGCGACGTGCTCGAGCGGTGGTTCCTCGACGACCTGGCCGAGCTGGCGCCCGTCCACGCCGTCCTCGGCAACAACGACGACGCCGGCCTGGCCCTGCCGGAGCGCCTGGAGGTGGAGCTCGAGGGGGTGCGCGTCGGGATGGTCCACGACAGCGGGAACCGCACCGGCCGGGAGGCCCGCCTGGCCCGCTCGTTCCCGTCGTGCGACCTCGTCGTCTTCGGCCACAGCCACATCCCCCTCGACGCCCGCGGAAGGGGGCAGCGCCTCCTCAACCCCGGCAGCCCCACCGACAAGCGGGCCCAGCCTCGCCACACCCTCGCCGTCCTGGATCTGGCTGACGCCAAGATCCAGAAGACCGAGATCGTCGAGCTCGACTAGAGGGGGCCCTCTTTTTGGCTAGAGGTCGATGCGGGCCAGCCAGAGGCCGGGGGCGTCGACCTCGGCGGGGGTGGGGAGGTGGGCCTCGTCCGACCAGAGGCGGGCCAGCGCGTCGTCGCCGCCCCGCTCGAGGATGCCGTGCACAAAGGCGCGGCCCCGGGCGAACTGGGCGTCGGTGAGCTCGAGGCCGAGCAGGTGGTCGACGAAGCGGTCGCTCGGCTTCTCCTCGACCCGCCGCCGGCGGAGAGCCTCGGTGAGGGAGGGGTACGAGGTGATGAGGCGGTGGCCGACCACGTCGACGACGTGGTCGACGTAGCCCTCGATGGCGGCGACGAGGGCGTCGATCCTGGGGCGGAGCCGCTCCTGCTCCTCGGTGCGGACGGCACCCAGCACGGCCTCGGGGTCGCCGAGCAGCGACTGCAGGGACTCGGGGTCGTTGGGGTCGATGCCGCCGAGGCGGGACTCGATGTCGATCCCGTCGGCCCGGAAGCTCCCGGCGTGCTGCAGGAGCAGGTCGGTGACCGCCCGCTGCACGTGGGGGAGCGAGAGGACGGCGTGGTGGGCGACCTCGTCGACGCAGACCCAGAGCGAGACGTCGTCCTGCGGCAGGCTCCAGCTGCTGGCGAAGGCGTCGATGGCGTGCGGCACCAGCAGCAGGGCGTTGCGGCCCGGCCGGGGGACGGGCAGCTCGTAGGGGCCGAAGGCCCGCGACGACAGCTGGGAGAGCAACATCCCCGACTGCATCCCCATCAACATCGGCCCGAGGATCTTCGGCAGCTGGGCGAACAGCGGGCCGAGCGCCTCGGCTCCCGGGGGCAGCTCCACGTCGGGGGCCTCGGCGCCGGCCGGGGCGGCCAGCGAGGAGGCCAGGCGCTCGAGCAGGGCCTTGTAGTCGTCGATGCTCGCCTCGGCCCAGCGAGCCGGCGAGACGGCCTCGACCGAGAGGGTGTGGCCGCTGGGGGCGGTGGCCAGCCCCGTCACGTCGCTCACCTGCAGCTCGGCGACCCGCAGCAGCTCCTCGAGGCGGATGCGGCGAAGCGGGTCGACGTTGGGCTGGGTACCCGCGCCCTGGGTGACCATCCAGCGGGCCAGCTCCCAGCTGACCGGTCCGGAGTCGGAGAACATCCGGCCGAAGGCGGCGGGATCGAAGCCGAAGCCGCCGAACGGACCGGGGACGGACATGCGTGGCACTGTAAGCCGGCATGGCTGCCTTCGCCGTCACTGGTTCCACCACCTCCCTCGGCTCGCTCGTGGTGGCCGGCCTCGGTGGTGAGGCGTGCGTGGTCGAGGTGGTCCCGGGCGAGCCGGTGGCCCTCGAGGGGGCCGGCTGCCTGGTGTCGCTGGCCGTCGGCCCCGGGCCGTCACCCGAGCCGGCGGGGGCCACCGGCCGGCTGGCGGCGCTGCGCCAGGCCCTCGGTGCCGCCGGCGCCGCCGGGGTGCGCCGGGTGGTCCACCTGTCCAGTGCGGTGGTCTACGGAGCGGCGGCCGACAACGACGTGCCCCTCACCGAGGACGCCCCCGTGCGGCCCAACCCGTCCTTCGCCTGGGCCGTCGAGCTGGCCGAAGCCGAGCGCCTGGTGGCCGAGTGGCGCGACGGAGCCCCTGGGCGGACGGCGGCGGTCCTGCGTCCGGCCCTGGTCGTGGCCCCCAGCGACGCCGGCTTCCTGGCCCGCGCCATGGGCGGGCTGTCGGGTCCCCGGCCCGCAGGGGAGACCCGTCCCGTCCAGTTCGTCCACGTGGAGGACGTGGCCAGCGCCGTGGTCCTCTGCGCCACATCGCCCACCCCCGTCGACGGCCCCCTCAACGTGGGGCCCGACGGCTGGATCCGGAACGACCAGGCTGCGGCGCTGGCCGGCACGCTGCTCCCGCCTCCGAAGGTGCCGGCCCGCCTGGTCGGCCCGGCCCGCCGCGTGCTGTGGGCCACCGGCCTCGGGGTCACCCCGCCCGAGGCCGAGGCCTACGCCAGGCACCCCTGGGTGGTGGCCTCCGACCGCCTCCGCTCCCTCGGCTGGTCCCCGACCTTCAGCACCGAGGAGGCCGTGGTGGCCACGACGAGCTGCTCGACCTTGGCCGGCCTCTCCCTCCGCCGCCGCCAGGAGCTCCTCCTGGGGGTGACCGTTGCGGTGCTGGCCGGCCTGCTCCTCACGCTGACGACCCTGCTTGTCCGGGCGGTGCGCCCTCCCCGCCACCGTTGACCGGCGGGCGGCCCCTCAGGCCCGTTCCGACAGGGTGACCAGGATCTCCATCCGGCGGCCGGCGCGCAGCACTACGAGGCGGACGGTCTCGCCGGGCTGGTGGGAGCGCAGGCCCAGGAGGAGCATCCCCATGCTCGGCGTCGCCCTGCCGTTGATCTCGGTGACGACGTCGCCGTCGAGGAGCCCCGCCGCCGCCGCCGGGCTGGCCGGCTTGACCCGTTGGACGACGGCGCCCCCGTTCATTCCCCGGTCAGCGCCCTCGACGCCGAGCCAGGGATGGGCGACGCGGCCGCGGGCGAGCAGCTGTCGGGCCACGTCCTCGGCCATCTCGGCCGGGACGGCGTAGCCGAAGGGCGCGCCGCCCGCCGCCGGGAGGGTGATGCCGACGAGGGCCCCGGCCTGGTCGACCAGGGCGCCCCCCGCCGCTTCGGCGGGCACCGGCCGGTCGACCTGGAGGAGGCCCCGCAGCTCGGTGCCGGCGGAGGCGAGGGTGCGGTTGATGCCGCTCACGATGCCGGCGGTGACCGTGGGGCCGGGCTCGGCGGCGGGGGGGCTGCTGACGGCCACGGCCGGGTCGCCGGGGCGCAGGTCGGCCGCCTCTCCCCACGAGGCGGGGGTGAGGCCGCCCCCGTCGACGGCGAGCACGGCCAGGTCGGTGTCGGCGTCGGCGCCGACGAGCGTGCCGCGCCGCCCGACCCCCTGGACGAGCACCTCGAGCGGGCCGGAGCCGGTGACCAGTCGGGCCGCGGTCAGGACGTGCCCGGTGCGTATGGCGATGGCCGTGCCGCGAGACGGCCGGCCGGCGGCGTCCATCCCGGCGACGGCCAGGAGCGAGGGTCGTAGCCGTTCGGCGATGTCGGCCACACCCGGGGCCGCGGCCTCGCTCCGGACGGCCAGGGCCAGGGTGGACGAGGTCGAGCCCGGAGGGGCCTGGGTCCCGAGCCCGCCGTCTAGCGAGCCGGTCACGGCGAGGAGGCCGGCGGTGAGCAGGGCGCCGACCGTGCCGGCCAGCACGACCGGCACCCACCGGTCCCGTGCCCGCACCCCGGAGCTCCCCCCGCCGGCGCCGACCCCGCCGGCGCCGCCGGCGCCGACCGGGGGCTCCCGGCCCGGGGACGCAGGGCGGACGCGACGGGGCTGGCCCGGGGGGGCCGGCGGGTCCGGGGGCCGCAGGGCTGAGGGGAGGCCGGCCGACGCCAGCTCGGAGGGGTGCCGCCACAGGCGATCGTCGGGGTGGAGCGGGCTGCCGAGCGGTGCGTCGTCGTCGTCGTCGCCACCCACGTCCACGAGGGGGAACGCTACCGGCGGCGTCTGCGGACGCGTCCGCGGCATGGAGCGTTTCTGGCCAGGCAGCCCGTATCATGGGAACGTGGTGCCGCCCCCGGCCGCCGACTGGCTGGCCCTGTCCTCCGAGCCGCTGCCCGTGGCCGAGGCCTCGGCGTGGGCGGTGCTCCCCAGCTGCGGTGCCGTCGTCACCTTCACCGGCACTGTCCGCGATCACGCCGACGGGCGCAGCGGCGTCACCTCGCTCGGGTACGAGGCCTACGCCGAGCACGCCACGGCCAGGCTCGGGGCCGTGGCCGCCGAGGTGCGGGCCCGTCACCCGATGGTCGGTCGCCTGGCCATCCTCCACCGGGTCGGCCGGCTCGCGATCACCGACGCCGCCGTCGTGGTGGTGGCCTCCGCGCCCCATCGTGACGAGGCGTTCGCCGCGGCCCGCCTGGCCATCGACGCCACCAAGGCCAGCGTGCCGATCTGGAAGCGGGAGAGCTGGGGAGATGGGACCGAAGGGTGGGGGACCGGCGCTGCCGGGCTCGTCGCTCCCTCCGCCGTCCCCTCGGCCACCTCCGCCGTCGGCTCGCCATGACCGTCCTCGCCTACGTCCTGGGTGCCCTCCTCGTGGCGGGGGTCGTCATCGGCGCCCTCTGGTACCGGGAACAGAAGCCGTCCTCGCTCGAGGACGGCATCGACGAGTTCCACCGCGAGCTCGAGGCGCTGGCGCCCGACTGGCAGCCGCCGGTGCGCAAGAGCACCCGACCGAGGGACGGCGAGCCACTTGGCTAGGGACCTGGCCATCGACCTCGGCACCGCCAACACCCTGGTCTACGCGAAGGGGTCGGGCATCGTCCTCAACGAGCCGACGGTGATCGCCCTCAACGAGAAGACCAGGGACGTGCTGGCCATGGGCCACGAGGCCTGGCAGATGATCGGCCGCACCCCCGGCTACATCGTGGCCATGCGGCCGCTGCGCGGCGGCGCCATCACCGACTTCGAGATCACCCAGCGCATGATCTCGCTGCTGCTGCGCCGGGCCGGGGTGTCACGCTTCAACCGGCCGCGGGTGCTGATCTGCGTGCCGTCGGCCATCACCGAGGTCGAGCGCCGGGCGGTCATCGAGGCCAGCCGCCGGGCCGGCGCCGCCGACAGCCAGCTGATCGAGCAGCCGATGGCGGCCGCCATCGGGGCCGGGCTCCCCATCCACGAGCCGCTCGGCAACATGGTGGTCGACATCGGCGGCGGCACCACCGAGACAGCGGTCATCTCACTCGGCGGGATCGTGCACCTCGAGGCCATCCGGGTGGGCAGCTTCGACGTGGATGCGGCCATCCAGACCTACGTCCGCCGCGAGTACGGCATCGCCATCGGCGAGCGGACCGCCGAGGAGATCAAGGTGGCGATCGGCTCGGCCGCCCCCACCGACGACGAGGTGAAGGCCGAGGTCCGGGGCCGCGACCTGATGAGCGGCCTGCCGAAGACGGTCATCCTCTCGCCCGAGGAGGTGCGTGACGCCATCGAGGAGCAGGTCGGCGCCATCGTCGCCTCGGTCCTGCGCTGCCTGGGCCAGGCGCCACCCGAGCTGGCCCAGGACCTGATCAGCCAGGGCATCCACCTGGTCGGCGGCGGCAGCATGCTGCGGGGCCTCGACGTGCGGCTGGCGGCCGAGACGAACGTGCCGGTCCACCTGGTCGACGCCCCGCTCGAGTGCGTCTGCCTGGGCGCCGGCAAGTGCATCGAGGCCTACGAGACGCTCAAGGTCATGTTCATGGGCCCGAGCTCCCGGTACTAGCCGAGGAGGTCCTCCGCGGCTTGGCGCACCTGCCAGTCGCGGTCCGCCAGGGCCCGCTGGAGGGCTCGTTCGACCTCCGGTCCCTCGAAGGGGGCCAGCGCCAGCACCGCCCGGCGACGCACCGCCGGCTTGTCGGACGTGGCGGCCAGCACCGCCGGGAGGCCCCGCTCATCACCGATGGACCCGAGGGCGGCGACGGCGGCTTCGCGCACCAGCGGGTCCTCGTGGCCGCCGGCTGTGGCCGCCAGCGCGGCGACCGCGGCCGGGTCCTCCCGCTCCCCGAGGGCGAAGCACGCGGCCTCGACCACGAGGGGTTCCGGGTCGCCGAGGGCGGCCAGCACGGCGGCGACCGGCACCGACGAGACGGTCGCAGCCAGCTCGGCGGCCCGTCGGCGCACCGTGGACGCCTCGTCGCCCAGGCCGGCGACCACGGCCGGGCCGACGGCCGGGTCGCCGAGGCGGGCCAGGGCGCCAAGGGCGGCGGCCCGCACCTCGGCGTGGGGCCCACCGGCGAGCGCACGGGCCAGGGCGGCGTCGCCGACGTGACCGGCCACGGCGGCCGCCCGCAGCGCGTCGAGCTCGCCGGCCTCCACCGCAGGGGAGGGTACCGACCGGTGCCGTGACGAGATGCTCGGGTGGCCCGGCCGCGGCCCTTCACAGCCACGCCGTCTGCCAGGATGGGCAGCAGTGGGCTCCGCCAGCACCTCCCGCTCCCGAGCCCGCCGCCGAGGTCTCTCCTCGTGGATGTGGTCGGTGACCGTTGCCGCCGCCGCCGCAGCCGCCGGGATGTCCGTCCTGGACGTCGCCGGCCGGGCCCCCAGCCCCCCCCTGCTCCGAGCGTCCTTCGTCGGTGCCGCGGCCGTCCCGGAAGTACGCCTGGAGCGGGCCGTCGCCACGCCCGATCCGCCCGCCGCCGCCGCCGCCGCCCCCACACGAGCCGCCCGCCCCAGCGCCGTCGATGTCCCCGCTGACCCCTACGCCCGTGAGCCGATCGTGGAGATCGGCACCATCGAGATCCCCAAGCTCGGCGTCAGGCAGCGGCTCATGGAGGGCGTCACCCTGCGGAACATCGACCTCGGTCCCAGCCACTGGCCGGGCACGGCCATGGCCGGCGAGGCCGGGAACATGGTCGTCGCCGGTCACCGCGTCACCCACAGCCGGCCGTTCCGCAACATCGACCAGATGGAGGCGGGTGACCCGATCGTCGTCACGACCCGCGGCCGGCAGGCCACCTACCAGGTGGCCTCCAAGTTCGTGGTCACGCCCGACCGCACCGACATCGCCGACCCGACGGACACGCCGACCCTGACGCTGTTCGCCTGCCACCCCCCGGGTTCAGCCCGCCAGCGCTACGTGGTGCGGGCCGACCTGGTGTCCACCCCGGGGGTCTGAACCGGACGAGGCGGCCGCTCAGCCCGAGGTGATGGCACTGCGGACGGCAAAGGCGAGGAACAGCAGGAAGGCACCGACGGCGGCCCCGGCGGCGATGCCGAGGAGAACCGTCACCACGACGACGCCGAGCATGGCCCGGATCCGCCGCAGGACCCCGATCCGCTCCTTCAGCTGGCCCCGGGGGTAGCGGGGGCGCTTCGGGCGGGTCCTTCTGCGGGGCGCCGGGCGCTTCGCGGGGCCCTGGCTGGCCGGCTCGTCGCCGACGAGAACGTCGGCGGCCGGCTCCGCATCGATGTCCCACTCGGCGTCGGCATCGGCCGGCACCGGTTCCAGCTCGACCGGGGTCTGGACGGGCCGCCGCACCCGGATGGTGACCCTCGCCCTGTTGCCCGGATCGTCCCAGGCGACCTGGTCGTCGCCCTGGTTCGCGCCCTGGTCGTTGTCCCGGTCCTCGATGTCGGCGTCGTCTTCGACCTTGATGTCGTCGTCGACCATGCCGGGGGCCGTGGCCGGACGACCCATGGCGTGCGCCCGGGCTCGGTCGGCCATCTCCGCCAGCTCGAGGTCGAACAGACCCGCCGGGGGGACCCGGGAGGCCGCGGGCCGGACCTCGGGCGCCTGGGGCGACGACTGGGCCGGCGTGGCGCCGCCCTGGGCCGGTTCGGACGTGCGGGTGCCCCGGGCCCAGATCGAGCCCGTCCAGCCCCGGCCGGGGGCATCGGCCCCTCCGGAGGAGCGTTGACCGTCAGGATCGGGTGCCTCGTCCCCATCCACGCCGTCCCCATCCACGCCGTCCCCATCCACGCCGTCCCCGTCCCCGCCGTCCGCGTCCTCGTCCGAGGCGGGCCCGGCGGTCCCGGTGTCCCGATCGGTCCCGTCCGAGGTTGGGGCGGGCTGACCGCGGTTCTCGTCGCGTTCGGCGAGGGGGGTGTCGGCGAGGGGGGTGTCGGGGGGTGGCGTGTCGGGGGGAGCGGGAGCCAAGTCGGCTCCAGCGAGCCCGGGCGCCGCAGCCGGGCCGGCATCGACCGGCAGCTCGTCAGCCGACCCGGCCCGTTCGTCTGCCGCGTCCTCGGCCCGTTCGTCGGCCGCGCCGTCGGCCCGTTCGCCGGCTGCGCCCGCGCGCTCGTCGGTCGCGCCGGGCCGTTCGTCGGCGGCGCCGGCATGCTCCGGGTGCTCGGTCCCCTCGTCGGTTGCGCCCGCACGCTCGCCGGCCATGTCGCCCGACCACTCGTCGGTCGCGTCACCCGACCACTCGTCCGCCGCGGCATCGGCCCGCCCGTCGGCTCTGCGGGCCTGTTCGGGTGCCTGCTCGTCGGTTGAACCAGCCTGTTCCTCGGGCTGCTCGTCAGCCCGGGCGGCGGGCGGGTCAGGCGGCGCGACGGTCGCCGCGGCCTCGGATCCCGCCCCCGTGGCGCCCGGCTGGCCCGGGGGGAGTCCATCCGGTGCGGCATCGTCGAGTGCCCCAGCCCCGGTCGTTCCCGCCGCGAGAGCGGAGCTGCCCGCCGCCGAGGAGCGCCCCCAGACCGGGTCGACGCTCAGCTCGATCGCCTCCGCCAGCGGCACGGCCGCCCGCTCGTCGGCCGCCGGCGAAGGGTGCTCCGAAGGATCGGTCGGGGCCGACAGCTCGGCCGGGTCTCCCGCCTGCACGGTCCGGGCGTCGGCCGTACGACCCCGGGCTTCGCCGTCCAGGCCCAGCGCGGGGGAGGGCTCGTCCCCCAGAGCCCACTCGTCCGCGGCCGCCTCGGCGGTTTGGGTGGCGGCGGTCGGGCTGGCAGGAGCCGGCGTGGAGGTCCCGGGTTCGGAGGCGGCGGGTTCGGAGGAGGCGGGAGAAGCGGAGGCGGGGGACGCGGATGCCGGGGGTGCGGCGGTCAGAGGGTCGGAGGCGTCGGCGTCGGACCCCGGGCGCTCGGGGGCCTCGCTGTCGGGGGCCTGGCTCTCGGAGGCCGCGGTGTCGGACCCCGGGGTGTCGGGGGGCGGGGTGTCGGGGGGCGGGGTGTGGGAGCCCGGGGTGTCGGGGGCCGGGGTGTCGGAGGCCCGGGGGTCGGATCCCGGGGCGTCGGATCCGAAGGGTTCGGAGCCGAAGGGGTGGGAGCCCAAGGGGTCGGAGCCTGGGCCGTGGGAGGCCGGGGCAGGATCGTCGGTGTCTGGGGTATCGGTGTCTGGGGTATCGGGGCCCGGGGTATCGGTGGCCAGGGGGTCCGGGCCCGGGGTGCCCGTGGTCAGGGGGTCGGTGCCGGGGGCGTCGGCGGATGCCCGATCACCCGCCTGGTCGGCGGCCGCCTGGTCGGAGGTCGGGGCCGTGGCCGTGCTGTCGGGGTTCGGCCCGGGGTCTGCGGGCGGCGCCTCCGCTTCGGCGGGGATGCTCAGCCCGTCGGCCTCGTCACGCTGCTCGGCGGTCCGGCGGAGCCAGGCGGCCACCTCGGCGATCCTGGCCCCACCGGCCCCACCGGCCCCACCGGCCCCACCGGGCCCGCCGGGTCCTTCATCTCGTCCGGGTGGTTGCTCGGTCATGAAGCGCCACGGGGGTGCCTGCCGGTGATTCGGCAGTGGGACGGCTGCATGGCAGGCTGTCCGACGACCAGAACGGCCGCCTGGGGAACCTGCGTGCCCGCGGCGAGGTGGACGGACGAGGTGACCACGGTCGACGAGAGCGTACAGCCAGCATCAACGCCCCTCGACGATCGGGGCCGCTCCGGGGCGGTGCCCACCGCGGCCGGTCCCGTGCTGTGGTCAGCGGTCGGGCGATCCCACGCGCCCGCCGCCCTGCTCCTCCCCGCCACCGACGACCTCCTGGGGTGGCCGCCGACGTTCCGAGCCGCCCTGGTGGCGCAGGGCCTGCAGGTGATATCGGTCACGGCGCCGCCCGAGCTGGCCGACGACGCCCTCGCCGTCGCCGATGCGGCCGCCCTCGCCCTGGGAGCGGCAGGGGTGGCCCGCGCCCACGTTGTCGGTGCCTCCCAGGGCGGGATCGTGGCCCAGGCGCTGGCGGCCGCCCACCCCACGCTGGTGGCGTCGCTCACCCTGCTCATGACCCGCCGGCCGACCGCCGCCCCGCTCGAGGTCCCGCCGGGGCTGCTGGCCGTGCTGGCCCCGGTCGGCGGTGGCCGGCCGCTCCTGGGCCGGGCCACCGAGGTGGCGGCGGCGCTGGCCCAGGGGGTGGTCGCCGATCGCGCCGCCCTGCAGGCGCGGACGCACGCCGCCGAGGCCGCGGGGGTCGATCCGGTCACCGCCCTGCTCTCCTTCGCCGCCGGCGAGGACCCCACCATCCCGCCGCTCCCCTCGGGCGTGCCCACGACCGTGGTGCAGGGCTCGGCCGATCCCGTGGTGCCGCTGGCCGCGGCCGAGCGGCTGGCGACCAGCCTGGACGCCGAGCTGGTGGTGGTCCCCGGCGGCCACGACCTGCCCTGGGGCCGAGAGACCGAGGTGGCCCGGCAGGTGGCCGCCCACGCCGCCGGGTCACGGCGCCCGGGGGGCGGGGCCGCCGCCGCCGACGGGCGCTGGTCCTGGCTCGGGCGCCGGCCGGGGAAGCTGGCCACCGCCTTCGCCGTCCTGTTCGTGCTCCTCCTGGTGGCGATCATCGCGGCGTCGACGATCGACGTCCCCTACTACGCCATCAGCCCGGGCTCGGCCCGCCAGACCAACGACCTGGTCGAGGTGCCCCAGGACCGCCGCTTCCCCCCCAAGGGCCAGCTGCTGTTCGTCACCGTCGGGGTCGGCCGCCTGAAGGCCCTGCAGTGGTTGATCGTCAGCCTCGACGACGACGTCGAGGTCGTCCCCGAGCGCGCCATCCTCGGCACCACGCCCGCGGACGAGTACCGGGAGCAGGTCACCCAGGAGATGGTCGACGCCAAGGAGGCCGCCGTCGTGGTGGCCCTCCGCCGCCTGTGCGAGCCGGTGACCGAGACGGGCACCGGGGCCCGGGTCGAGCTGGTGGTCGAGGGCTCGCCGGCGGCAGCCGCCGGGATCGCCAGGGGTGACACGGTCACCGCCGTCGACGGCAGGACGGTGAACGCGGCCGCCGAAGCCCTCGCGGTCCTGCGGGCCAAGCCGGTCGGCGCGCCGCTGCAGCTCACCCTCGTCGGCCCGACGGAGGGAGTCGCCCCCCGCACCGTCACGGCCACCTTGGGCCGCCGTCCGGAAGACCCCGCCCTCTCCTTCCTCGGCGTCACCCTGCGCACCCGCCAGCAGGACTTCTCCCTGCCCTTCGACGTGGCCATCGACACGGGCAAGGTCGGTGGGCCGTCGGCCGGTCTCGAGTTCGCCCTCTCGATCGTCGACCAGCTGACAGCGGGCGAGCTGACGGGTGGCCAGAAGGTGGCCGTGACGGGCACCATCGAGCTCGACGGCACCGTCGGGCCGGTGGGCGGCGTCCCCCAGAAGACGGTGACCGTCCGCCGCACCGGTGCCAAGCTGTTCCTCGTGCCGAAGGAGCAGGTGAGCGAGGCGCAGGCCAAGGCGGGAGACGGCGTCGAGATCGTGGGCGTCGACACCTTCGACGAGGCGATCCAGGCGCTGGCCGCCCGCGGGGGGGACATCTCGGGCATCCCGGGCTCGTGCTCAGGGGGCTGACCCGGCCGGCTGTACCGTTTCGGCACCGCACGTCCTGAACCACCGGAACCACCATGTCCCCCGTCGATGCGCAGCTCCAGTTCGGGGCCGAGTTCCTCGGCTTCCTCGCCGCCATCGCCGGCGTCGCCCTCGCCCTGCTGCGAACTGTCCCCCGACGGCCGCCCCCGGCGGCGGCCGCTGCCTTCGGGGTGCTCGCGGCCGTGGCGTTCGTGGCCGGGTCGCGCCTCGTCGAGGACCGGGCGGACCCCTGGGTGGCGCTGCCCCGCCTGCTGGGGGCCACCGTGCTGGCCGTCGCCGTCGTCCTTTGGGGCGTCGAGGCCCGGACCAAGGCGCTGCTCCTCGCCGGGGCGGTCGCCACCGCCGTGGCCGTCCCCCTCGTGGCCGTCGACCAGGTCGTCGCCGCCGACGCCGCCGTCGCCGTCGGGGGGCTGGCCATCGGCGCCGCCGTCCTCGACCTGGCCCGCCGGTCGGTGGCCAGCCGCATCGCCGTGTCGGGCGGCGCGTCGCTGCTCGTGATCGTGCTCGTCCTGTCGGTGGCGCTCTCCGCCGTGGTCGACTCGAAGCTGCGGGACGAGGCCAGGAAGCGGCTCGACGACCGGGCCGCCGCCGAGGCCACCGCCCTCAAGGGCAACCTGGGCGTGCTGCTGCGTGTCGCCACGCTGTCCCGGGACCGGCTGGCGGCGACGGCGGCGGTCAGCCGTGAGCAGCCAGCCGATCGGGTCCGGGTCGACCAGGCGATCGAGCGCACCCTGTCCGACCTCACGAGGCTGTCGCTCGACGAAGAGGTCTACCTCTACATCGGCGCCGACAACACGGTCCTGGGCGAGGAGGCGAAGAAGGAGCTGGACCCGGCCGGCCTGGTGGCGCTCGCCGGCGACCCCGTGGTGCAGGACGCCAGGTGCCCGTCGTTCGCCGGCTTCGCGGTCGTGGTCCTCGACGAGCGGGCCTACGGGGTGGCCAGCACCCCGGTCTGCGGCGCCAACGCCACCCTCCTCGGCCGCCTCGTCGCCCTGGTCGCGCTCGACAGCGGTCGCCTGGCCGGCGCCATCCCCGAGGGTGACACCACCGCGCTGGCCCTGTTCGGTGACAACGGCCTCGTGGCCCAGTCGGGCCAGCAACCCGACCCGGCGGTGGCCCGGCTGCTGGCCGGCATGGTCCTGGCCGACGACAAGAGGCGCTCGGCCCCGGTGGGGGAGCGGTTCGTGAGCGTCGCCCCCATCAGCCTCAGCAAGGGCGAACCGCCGACCTTGGCGCTGGTGGCGTCCTCTCCCACGGCCGCGGTGTCCGAGACCCGCGACGGGCTGTTCCAGGCCCTCTTCGCCATCGCCCTGCTCGGCACGCTCGTCGCCCTCCTGCTGGCCGCCGTGGTGGGCGAGCGCATCGGGGCCCGGCTGCGCAGCCTGACCCAGGCCGCCCAGGCGCTGGGTCGTGGCGACCCCGGGGTGCGCACCGGCCTCACCGGCGACGACGAGGTGGGCACCCTCGGCCTCACCTTCGACGACATGGCGTCGGCCATCGAGGAGAAGACCGAGGCCGAGGGCCGCCTGCGGGGCCGCCTCGAAGCGGTGGTGGGCGAGATGGGCGAGGCGCTGGTGGCCACGGACGCCCAGGCCCGCATCACCGACTTCAACCGGTCGGCCGAGGATCTCGTCGGCGTCTCGGCCGTCACGGCCCTGGGCCGTCAGGTCAACGAGGTCATCTCGCTGGCCGCCGACGACGGCGCCGATCTGGCCAGCCGGCTCAAGCAGCCGCCTCGCACCCAGTGGTCGACCAGCGCCACCCTCACGCCCCTCGACGGCCCGGCGGTGCCGGTGGCGGTCTCGGGGGCGCCGCTGCGGGATCCCGACGGGGGGCCAGCCGGCGGTGTGTTCGTCCTGCGCGACCTGCGGGGCGAGCGCGAGGTCGAACGCATGAAGACCGAGTTCCTGTCCCGCATCGGCCATGAGCTGCGCACCCCGCTCACCGGTGTGCTCGGGTACTCCGAGATGCTCTTGCGCCGCGACTGGCCGGCCGACCGGTCCCGCCAGATGCTCGAGGAGGTCAACGCCTCCGGCCACCGTTTGGAGCGCATCGTCCAGCTGCTCGAGTTCTTCGCCGCCGCCGCCGCCGGCCGCACCCTGCTGCGCCTCGAGCCGATCGAGCTGCGGAGCGTGATCGACGACGTCATGAAGCTGTGGGAGCCCAAGGTGCGGCCGCCGCTCGTCCTGACCCGCAAGGTGGCCCGAGGCCTGCCGACGGTCCTGGGCGACGCCCGCTGGCTCCGGCTGGCCCTCAGCGAGCTCGTCGACAACGCCATCAAGTTCTCACCGGTGGGCGGCGCCGTGGTCATCAGCGCCGTTCGCGCCAGCGATGGGCGGGTCGAGGTTGCCGTCACCGACCACGGGGTGGGCATGACCGTCGAGGAGGTCGAACGGGCCTTCACCGACTTCGAGCAGGGTGATACCTCCGATACCCGACGGTACGGGGGCCTCGGCCTGGGCCTGCCGCTTGTCCTTCGCGTCGTGGAGGGGCACGGTGGTGAGGTGCGCTGCGCAACGACCCCCGGCCGTGGCACCCGGCTGTCACTCGTGCTGCCGTCCCGATGAGCGCCTCGACGCGATCTCGCCTCGCGGCCCTCGCCCTGACGTCCGGTGTGGCCCTGGCTCTGATCGGCTGCAACCGCAGCAGCAAGGTCGAGGGCGAAGGCCGCCTCGAGCCGGATGGGAGGGTCCTGCTCACCGCGGCGGGCGACGAGCCCGTGACGGTTGCCCGGTCGCGGCCGCTGAAGCCCGGCGACACCGTCGAGGTGGTGGAAGGGATGGCCAAGGTCACCCTGCCGACCGGCTCGGTGATCGAGCTGCAGCCCCGCACCGTCCTGCACTTCAGCCGGGGCCCGGAGCTGCGCGGCGGTGACCTCCTGATCACCTCGTCGGGCTCGTCGGCCACGGTGCGGGCGGCCGGCAGCGACGTCGGTGTGACCGGTGCCGCCCGAGTGACCTTCGCGCCCTCCCTTCGGGTGGTCACCTACCAGGGCACCGCCTCGCTGCGCAGCGGCGGCCGCGGCCTCCAGATCCCTGCGCTGCGCACGGCCGAGGTGTCGCTCATCGGGCTGCTCCCGGGCCGGCCGAGCCCGCTCGTCCTCGAGCGGGCCGACCCCTGGGTGGGTCGCTTCCTGGGCGAGGCGGCCGACAAGGAGGCGGCCCTCGAGAGCCGGGCGCGGGGGTTCACGACCCAGGTGAGCTCGGGGGACTCGGCGTCGCCGGCCTTCTACGGCAGCCTCCTTCCCGGGCTCCCGTTCCCGTCCGAGTTCCGGCAGGATGAGGTGGACCGGCTGGGACGGGCCCAGCCCGAGGCGCCGGCCCGGGCCGGCGAGGTGCTGATGGGCTCGGCCGTCGCCCTCCTCGGCCAGCGGGGCACGTTCGCCGAACGCGTCGCCGGCGCCGCCGCCTTCCGGGCCGAGGGGGCCACGTGGGCGCTGGTCGCGGTCGACCAGCAGGTCCCGTCGCTGGGCGCCCTCCTGCGGGTCGTCGACGGAGCCGTGAACGTGGCGCCGCTCGAGCTGGCGGCGGCGCCGTCGGTGAGGCCGGCCGCCCTCCCGCCCGAGCCCCCGCCCGCCCGGGCCACCACGACGTCCGGTCGGCCGTCGATCCGCTCGTCGCCGACGACGCCCACGACCCGGCGCCCGCCGACCAGGACGATTTCACCGATCCCGCCGCCGACGACCTCGCCGCCGCCGCTGCTCCCGCTCGAGCCGCTGATCGAGGCCACGGCGGATCCCGTCGTGGACCTTCTGAACGACCTCCTCGGGCGCCGCTAGCCACCCGTCCCCTGGTGTGGCCGGAAGGTGACGGCCGTGAGTGGGACGTCCACCATCTCGGGGAGGCGCGTCGGTAACGTTCCAGCATGGCCGACATGCGTGCGGGGCCACGACCCGATGAGGTCGCGGCCAGGACCTTCCCAACGTCCTTCCGCGGCTTTGACCCGGCCGCGGTTCGCGGGTACCTGGCCGAGGTGGCGTCGGCGCTCGCGGCGTCGGCGGCGCGGGAGGAGGCGCTGCGTGACGACCTGGCCCGCAGCCGGGCCACCCTGGACAACCCCACCCTCGACGAAGCGATCCTCCTCGAGGCGCTCGGCAGCGAGGCGGCCCGGGTGCTGCAGACGGCCAAGGAGGCGGCGGCCGACATCCGGGGCAAGGCCGACGCCAACGCGGCCACGGCCCTCGACCAGGCCCACTCCGAGTCCGAGCGGCTGCGGGCCGAGGCGCAGGCGGCGGCCGCCCGGATCGTCCGCGAGGCCGAGGGGATCCTGGCCATCCGAACCGACGAGGCCGACGAGGCGGCCGCCCGGCTGCTCGAGGCCGCCGAGCGGGAGGCGGCCAGCCTCAAGGACGCCGTCCTCGTCGAGGCCCGCTCGATGGTGGCCGAGGCCCGCGCCGTGCGCGAGCGGATGCTGGGCGACTTGAAGCGCCGGGTGCAGCGGGGCGAGGCCACGATCGAGGTGCTGCGGGTGGGCCGCGAGCGGCTGCTCGAAGCCTTCGGGGTGGTGAAGGACCGCCTGGACGACGCCTCGCACGCCCTCGCCACCGCCGAGGCCCGGGCTCGCACGGAGGCCGAGGAGGACGCGCAGCTGGTCGGGCTGCAGGCGGCCGCCGTCGTCGACCGCCTCACCCTGATGGAGCCGGCGCTGCCCGAGACGCTGACGGGGGCGCTCGGTCCGGACCGGGTGCAGGCGCCCGAGCCCGCCGGGGCGGCGTCAACCGGGGTGACGTCAACCGGGGCGGCGCCCGTCGAGGCGGCGCCCGTCGAGGCGGCGCCTCCGCCTGCCGCGGATCCGGCCCAGGCCCCTGAGCTGCCGGCCGTCGCCGAGGTCCACACCGGCGAGCCCTCGGGCGAGGTGGCCGAGGTCGTCCCGATCGGTGGCGCCGGCGCCGGCGCCGGCGTGGTCGAGGAGGAGGACGACGAGCACGCCCCGACCCTGGTGTTCGACAGCCCGGCCGCGGCCCCGAGCACCGGCGAGGTGCCGGCCATCGCCGCCACCGGCACGGACTCGGCGGGTGTGGGCCGCCGCCGCCGCCGCATGCTCCGCCTGGCCGACGAGCCGGCGGTCCGGGCCGAGGAGCAGCGCCTGGCCCAGCTCCGCTACCTGCACCGGCCGCGCACGGGCGGCGAGCCCGACGTCCACCTGCCCGAGGACGGGATGGTGGTCGTCGAGCCGCCCACGGCCGGCGAGGGGGTGCGGCTCCTGCGTCAGGGCGAGGTCCCGCCCCGAGCCCCGACCCGAGCGCCGTCCAACCGCGAAGCCCCCGGCCTCGGCCGCCCGGCCACGCCGGCGCCAGCCGCCCCGGCTCCTCCACCCGCCCCACCGCCCGCGCCCCCGACCGCTCGTGAGGAGCCCAGGCCGCCGCCGCCGCCGTCGCCGCCGCCCGCGCCCGCCGAGGGTTCGGACGCCGCCCCTCGCGGTGACGCCGCCGAGGTGTTCGCCCGGCTCCGGGCCGAGCGGGAGCGCAAGGCCGCGGCCCCGCCGTCGCCGCCGGCCCCCGACGCTCCCCCCGAACCGCCCGACGACGAGCTGCTGCTCCAGGCCCGCGACGCCGCCGTCGCCCCGGTCGAGCACCTGCTCGCCAAGAAGGTGAAGCGGCTGCTGCAGGACCACCAGAACGAGGTCCTCGACCGGCTGCGGGCGAAGCGCCCTCCCACCACGCTGGAGCTGCTGGGCGAGGTCGAGGACCTGCTGGCCCCGCTGGCCGCGGCGGCCGAGCCGCTCCTCGGTGACGCGGCGGGAGCGGGAGCGGCGTCGGCCGGTGCGCCCGACGCGCCCGTCCCCAGCGCCGACCTGGCCCGCGACGTGGCCGCCAACGTGGTGAAGGACCTGCGGCCCCGGCTCGAGCAGGCCTACTCGGTCGTCGACCCGGAGCAGCGGGTCGACCGGGTCAACGTGGCCTTTCGCGAGTGGCGAGGCGAACGGGTGGGCCGGCTGGTGGCCGACGCCGCGCTCGCCGCCTTCGCCCGGGGTCACTTCGTGGCCACGCCGGCCCGCACGCCGTTGCGGTGGCTGGCCGACGACGGCGAGCGGCCGTGCCCCGAGTGCGAGGACAACGGGTTGGCCGGGCCCACCGCCAAGGGCACGCCGTTCCCCACCGGCCACCGCCACCCCCCGGTGCACAGCGGCTGCCGGTGCCTCGTCGTCACCCTGCCCACCAGCCGCGGGAGGTGAACCGGGCCACGCCGTGACTCGGCCGTAGGCTCCGAAGCATGAGCTTCCCCGCCGGCACATCCAGGCGTCGGCGTCCGAGCGGAGGCTCCGGCAACCGCCGCCGCAACCTCCTGCTGGCGGCGGCCGGCGCCGCCGCCTTCGTGCTGTTCTTCTCGAGTGGGATCGCCGGCTTCTACACCGACTACCTGTGGTTCAAGGACCTCGGGGTGTCGCAGGTCTTCACCGGCGTGCTCCGGGCCCGCCTCCTCCTCCTCGCCTTCTTCCTCGGCGCCGCGTTCCTCCTCGTGTGGGGGAACCTCCGCATCGCCGAGCGGCTGGGGCCACGCGGCCCCCGGCGTGGGCCGGAGGACGAGATGGTGCAGCGCTACCGCGAAGCCGTGGGGAGCCACGGCGGGAAGGTGCGGCTCGCCGTGGCCGCCACGCTGGCCTTCCTCATGGCCGCCGGGGTGGGCGGGCGGTGGGAGGAGTTCCTGCTGTTCCGCAACCAGGTCCCGTTCGGCACCCGAGACCCCCAGTTCGGGCGCGACGTCAGCTTCTACGTGTTCGACCTGCCGTTCCGCACGTTCGTCGTCAACTGGCTGCTGTTTGCCCTCATCCTCACCACCCTCGTCACCTCGGCCTTCCACTACCTGAACGGGGGCATCCGCCTGCAGGTGGCCCAGCAGCGGGGGGCCAGCCCGCAGGTGAAGGCCCACATCTCGGTGCTCCTGGCCGCCATCGCCTTTGTCAAGGCCTACGGCTACTGGCTGGAGCGCTTCGAGCTGGTCTACTCCGAGCGCGGCTTCGCCCAGGGCGCCTTCTACACCGACGTGAAGGCGAGGCTGCCGGCGTTGGGCCTGCTGACGCTCATCTCGGTGGCGGCCGGCGTCCTGCTCCTGGCCAACATCTACCGGCGGGGGTTCGCCCTCCCGGCGGTCAGCACCGGCCTGTGGCTGTTCGTCACGGTGCTGGTCGGCTCCGCCTACCCGGCCATCATCCAGCAGTTCCGGGTGAAGCCGGCCGAGAACAGCCTCGAGACGCCCTACATCCAGCGGAACATCGACGCCACCCGGGCCGCCTTCGGCCTCACCAATGTCGAGGTGAAGAGCTTCGACTACACCGAGGCTCCCGGTGCGGTCACGGGCGAGACCCTGCAGGACGACGCCGCCACCATCCGCAACATCCGGCTGTGGGACCCCAACGAG
>Ga0183260_10001501_pt1 | contig 19349 bp, 16 predicted proteins | sample AntDrymUQ4972206_2_FD_129768 | JGI IMG/M metagenome (GOLD analysis project Ga0183260, IMG submission 129768) | Polar desert sand microbial communities from Dry Valleys, Antarctica - metaG UQ497 (22.06) (version 2) (version 2) | ecosystem: Environmental > Terrestrial > Soil > Desert | place...
GTCGGCGGGCGAATGCACCAGGTTCAGCACCCCGCGCGCGCTGTACATCACGTTGAAGTTCAGTTGCTGCGACAGCCGCTCCCATAACTTCAGCGAGTATTCGTAGAAGTGTGCGTTCGGGTCGAGGTGATAGTTCGAGCGCACGATCGTCGTATTCCGCCCGGTATTGCCGCCGCCGAGCCAGCCTTTTTCAAGTACGGCGATATTGCGTAGCCCGTGCTCTTTGGCGAGGTAGTACGCCGTCGCCAGTCCGTGCCCTCCTCCGCCGACGATCACGGCGTCGTAACGCTTCTTCGGGGGCGGGCTGCGCCATGCCAGCGGCCAGTTTTCATGAAAACTGAGCGCGTTGCGGGCGAGGGAGAAGATCGAGTACTTCATCGTGGGCGAGCGGGCAACATTGTTGGGCATCGCGGGCCGGGTGTCACGGCCGAGGGCGTGCCATTAGCCAGGCTGCTGCTCTGATGCACAATGGCTTATCCCGCGCACGAGCCGTTGCAGCTCGATCGAAATCCCCTCTACGATGGCGCGGGACAGAGCGGCAATCGGCGGCAAAACGGAGACAGAAGATGAAGACTATGAACCTTTGGCAAAAGCTTGCGGCGATCGCCGTGGGCGTAGTCGGCGTCGCAACGATGGGCAGCGCCTGGGCGCAGCCGGTCGACACGATGGCGAGCATCAAGCAAAAAGGCAAGATGGTGGTCGGCGTCAAGGCCGATTACAAACCGTTCGGCTATCTCGATCCGTCGGGCAAGATCGTCGGTCTCGAGATCGATCTGGTCAACGATGTGGCCAAGCGGCTGGGAGTAACAGTTGAGCTGGTGCCAGTCGTTGCGGCCAACCGGATGGAATTTCTGAAGCAGGGCCGTATCGACATGATGATCGCGACGATGGCGTATCGGCCGGACCGCGCTGAAGTCGTCGCCATCCCGCAGCCGTTTTATTACGCAGGCGCCGCCAACGTGTTCGCGAAGAAAAGCGCCGGGCTGAAAACCTGGGCCGACTTGAAAGGCAAGCCGGTATGCGGCGTGCAGGGCGCGTATTACAACCGTCGGACCGGTGAAGAGTTCGGTGCGAACCTGGTCGTGTTCAAAGGCGTGACCGAGGCTTTGAGCGCGCTCGAAGGCGGCAATTGCGTGGGCATGGTGTTCGACACGACATTTTTTGCCGGCATCATGGGCGATGCGAAGTGGTCTGACTACGCGATGGTGCTGCCGTCGATCGATCCGGAGCCGTGGGGCATCGGCGTACGCAAGGAAGATGCGAAGTTCGCTGCCTACATCAGCGACCTGACCAAGGAATGGCACAAAACAGGCTTCATCATGGAGCTTGAAAAGAAGTGGGGAATTCCGCAGTCTCCATTTTTGGTCGAACAACAAGCCAAGGCGAAGTAGAAACCTGGGCGAGCGACGTCGAGTGCGCCTCGCCCGCGCTCGACGTTGCCTTTGACCGTGGACGATATTGCGGCGTGGTTTCAATGGCTGCATCAGGCCACCGGCATCAAGCTGACGATCTTCTACGACAGCTATGACACCAAGCGCTTCCTGCAGGGCTTCGCGACCACTCTCAAACTGGCGACGTATTGCCTGGTTCTGAGCGTTGCGCTCGGCGCGCTGCTGGCCGGGCTGTACGGCTCTCGAATCGCGCTGGTGCGGCGCGCGGTCAACGGCTTCGTGCAGCTGTTTCGCAATACTCCGCCACTGGTACAGCTTTACTTTTTCTACTTTGCACTCGGACCGGTGCTGCCGAAGATCGACGGGCAGCCGCTGCTCGGCTCCTTCGGCTGGGCACTCGTTTCGTTGACGCTGCTCGAAGCCGCGTTCGCCGCCGAAATATTTCGCGCCGGCATCGAAGCGGTGCCGAAGGCGACGATAGAGGCCGCGCAAGCATTGGGCTATTCGCGCTGGCAGGTGTATCGCCGCGTGGTGCTGCCGCTCGCAGTGCGCGTGACAATGCCGGCGATGACCAACAATCTGGTGAATCTGGTGAAGACCACGACGCTGGCGTATGCGATCGCGGTGCCCGAGCTGGTCTACATGTCGGCGCAGATCTGGTCTGAGCAGGTCAACGTGCCCGAGATGATGGTGGTGTTGCTGGTGTCGTATGTTGCGATGGTCGGCATCATCAATCAGGTGATGCATCGGCTTGAAGTGCGGTTGCGCGTTCCGGGATTCGGCCAATGAACGATTCGCGGTTTGCCGTGCTGCTGCCGCTGCGTCTGCCCGCGCCGATCGGCGATCGTTCGAGCGGCGGTGTTCTTTTTTCAGCGCAGGTCGGCATGATTCTGATTGCGGTGCTTGCGACCTCGCTCGCAATGGCTCAAGCACAGGGCGCCGCAAAGCCTGGCGTGATCGATCTGCTGATCAAATGGACGCCGCTCCTCGCCAAAGGATTCTTTTTCAACTTATTGATCAGCGTCTGCGCGATGGCTCTCGGCACTGCGGCCGGCGTGCTGCTCGGGATGGCGCGGATTTCTCTGCTTGGCCCCGTGCGCAGCGGATCGTGGTTGGTCGTGCAGTTCTTCCGCAATGCGCCATGGCTGGTGCTGTTGTTCTTTGTGATGTTCCTGCTGCCTTTCGAATTTCGCATCGGCACGACAGTGGTTCCTTTTCCGGACTGGATCAAAGTGACACTCGGGCTGGCGCTGCCGATCATGGCGAATATCGCCGAGATCGTGCGCGGTGCCGTGCAGTCGATCCCGACCGGACAATGGGAAGCGGCCCGCTCACTGGCGTTCTCGCGCAGCGAGACGCTGTGGAAAATCATCCTGCCCCAGTGCATCAAGCGCATGCTGCCGCCGTGGATGAACTGGTATGCGATCCTGACGATGGCCACTCCGCTGGCATCGCTCGTCGGCGTCGCTGAAGTGATGACGGTGACCGGGCGCATTACCAGCGCCGAGGGCCGCACCGATCTGTTGATCCCGATTTACAGCTATGTGCTCGTGTGGTTCTTCCTGTACTGCTACCCGATCGCGGCGTGGACGCGGCGACTCGAAGCGCGTTACGCGGAACGATGATGAGCGCCCTTGAAGGTCCAATCGAAACTCCGATCGTTCGCATTGTCGACGTGCACAAGTCGTTCGGCACGGTCGAGGTGTTGAAGGGCGTCACGCTCGCGGTGACGAAGGGCGAAGCGGTGTGCATCATCGGGCCATCGGGTTCGGGTAAATCGACCTTGCTCCGCTGCATCAACGGGCTGATTGCAGTGGATCGCGGTGAGGTCTACGTCGGCCCGCATGCGGTGCATACGCTGCGCACGGATTCAGAAATGGTCGCGCTTCGCAAGGACGTGTCAATCGTGTTTCAGCAGTACAACCTGTTCCCGCACAAGACTGCTTTGCAGAACCTGATGATGGCGCCGGTTCAGGTATTGAAGCAGCCGGCAGCGGAGGTCGAGGAGCGCGCGTATGCACTGCTAAAGAAAGTGCGGCTTGCCGGCAAGGAGCACAGCTATCCGGGCGAGTTGTCGGGCGGTCAGCAGCAACGGGTGGCGATTGCGCGCGCGTTGGCAATGCGGCCGTCGGTGATGTTGTTCGACGAAGTCACCGCGGCGCTCGATCCGGAAACGGTGAAGGAAGTGCTGCTGACGATTCGGCAGTTGGTCGAAGAGGGCATGACGTTGATCCTGGTGACGCACGAGATGGCGTTTGCGCGCGAGATCGCCAACCACGTGTACTTCACCGATGCCGGCGTGATCGTCGAAGACGGGCCGCCGGCGCAATTGTTCGGTAATCCGCAAAGGGAACGCACCCGCGAGTTCCTCCGGCAGATTCTGTGAGGTCCCACGTGCAAGTTGCCGTGATCGGCGGCGGGGTTGTCGGGGCGAGCGTTCTCTACCACCTCACCAAGGCGGGCTGGACCGACGTGGTGCTGATCGAGCGCGATGAACTCACGTCGGGCTCGACGTGGCATGCGGCCGGCGGCATGCACACCTTGAACGGTGATCCCAACGTCGCCAAGCTGCAGCAGTACACGATCAAGCTGTATCAGGATCTCGAGGCCGAGTCCGGGCAATCGTGCGGCATTCACATCACCGGCGGCATCGATCTCGCCGGAACGCGCGAGCGGATGGATTTCCTGAAGCTCGCGGTGGCGCGCGGTCGCTACCTTGGACTCGACATGGAACTCGTGACGGTCGACGAGGCCGCGCGACTTTTTCCGCTGATGGAGAAAAAACATTTTGTCGGCGCGCTGTACAACCCGCTCGAAGGCCACGTCGATCCCGCAGGCGTCACGCAGGCGTATGCAAAGGCAGCGCGCAACCGCGGCGCAGAGGTGTACCGCTTCAATCGCGTGCTCAAACTCGTGGCACGCACCGACGGCCACTGGGACGTAATCACCGAAAAGGGCACGCTCGTCGCACAGCACGTGGTGAACGCGGCCGGCTTGTGGGCGCGCGAAGTGGGACGCATGACCGGACTCGAACTACCCGTGCTGGCAATGGAGCACCACTACCTCGTCACCGGCGAAATTCCCGAAGTCGCCGCGTCGGCGACGGAGATGCTGCACGTCATCGATTTCGAAGGCGAGATCTACATGCGGCAGGAAGGCCGCGGCATGCTGATTGGCACGTACGAAAAAGCCGGCGTGCCGTGGGCGCCGCGCGAGACGCCGTGGAATTTTACGCACGAGCTGCTGCCGCCCGACCTCGACCGCATCGCGCCGAGTCTAGAAGTGGGCTTCGCACATTTCCCTGCACTGGAGAACGCCGGAATCAAGCGCGTCGTCAACGGTCCGTTCACGTTTTCGCCCGATGGCAATCCGCTGATCGGGCCCGTGCGAGGTCTGCCCAACTATTGGGTCGCCTGCGGCGTGATGGCCGGATTCAGTCAGGGCGGCGGTGTGGGCCTGGCGCTCGCCAACTGGATGGTGCACGGCGACCCCGGCTTCGATGTGTGGGCGATGGACGTCGCACGATTCGGCGACTGGACGACGATGGCCTACACCAACGCCAAGGTGCGCGAGAATTATTCGCGCCGATTCAGCATTCGTTTTCCCAATGAGGAACTGCCCGCCGCGCGAGCGGTGCGCACCACTCCGGTCTACGACCTGCTGGCGGCGCAACGCGCCGTGTTCGGCGCTGCGTTCGGCCTGGAGCACGCTTTGTGGTTCGCGCCGCCGGGATGCGAGGCTGTCGAGGACGTGACGTTCCGGCGCTCCAACGCGCATGGACCGGTGGGGGAGGAATGCACGGCGGTGCGCTCCGCAGTCGGCCTGCTCGAAATCGCGACGTTCGCCAAGTACGAAGTAACCGGCGCCGGCGCCGCGGCATGGCTGGATCATCTGCTCGCGAACCGGCTCCCGCGCGAGGGACGGATGTCTCTCACGCCGATGCTCAATCACAACGGCAAGCTGATCGGCGACTTCACCGTCGCCAACGCAGGCCACGATCGTTATTTCCTGTTCGGCTCCGGTGTCGCCGAGGAATATCACCTGCGCTGGTTTGAATCGCATCTGCCGACTGCCGGCGTCGCACTCCGCTCGCTGCGCATCGAGCTATTTGGATTTGCAATCGCCGGGCCGCGCGCGCGCGACCTGCTGGCCACGCTTTGCCACGCCGATGTCAGCAACGACGCGCTGCCGTTTCTCTCGTTTCGCAAGACCGAAGTGGCGACAGTGCCGGCATTTATCGGCCGCATCTCGTTCACCGGCGAATTGGGTTACGAAATCTGGGTGCCCGCCGATTGTCAGCGCACGCTGTACGCAGCGCTCGTGCACGCCGGCGGCGAATTCGGTCTGCGCCACTTCGGCGCTCGCGCGCTGCACTCGTTGCGGCTCGAAAAAAGCTTCGGCAACTGGGCGCGCGAGTACCGGCCTATCTATTCGCCGAGCGAAGCCGGCCTCGATCGCTTCGTCGATCTGAGTAAGGGCGACTTCATTGGCCGTGCCGCTGCGCAGCGCGAACGCGAGGCCGGTCCCAAGCGGCGACTGGTGACGCTGGTGATCGATGCAGCCGACGCGGACGCCATCGGTGACGAACCCGTCTGGCACGATGATCTGGTCGTAGGATGGGTCACGTCCGGTGGCTACGGCCATTGCGTCGGCAAGTCGATCGCGCTCGCGTACGTTCCTGCTTCGCTCGCCCAAGTGGCCACCGGTTTCGAGGTTGAGATCCTTGGCGAGCGCCGCAGCGCCGACTTGGCTCCGCGCCCGCTGCATGACCCTACGGGCAGCCGGATGCGGCTCTCCTGAACTGAATGGCAAACAATTCCATGATCGCAGCAACACCGCCTCGTCTCGTTCTCACGCTTTCCTGTGTAGATCGCGCCGGCATCGTCGGCGCGGTCGGCACGTTCCTCGCGGATCATCGCTGCAACATCGTCGATTCCGCGCAATTCGGCGACCCTGACACCGGCCGCTTCATGATGCGCGTGAGTTTTGAACGGCTCGATCGCGCGCCCGATCTTGCAGACCTCTCGGCCGCATTTTCCGCCATCGGCGATGCATTCGGCATGCAGTGGCAGCTTCACGATGTGAGCGTCCGCGCGCGCGTGCTGTTGATGGTGTCGAAGTTCGATCACTGCCTGAATGATCTTCTGTATCGCTACCGGGTCGGCGCACTCGCGATGGAGCCGGTGGCGGTGGTGTCGAACCATCGCGATACGTATCAGCTGGCGGCGTCGTACAACGTGCCGTTTCATTATCTTCCAGTGACCCCGGCCACGCGTGCTGCGCAGGAAGCCAAGCTGTGGGATTTGATCGAGGAAACCGGCGCCGAGCTCGTTGTGCTCGCGCGCTACATGCAGGTGCTGTCGAACGATTTATGCGAGCGCCTGGCTGGCCGCGCGATCAATATTCACCATTCGTTTCTGCCGAGTTTCAAAGGCGCGAAGCCTTATCAGCAGGCCCACGCACGCGGGGTCAAGTTGATCGGCGCCACCGCGCACTATGTGACGCCGGATCTGGACGAGGGGCCCATCATCGAGCAGCAGGTCGAGCGTGTGACGCACTCGATGAGCGCAGAAGAGCTGGTATCGGCCGGCCGCGATGTCGAGTGCCAGGCGCTGGCGCGCGCCGTGCGCGACCATGTTGAGCGACGCGTGTTCGTGAACGGGCAAAGGACCGTTGTGTTTCGTTAGCGGGCCGGTCGTCAGTGCTCGCCGCCTTCGGGACCGTAAAACATCACCCAAGTACCGAAGTCGTCACTGAACTGCTCGAACCGATGCGTGATGCCGGCCGCGACAAACAACATGTCGCCCGCTGCAAAGGGACGGCGCTCGCTGCCGTCGAAGAATATCCCGCGGCCTTGCGCGATGACATAGACCTCATCTCGGGTGTGCCGCGTTTGCGCATCGTGTCCTCGCGGCGCGTAGAACTTCACCAACAGCGTGCCGTGCTCGAACAGCGGCGCCGACCGTAGCCCGCTCGTAATCCTTTCGACTTCAGTGAGCGCGGCGACGACGCCGATGTGCGCGGCGCTTGATTTGCGGATTTTCTCAGCCATCAGCCAACCCTTCGCTGTGCAGGCGCATTCAAGGCGCCACGATCAGGACCTTGACTCGCACCTTAAGGCGAACTTGCTGGCCGCTCCTGCCACGAGCGAGCGCCTCGTATTCGAACGCGTCTTCACCGACGTAGCCTTGCTCTGGGGTGTACTTGGCCGCTCCAATACGACGGCATACCGATCTTCTCCGAACTTGCGGGCTGCGAGGATAGCGAGCGGGTCAACCATGGCGCCTAACGAATGATATGGACTGCCTTGGGAGTTGTCGCGGGCAATGCCATCTTTCCGAGTGTGCATGGAGCCGCTGTACACGGCAAGACGGTTTCATTCAAACTCACGGCACCGTCTCGCCGTCGAAGATGAAATCAGCCGACCACGCTCGCCTGCTCGTGGGGTTACTCGTTGCGACGCTCGCTGCATTGGCCGTGTCGGGCTGGCGGCCCTACGACCGCGTGACGTGGTGGCTCGAGGTGGCGCCGGTGCTGATCGCGCTGCCGATCCTGCTTGCTACTCGCCGCAACTATCCGCTGACTACGCTGCTGTACGTGCTGATCTTCGCGCACGCCCTGGTGGTGATCCTCGGCGGCGCTTACACCTACGCGCGCGTGCCGCTCGGCGCCTGGGTGCAGCAAGTATTCGACCTGTCGCGCAATCCGTACGACAAGCTCGGCCACTTCATGCAAGGGTTTGTACCTGCGATGGTCGCGCGCGAGATTCTGATGCGCGGCGGGTTTGTCCGCGGCCGGCGCATGGTTGGGTTTGTTTGCGTCTGCATCGCGCTCGCCATCAGCGCTTCGTATGAACTGATCGAGTGGTGGGCAGCACTCGCCCTTGGTCAAGGCGCCGAAGAATTCCTAGGAACCCAAGGCGACCCGTGGGATACGCAGTCAGACATATTCATGGCGCTGCTGGGATCAATTGTTGCGCTGCTCACCCTGTCAGGTGTGCACGATCGACAACTTAAGGCGTTAGTACCGGGTCGCGCTGTCGAATAGTCGGCAGCGCGCGTAGGTAATCGGCCATTCAGCGGATTGCGAGTTCTCTATAACAATCGCACTGTCACATACTGATGTGACACTGAACGCCTGGAGGCGGCGATGTTGATGCGGGTGCGTGAGCGGCATAACGAGGTACAGATCGAATTGACCGGAGTCGCCGGCCGACAGGAGTCCGTACTTGCCGCACTCGAGGCCTGCCAGCGTTGTACTTCGGGGTCGGGTGCAGCGCCGGCGTCGGTCACCGTTCGGGCGCGCGCCGATGGCATGCACGTTCGCCTGCGCCCGTTGGACGGTCAGCAGCTCGATGTCCAGGAAATCTACCGCTGCCTGCGCCGAGCACTGATCGAGCGGACGCGTACGGTGCTCGTGCCCAGGGTAGGCGGCTAGTTACGCGTTAGAAGCGCAATCCAAAGCCGACCGAGATCACCGGATAGAAGCGAAGATCGTCCGCTGCTTCGCGAAAATCCACTTCTTCAGCCCGAATATCGCTTTGCAGTCGGCTACAGGCGCCCGCGGGTAACGCCGCTCCGCAACTGCCTGTCAGCGTCGCGCTCGGACGTTGATACATCACGCCAAGATCCGCGCTGAAATAAAGCCGCGATCCGGCACGCGGCGCAAGCCCCCAACCCACACCGACATAGGGGCTCGCGCGCGAAAAATTCACCCGTCCTTCGAGCGAACCCACCTCGGCCGGGGAATAGACGGTGCCGTTGATATTTATCGCGGATCCTGGACGGGCTGTTCCAGCGAAGCGCTGATTGTTATAAGCAAGCCCGCCGGACAACCTGAAACTACCCGCGTATGGATGCCAGTCAGCCAGCAAAAAGCCGGTGCCGAAACGAAATTTACCGTCGTAGCGAATACCGGACTCGTCGTAGTCGTACGAAACGGAACCGCCATTGACAAGGGCTCGGACGCCGAAGCGGTCGGTCACGAGGCTCTCGAGCTCAATGCCAATGCCGGGGGTTCCGATTCGCAATCCTCCGCCCACGCCCTGCGCAGCGGCGCCATTGACAGTCGCGGCCATTGCAATGGATGCGATCAACAAGAGAAGGTTGCGATGTACTTTCACCATTGCCCCCAAACAAACCTGGTTCGATTACAAAACACGAACATTAGGCTTGCTGTTTCCGAGCGATTGAATCATTAATTCCGCGATTCTTCCGGAATTCTGACTCAACGGGCCGCGGGCTTGTCTCGCTGACGCGCGAAGTCGCCCGAACGCGCGATGTTGTATCAGCGCACTGTCGCTATTTTGCGATGCCTAGCCGCGGCTATTCCGCATCCTCGAACTTCGGTTCGCGTGGCGCAGAAGGCGCCGGGCGCCGTTCTCGCGGTCGGTCGTCCCGCGATGGGCGATCAAAACCGGTGCGCGGCCTTTGTGCCGACGCGCCACCAGACCGCGGCCCTGATGGCGCCGCACGGTTAAATGCCGGCCGTGGGGCGGAGCCCACCGAGCGCGCCAGGCGGATCACCATGCGAAGCGCCTCATTGACGGCTTCAGAGTCCCGGAACACGCGCGCAACGTCTGGATCGAGTGCGACATTGGCGGGGCTTGGCGCGCGCAGACGCTCACCTTCGGGGGCTGTACGCGCGGGACCTGGGCGCACCAGACCGGCACGCGCCGGTCCCGGCCGCGGTGGACGATCGGCGCGCTGATAGGGATCGGCGCGGCTCGGGTCACGCGAGCGTGACCTGACCTCCCCAAACTTGCGGTCCTGCGCGGCGCGGGCGCGCGGACCACTGCGCGTCCCGCCTGGCGCAGGACGGTCCTTGTCTTCAAAACGTTTCATGGTGTCCTAAGCTGCCTTCTTTTGGTCGCGCAACTCGCGCCGCAGGATCTTGCCGACATTGGTCTTCGGCAGGTCCGAACGAAATTCAATGTACTTGGGCTTCTTATAGCCGGTCAGATGCTCTTTGCAAAACTCCGATAGGTCTTTCTCTGTCAGCGCCGCGTCTTTCTTTACCACGAAGAGCTTGACCGCCTCGCCTGCATGCTCGTCGGGAACGCCAATCGCGGCGCATTCGAGTACCCCTGGATGCATTGCGATCACGCCTTCGACTTCATTTGGATAGACGTTGAACCCGCTCACCAGGATCATGTCCTTTTTCCGGTCGACAATCTTGGTGTAGCCATTGGCGTCCATCACCCCGATGTCGCCGCTGCGAAAAAATCCGTCGGCGGTCATTACGCTTGCCGTGTCGTCGGGGCGCTGCCAGTAGCCCGCCATGACTTGCGGCCCGCGAATCGCAATCTCGCCAGTGCTTCCAACGGGCAACTGGTTGCCGTCGTCGTCCAAAATCGCAATGTCGGTCGAAGGCATCGGCAGCCCGATGCTGCCGCTGTACTTCGTCGTATCCGTCGGATTGCACGTAGCCCCCGGCGACGTTTCTGACAGTCCATAGGCTTCGCAAATTGGGCTGCCGGTGATCTTGAGCCACTTTTCCGCCACCGCCTGCTGTACCGCCATGCCGCCGCCCAGCGTGAGGATCAGCGATTTGAAATCGAGCTTCTTGAAATCTTCGTTATTTGTAAGGGCGTTGAACAGTGTGTTCACCGCGGGAAACACGCCGAACTTGTGTTTGGACAATTCCTTGACGAAAGCCGGAATGTCGCGCGGATTCGGGATCAACAGATTCTTGCCGCCGGTGCGCATCGACAGCAACGCGCAGCAGGTTAACGCAAAGATGTGATACAGCGGAAGCGCAGTGACCGTGATCATTTGCTCACCGGGCTTCAATTTGGCAAGCGCGGGCTGGTACCAGGCTTCGGCCTGCAGCATATTGGCGATCACGTTCTTGTGCGACAGGGTCGCGCCCTTGCTAACGCCGGTGGTGCCGCCCGTGTATTGCAGGAACGCCACATCACCGTGGCTACAGTCAACGTGCTTCAGGCTCAACTTGGAGCCGTCGGCCAATACATCAGACCAGCGCAACGCATTGGGCAGCGTAAATGCCGGCACCATTTTTTTGACGCTCCGCACGACGAAGTTGACTAGCATGCCCTTCGCGAAACCGAGCATGTCGCCCATCGCACACACGACAATGGTCTTCGTCGGCACCTTGTCGATCACTTGCTGCAACGTTCCGGCGAAGTTCTCGAGAATAAAAATCGCTTCGGCGCCGGAGTCTTTGAGCTGATGCTCGAGCTCGCGTGGCGTATACAGCGGGTTGACGTTAACCACTGTGTAGCCGGCGCGTATGACTCCGGCCATCACCACCGGATACTGCATCACGTTGGGCATCATGATCGCGATCCGCGCGCCCTTGCTCAGGCCCTTGCTCTGCAGCCACGCGCCGATCGCAGCGGAGTGCTGGTCTAGTTGCCCGAACGTCATCTCAGCGCCCATGAAGCTGTAGGCGCCCTGCCCGCTGTATTTCTTAAAAGCCTCGTCAAACAGCTGAATCAGCGACTTGTATTGGGTGTAATCGATGTCCGCCGGCACACCCTTCGGATAGTTCTTCAGCCAGAACCGGTCCATGTCTCGTCTCCCTTGAATTTTTGTAAATTGTGTCGGCATCATAGTCGGCGCCGGGCCGCCAGGCACGCCGACTAGCGCCGCGGCAGCAGGGCCTGAAGTACGGCACTGCGGTCCTTTTTGGGCATGCTCGCCAGCTCTTTTACGCGATCGTAGAAACGCGCGAACTCGCCGCCACTTTGCACCAGCAGATGATCGAACGCCGGCACCCATTCGTTGTAGGCGGCAAAGGCGCCCAAGTGCGCGTTGTTCAGATTCTGCGCGAAAAAGTGGTCGTATCCGGCAAACCCGCCCCAGCTCGTGCGCAGCAATCCATAGTCGTCTTTCAGCGCGGATAGCAGCTGCTGCTTTCGGGCGCGTTTCACGTCGTCGGTTTGTTGACCTCGGTAGTTCAACTGCAATGCCTCTCGATACTTCAGCAGCAGATCCAGGACCTGACCACGCCTCTGCGCAAACTCGGCGTACGCGGCGCGCGAGGCGTCGTTTCCGCTGGACTGCAGCCAACGTCGCACGCCTTCGCGCTCAACTGCCGTGGCAAATGATTCGTTGAACGTTGTATCACTGCCGACAAAGACGACCTGGTGCGCGAGCTCGTGAAAGATCAATCCGGCGAGCTGGCCTTCGGTACCACCGATAAATGTATTGAGCAGTGGATCTGCAAACCAGCCGAGCGTCGAATAGGCCGGCACGCCGCTCACGTTGACTTCGTAACCGTCAGCGCGCAACTCTGCGGCCATATGATCCGCCGCTTCGCGGTCGAAGTAGCCGCGGTATGTCGCGCAACCGACGATCGGATAACACCATTGTTTTAGGTCGAGCGAGAGTTCGGGTGCTGCAAATACGTTCCAGACAACAAAGGGACGTTGCAAGTCAGCGTATGAGCGATAGCTGTGATTGTCTGGCAACCCGAGCGCGGCCGATGCAAATGCGCGGATGTGTTCGGCTCGCTGCAGACGCTGCTTCAGCGGCTCATTGGTAGCGGGGTCGGCAACGACATCTGGAATGGGGCGCGCCGCGCGAAGCATCGAAAAATGGCCGTGTACCGACTGCATGTAGTAGCCGAGTGTCGAGCATCCGGCAATAAGAACGGCGGCGAGTACTAAAGCGACCGCAATGCCGACGCGCCCGACGCGCATTTCAGGCCGGCGATCGCGTGGCTTCGACCTCGACCAGGCAGTCGTAGAAGGTAGGCGCGCGTCCGATATCAGTCAGCGCTTGGCTCGTCAGCTCATTGATATTCTTGCCGTCGCGCGCAAATTTTTTCCACCATATCGATAGCGCGACGGCGCATCCGGGACGCGCACGGTCGGTCACGCGCGCCAGTAGGTCGATGCTGCCGCGATCGTTGAACACGCGAACACGCGACCCATCGACAATCGATCGCGCCTGCGCGTCCCGCGGGTGGATTTCTATCGCGGGCTCGCCTTCAACTGCGCGCAGACTGATCACATTGGCAAACGTCGAGTTGAGAAAGTTGCGTGCCGGTGGCGAAATAATCGCCAGCGGATAACGTTGCGACAGCGCGGTGTCGCAACCCGCTTCCTCGTAAGGTGCGATGTACGCAGGCAACGGATCCTGACCGATCCGGGCAAGCTGTTCCGAATGGAACTCGCAGCGTCCCGAAGGCGTGGAAAAATTTCCCTCTGCAAACGGGGCGTATTGCGCCGGCAGGTCCAAGCGCTGCCAGCCGGACTCTTTAACGGCCTTCCAATCGTAACTGGCGGTCGCACCCTGCGGCTTGAATGCCTGCGCCGCCAGCTCGTCATCGGTCTCCGAGAAGCACGGATCTTCAAACCCCATCTTTGCGGCGAGGCGGCGAAAGATCTCGCTGTTTGGCAGCGCTTCTCCAAGCGGTTCGATCGCCGGATTGTTTGCAACCACGTAGAAGTGCCCATAGGATCGGTGAACGTCGACGTGCTCGAGTTGCGTCGTAGCAGGCAGAACATAGTCGGCGTAATCCGCGGTGTCGGTCATGAAGTGCTCGAGGACGACCGTGAATAGATCTTCGCGACCAAAACCGCGCGCGACTTCGCCTGACTGCGGCGCCACGGCAACGGGGTTGCTGTTGTAGACAATCAGCGCATCGACTGGCGGGTCGGCGTGGTTCAGATCATGGCCGATCGTCGACATGTTGATCGTGCGCGGTTTCTTTCCCGCGAGCAGCTCGGGCCGATAGAGTACGTTTGTATCGATCGGGTACACGCCGCTGGCCGAAAGCAATACTCCACCGGCAGCGTCGCGCCAATGTCCGGTCAACGCTGGCAGACAGGCAATTGCGCGCACCGCATTGCCGCCACCGCGCGCGCGCTGCATGCCATAGTTGAGACGAATCGCCGTGGGACGTGTCTGCCAGTACTCGCGCGCAAATTCCTCGACTTCGCCGGCGCCGATGCCACAGATTGCAGCAACGCGTTGCGGATTAAATTCGGCCGCGCGCTCGGCTAGCGCGTTGTATCCCAGCGTGTAGCGCTCAATGTAATCGCGGTCGAGCCATCCCTCTTGCATCAAGACGTACATCACCCCGAGCGCAAACGCCGCGTCGGTGCCCGGCATTAACGCGATGTGCTGGTGGCACTTCTCAGCGGTCAGTGAGCGATAAGGGTCGATCGCGATCAGCTTCGCGCCGCGCCGCTTGGCTTCCTGCGCGCGGCTCCATAGATGCAGGTTTGATGCGATTGCGTTGCAACCCCAGAACACGATCAGCTTGCTGTTCTGAAACTGTTCGATGTCCGTTCCGGTCTTGGTACCGATCGTGTATGCCAGCGCCTCGCCGCCGGCGGTGGAGCAGATTGTGCGGTCGAGAAAGCTGGCGCCCAGCTTGTGCAGAAATCGTGCGGCCATGCCTTCGCCCTGCACCAGACCCATCGTGCCGGCATAGCTGTACGGCACGATGCGCTGCGGATCGCGCGCCGCGATCGCACCAAGTCGCCGGGCGATGTCGCTCAGCGCGTCATCCCACGAAACACGAACGAATCGGCCCGAGCCTTTTGCGCCAACGCGCTTAAGAGGATGCAGCACGCGGTCTGCGTGATAAGTGCGCTCGAGATAGCGCGAGACTTTTGTGCACAGCGTGCCGGCCGTGGTGGGATGCGTGGGATCGCCTGCCACTTTGATCGCGACGCGGCGCCCATTTTCTTCGCGCACGGTCACCAGCATCGCGCAGGTGTCAGGGCAATCGTGCGGACACGCTGCTCGGACAATCGTCTCGGTCGCGATTGGCTCAGCGTGCAATGCACTCGGCATCATGGCGCGAGATCGCTTCGCATCGGCTGCGCAATGATTCGGTCGAAGAAGGCCTCGCATGCGGCAACCTGCTGGTAGCTGATGTACTCGTCAGGCCTGTGCGCCTGATCAATGCTGCCCGGGCCGATCACTACGGTTGGAATGCCCGCACGCGAAAACATGCTGGCCTCGGTCGCAAAGCCAACTGCGCCTGGGCTCAGATGCGCGGTACTTGCGACCTGCTGTGCCCAGCGCACCAGCGGGTGGTCGGGCGCGATGCCGAACGCCGGCAAGTCCATGCCGCGCTCGAACACGATGCCGGCATCCCTTGCAACGCGCTGCATTGCGGGCACCAACTCGCGTTCGGCGTATTCAACTATGGAGCGCGTCACTTCGTCGGTCGACGTGGCGGGAAGATTGCGCATCTCGAAGGTGAACTCGCAGTCGCGCGGCACGACATTGACTGCGATCCCGCCCTTGATCAGTCCCGTTTGCAATGTCGTGTACGGCACGGCAAAGCGTGCGTCGGGCGACTCTTCGCGCGCCAGGCGATCCGCCGTTTGACGGATGAAGGCGATAAGCCGCGCGGCGAACTCGATGGCATTGACGCCGTCGGGTGTCAGCGACGAATGCGCCTCGCGGCCGCGCACGCGGCAACACAGATCGCGCTTGCCTTTGTGCGCCACGATCGCACGCATATCGGTTGGCTCGCCGATGATGCAACCGGCCGGGCGGATACCGCGGTCCGCTAGATCCGCCAACAAGTCTCGCACGCCAAAGAACGTGGTTTCCTCGTCGTAGGTCAGCGACAAATGCACCGGTAGCCGTTCTTGTGCGGCGAGAAACTTCGGTACGGCCGCCAGCGCAATCGCGATGAAGCCCTTCATATCCGCGCTGCCGCGCCCGTGAATGCGACCCTCACGATGGGTTGCAACAAACGGATCGCTCGACCAATCCTGGCCATCCACCGGCACCGTATCGGTGTGGCCCGAAATCACCAGGCCACCGGTTTTGATGCGGTCCGGGTCGGCCGACAACGTGGCAAATAAATTCGCCTTGTTGCGCGTCGAGTCATAAATTAGGTTCGAGCGAATTCCCACTCGCGCGAGCTCGTCGCGTGCATACTCGATCAAGCCGAGATTTGAGTCACGGCTGACGGTGGGAAACGCGATCAGCCGGTCGATCATCGCCAGCGAAGCTGCGGCGGGTTGAACCAGCTGATGTACGGCGCTTGCGGGAACGTCTGCAGGTTTATTCATCTGGCAGCGATTCTAGTAGGACACGGGTAAAATTGACGCTTCGTCGCGCGCCGCTCTCCTCCAGGAATTCATGCAACTCATCGATCGTGTCGTTCAATTTCGTGCCGAGATTCAGCAAATCCGGCGCGATATCCACGCCCACCCCGAGCTTCGCTTCGAGGAAGCCCGCACCAGCGATCTGGTGGCAGCCAAGCTCAGCGAATGGGGACTGGAGGTCATACGTGGACTCGGTGGCACCGGAGTGGTCGGCACGCTGCGAGGCGGCACGTCGAAGCGCGCGGTCGGACTCCGCGCGGACATGGACGCGTTGCCGATTCAGGAAACGAATGAATTCGCACACCGTTCAACGCACGCGGGCAAGATGCACGCGTGCGGCCACGACGGTCACACCGCGATGCTGCTTGGCGCAGCAAAGTACTTGGCCGAATCGAAGTCGCTCGACGGCGTGGTGCATTTCATATTTCAACCGGCCGAGGAAGGCGGTGCCGGCGCGCAGAGAATGATCGACGACGGACTGTTCGAAAGGTGCCCGTGCGATGCCGTGTTCGGCATGCACAACTGGCCGGGGCTGAAAGTCGGCGAGTTCGGTGTGACCGGTGGCCCGGCGATGGCGTCGAGCAACGAGTTCGACATCAAAGTACTCGGCAAGGGCGCGCATGCAGCCATGCCGCATCTGGGAATTGACCCGGTTTTTATTGCGGTGCAGATCGTCAACGGCCTTCAGGCGATCATCACGCGCGTTAAAAAGCCGATCGACTCAGCGGTGCTGTCGGTGACGATGATTCAGGCGGGTGCGGCGACGAACGTGATCCCGGAGAGTGCTCGCATCTGCGGCACGGTGCGCACGTTCAGCGATGAAGTGACCGCACTGGTTGAAAAGCAGCTGCGAAGAATCGTTGAGATGACGTGCAGCGCGCATGGGGCTGAAGCGGAAGTCCAGTTTCATTGGAACTATCCGCCTACCGTCAACGATGCGGCCGAAGCGGAGTTTGCCGCCACCGTGATGGACGACATCGTGGGAGTCGATAACGTGGTGCGAAACATCGAGCCCACAATGGGCGCCGAGGACTTCGCATTCATGTTGAAGGCGAAGCCCGGTGCTTATGTGTTCATCGGCAACGGCGATGGAGACCATCGGCTGACGGGTCATGGCCTGGGCCCGTGCATGCTGCACAACCCCGCGTATGACTTCAATGACGATCTGATCCCGCTGGGCGCCACCTACTGGGTACGCCTTGCGCAGACATTTCTGGCTCGCTGACCCACTTTAGGGGTTCCCCGCTAGTCCATACGCAGGAATGCGGGGGCTTTTCCGGGCGGTTACTCTCTATGCCTAGGTCTTTTCGGCTGTATCTTGTGTTCATGCGTCTTGCCGCCTTTCGTAGTTTCTTAGCCGCGTGTGCCGTCATCGGCATCAGTGGCTGCGCCACCGTCACCGGAGAGGCGACACAGGCCATAAATATTCAGACCGTCGATGCCAATGGCCGGCCGATCGAAGGCATGGCGTGCCGCGTCGTCAACGGCTCAGCCGAGTACATGGGCGATACGCCATTGTTTGCGCTGCGCGTTCGCCGTTCGTCGACGCCCTTGATCGCAGAGTGCAAGCGACACGGTTACGCGATGGCCCGGGCACTGATCATTCCGCGTGCCGATCTTGCCTCTGGTTCGACCGCACAACTGTTGTTGCCAGGCGGAAGTTCGATGCTGATCATCGATCACATTTCCGGCTTCATGTATCGCTATCCACGTTGGATCAAAGCCCAGGCGGGCGCCGACATGGTGTTTGACCAGAACGACGACCAGGGTCGAGGACCGACGCCGGGCATCGTGACGCGCCAGTTTGACGCTCAGGTCCGGTATGCCAGCGGTGTGCCGGAAGCGCGGGTTGACTGACCCGGTAGCGCACTGCTTAGTATCGCCAGTTGGCCTAAACTTCGGGCAGTTCGTCCCCATCTAGACCGCTTACCCCGCGGTCTCCCCTGTAATAAACAATGTGTGCTGCGCCGACCCAGGCGGGCAAAGCGATTCGCATTCGCGGTGCCCGCCAGAATAATCTTCGCAATCTCGACCTGGACATCCCAACCGGCGAGTTGGTCGTTGTCACGGGCGTGTCCGGCTCGGGCAAAAGCTCGCTAGTTTTCGACACGCTCTACGCAGAAGGCCAGCGACGCTACGTCGAAACATTCTCGCCCTACGCGCGCCAGTTCCTGGACCGCATGGATCGCCCGGCGGTCGATCGCATCGACGGCGTGCCTCCCGCGATTGCGATCGACCAGACCAATCCTGTGCGCACCTCCCGCAGCACGGTCGGCACGATGACGGAGCTCAACGATCATCTGAAGCTGCTCTTTGCGCGCGCGGCAGCACTTTTTTGTCGCGGCTGTGCGCGTTCGGTGCGACGCGACAACCCCGACACGATTTATTGCGAGCTGCTCGAGCTCGCGACCGGAATGCAGGCGCCGCTGATCGTCACCTTTCCCGTGCCGGTACCCGAAAATTTCAGCGAAGACGAAGTGCATGCGAACCTCGAAGCACAGGGTTACACGCGGATTTATCGCGAGCGCGTGTTAGGCGGCGTCAAGATCTTCGACGTAATCGCCGATCGCTTTCGCTTCGAGCGAACTGAGCGTTCTCGCGTGATCGAGACGCTCGAGCGTTCACTGAGGCTGGGCGGCGGGCGCGTGGATATACATTTCGAAACGCAAGACGCGGCAAGCGGTGCCGCGCTGGCTCCTGCTGATCCGCTCCGGCGCTTCGGCAGCGGCCTGCATTGCCCTGACTGCGACGTGCAATATCAGACGCCGCACCCGAGTACGTTCTCGTTCAACTCACCGCTCGGCGCCTGCGAAACATGCCGCGGCTTCGGGCGAGTAATCGGCGTCGACCACGGCCTTGTCATTCCGGACGAACGCAAGACACTGCGCGGCGGTGCAATCAAGCCGTTTCAA
>Ga0183260_10001502_pt1 | contig 19348 bp, 20 predicted proteins | sample AntDrymUQ4972206_2_FD_129768 | JGI IMG/M metagenome (GOLD analysis project Ga0183260, IMG submission 129768) | Polar desert sand microbial communities from Dry Valleys, Antarctica - metaG UQ497 (22.06) (version 2) (version 2) | ecosystem: Environmental > Terrestrial > Soil > Desert | place...
GGCCTCCGCGGCCAGCAGCGTCCGCAGCCGCGCGGTGTCGGCCCCGGAGACGTCGAGGTCGACCGCGGTCACCGGATAGCGGGCTATGCGCCGGATCCGGTCGATGTTGGCGCCGGTGTCGGCGATCCGGCCGGCCACCGCGGCGACCGCGGCCGGTCGCAACGGGGCGCCCAGCAGCGTCACCCGGACCCGTCCCGACGGTCGGCGGGCGGCGTCGCCGAGTCCCTGCTCGAGGCTGAGCTCGAGCCCCAGTTCGGTCGCCACTGAGACGAGCGCGGCGCGCAGGCCGGCCGGGTCACGGGGCAGCGTGAGCAGCACCCCGAGGACCAGGCGACCCCGCACCACGACCTGCTCGATGTCGAGGACCTCGACGGGGAACCGCGCACATGCGCTGAACAGCTCCGCGGTCACGCCCGGCCGGTCGGGGCCGCTGAGCGTGACCAGCAGCGTCGGCTGAGCGGTCGTCATCGCCGGGCCGTCTGCACGCCGCCGGACGCCGAGCAGGCCGCCACCAGGGCGTGGCGAGCACTGTGCGACAGCCGCAGCAACGCGTCACGACGCTCGGACGCCTCGTACGCCGACACCGCCGCCCCATCGTCGTCCAGGCCGAGCTCGGCGATCGCCTGGCAACGCAGCCCGAGCGCGGCCAGGCGCTGAGCCTCGGGCGACTGGCCGGGGGCGAGGGGTGCCGGCCGGATGTCGCGGAGTGCGTGCAGACCCTCGGCCGCCTCCGGACGCCAGCGGGCGACGTCGAGGTCGGCCAGCCGGGCGGAGGTCTCCAGCAGCGTCTCCCGCAGCTGTCGGTCGGCCTCGCCGAGGTCGGGGACCGTCCGCACGTCGGTCGCTGCGACGGCTCGCCAGCTGACTCCGGCGCCGACCACGGCCGGTACGAGGGCGACCCCCGCCCCGTTGACCACCGCAGCCTCCCCGGCCTCGATGGCCAGCGCGTTGAGCTCCGCCGGACCGGCGAGACCCACCGGGTCGCCTGGGACCGGCAAGGACAACGTCGCCGCGCCGGCCCCACGGTCCCGGAGCCGGGCGAAGGCGAACACGAGGGGAAGGGGTTCGTCGTCGAGCCCGAGCACCTCGTGCGCGGCATCGCCGCCGACCACGGCGTCTCGAGCGTCGTCGAGACTGCAGTGTCCGGGCAGCCAGGCGTTGAACCAGCACACGAGGCGCGCGGAGCGGGGCAGTCCGGTCACGGCGCTCAGCGTAGGTGCCGTAGGTTTGCCTCGCTGCGCCCCAGGCACGATCCGGTCCTGGCCCTGACCCGAGGGAGCCCATGAGCGTCGTCCTCGAGCTCGCCGACGTCACCATCGTGCGCGGCGGAAACCGACTGCTCGACGACGTCTCGTGGACGGTCCGCGCCGATGAGCGCTGGGTGGTTCTCGGGCCCAACGGCGCGGGCAAGACCACGCTGCTCCAGGTCGTGAGCGCGCAGATCCACCCCACCTCGGGTGTCGCCGGCGTGCTGGGTGAGGTGCTCGGGACGGTCGACGTGTTCGAGCTGCGGCCGCGGATTGGCTGGATGAGCGCTGCGCTCGGCGAACGCATCCCCGCCTCGGAGCGGGTCCGCGACGTGGTCGTGTCCGCCGCGTACGCGGTGCTCGGCCGCTGGCGCGAGGAGTACGAGGAGTCCGACCACCAGCGCGCTGACCAGCTGCTGACCGAGCTCGGCGTCGGGCAGCTGTCCGAGCGCACGTTCGGCACGCTGAGTGAGGGGGAGCGCAAGCGGGTGCAGGTGGCTCGCGCGCTGATGACCGACCCTGAGCTGCTGCTGTTGGACGAGCCCGGTGCCGGCCTCGACCTGGCTGCCCGGGAGGACCTCGTGAGCACCCTCAGCAGGCTGGCCGGCGACGAGGATGCGCCGGCGTCGGTGCTGGTGTCACACCACGTGGAGGAGATCCCACCCGGCTTCACCCATGCGCTGCTGCTGCGGGACGGCGCCGTGGTCGCCGCCGGTCCGATCGGTGCGGCGCTGACCGAGACGACGCTGTCGGACACGTTCGGCCTGCCGTTGGTGCTCGAGCAGCGTGGCGGTCGCTGGGCTGCGCGCCGGCGCACCCGCGCGCCTCGCGGCTGAGCTCCCGCCGGCCACCGGCGGACTAGGATCGGCCTGTGGACTGGATACAGGACAACGCCTGGGCGGTGTGGACGTCGGTGACGGTGGCGCTCTGCCTCGCCGAGCTGGTCAGCCTCGACCTCGTCCTCCTCATGCTTGCCGCCGGAGCCGGTGCGGGCGCCGTCTCGTCGGTGCTGTCACCGTCGCCGTGGATCGACCTGCTGGTCGCTGTCGTCGTCGCGGTGGCAATGCTCTGGCTCGTACGGCCGTCGCTGGTCAAGCGCCTGCACTCCGGACCGGAGCTGACCACCGGCCACTCGGCGCTCGTCGGCCGCAAGGCGGTCGTGCTGGAGCTCGTGGACGAGCATGGCGGCCAGGTCAAGCTCGCCGGTGAGGTCTGGTCCGCGCGGGTGTTCGATCCCTCCACCCGGATCGAGGCCGGCGCCGAGGTCGAGGTCTTCGACATCGACGGCGCCACCGCCGTCGTCCACCCGACCGACTAGCCAGCCAGCAGCCGCCCCGCTACCGCTAGGAGAGGACAGACCATGGAGCTGGTACTCCCCATCTTGTTCGTGCTCATCGTGCTCTTCGTCGTCATCGGGTTGAGCAAGACGGTGAAGATCATCCCGCAGGCCCGGGCGGGAGTCGTCGAGCGCTTCGGCAAGTACCGCACCACTGTCACCGCGGGGCTCAACATCGTGACGCCGTTCGTCGACCGGGTCCGCTACACCATCGACCTGCGCGAGCAGGTCGTGTCCTTCCCGCCGCAGCCGGTGATCACCGAGGACAACCTGGTGGTGTCCATCGACACCGTCATCTACTTCCAGGTCACCAACCCGGTCGCCGCGACGTACGAGATCGCCAACTACATCCAGGGCACCGAGCAGCTCACGACGACGACGCTGCGCAACATCATCGGCGGCATGGATCTCGAGCAGACACTGACCAGCCGCGAGGAGATCAACCGGGCGCTGCGCGGAGTGCTCGACGAGGCCACCGGCAAGTGGGGACTGCGCGTGAACCGGGTCGAGCTCAAGGGGATCGACCCGCCGGCGTCGATCAAGGACTCGATGGAGAAGCAGATGCGCGCCGACCGCGACAAGCGGGCAGTGATCCTCACCGCAGAGGGGCAGCGCCAGTCGGCGATCCTCACCGCCGAGGGGCAGAAGCAGTCCGCGATCCTCACCGCCGAGGGTGACCGCCAGGCCTTGATCCTGCGGGCCCAGGCTGAGCGAGAGTCCTCCATCCTGCGGGCCCAGGGCGAGGGGCAGGCGATTCAGACGGTGTTCCAGGCCATCCACGACGGGGCGCCGGACCAGTCGTTGCTGGCCTACCAGTATCTGCAGATGCTCCCCAAGATCGCCGAGGGTGACGCCAACAAGGTATGGATCGTGCCCAGCGAGATCGGTGAGGCCCTCAAGGGGCTCGGGTCGACCATGTCGCAGATGTCGGGCATCCCGGCCGAGTCCGGCGGTCCGCGCACGCGGGTCGACATGGGGCAGGAGACCGCCGACATCTCCGGCACTGCGACCGAGAACTCCTTGCGGGCGGCGAACGAGCAGGTCGCGGCCGCCATCGCCTCTGCCGAGCAGGCCGCCCAGTCCGGACGCACGAGCGGTGGCCCTGGTGCGGGGTCTGATGCCGGCGCGACGCGAGCCGGGGACGTCGCCGAGGCTGCGCCAGCCGAGTCGGCCCCCGCCGACCCCCGGCCCGCAGGCTCAGACGAGGGCAACGCGCCGACCGGGTGAGCCTGCTGGAGGTCGTCGCGGTGCTGCTCGCCGGAACCGCCGCAGGGACGATCAACACCGTGGTGGGGTCCGGCTCCCTCGTCAGCTTCCCCACGCTGCTGACGCTCGGGTTCAGCCCGGTCGTCGCCAACGTCTCGAACACGGTCGGCCTGGTGCCCGGCTCGATCTCTGGGGCGGTCGGCTACCGACGCGAGCTCGCGGGCCAGCGCGACCGATTGGTCCGACTCGGCGCCGCCGCCGTGCTTGGGGGGCTGACTGGCGGTGTCTTGCTCCTGACGCTCGACGAAGCGGTCTTCGAGGCCGTGGTCCCGGTGCTGATCGTGCTCGGCTGCATCCTGGTGGTGGCGCAGCCGAGGCTGTCGGCGTGGATGAGACGTCGCCGCGAGGGTGAGGCCCCTCGTCACCGGGGGTCGTGGGCGGTGTGGCTGGGCGTGTTCGCGACGTCGGTCTACGGCGGGTATTTCGGGGCCGCGCAGGGCGTGCTGTTCATGGCGGTCCTCGGCCTCGGTCTCGACGACGCGTTGCAGCGACTCAACGCCAGCAAGAACGTCCTGGCCGCCATCGTCAACGGCGTCGCGGCGGTGCTCTTCTCGCTGGCTGCCGACGTGAACTGGTCCGCGGCCGCCGTCCTCGCCGTCGGCGCCACGATCGGAGGGCAGATCGGCGCCGGCGTCGGCCGGCGGCTGCCGGACTGGGCGCTGCGCACGTTCGTCGTCGTCGTCGGTATCGCCGCCGTGACGCAGTTCGTCTTTGGCGAGGGCTGAGCCCGCGGGGCTGGGGTCAGGGTGGTTCGCTGGCCCAGCCGAGTGCTGGTGGGAGGTGGGAGCTCGGCCTGCAACCGCGCGATCAGCCGCTCCCGGGCCACGATCGCCGTGATCCGCGCCCCCCATCCGGCACCACACCCGGCCCGGCATCCGGCCCGGCATCCGGTCCGGCAGCCGTCACCGACGGCAACGCCCCCACCATCCCCTCGAACATGTGTTCGGCCCTACCCACCCGCACCGACAATCGCGCCAACCCGAAACCAGCACCGAGACGCGGTGGCCAAACGGGAGGCCGAGACCGGGATCACCGGCCCAGCCCGTCCACCACCTCGGCGTGGGGAAGGTCGGCCAGCGCCGCGCCCGGCACGACAAGCTTCGAGCGCCGTAGGCCGCTGCCGACGACCACGATGGGTGTGGACGCCACTGCCGCATCAATGAGCAGCAGCCAGTCGACGGGCAGGCCGATCGGGGTGATGCCCCCGTACTCCATCCCGCTCACCTCGACCGCGAAGTCCGTGCTGGCGAAGGACGCCTTGCGGGCATCCAGTCGCCGGCGCACGAGACCGTTGACGTCCGCGCGGGTCGTCGCGAGCACGACGCACGCCGCGTGCCGCACCACGTCGCCGCGGCGTCCGGTCACCACGACACAGTTGGCCGCGGTGCCGAGGGGCAAGTCGTACGCGGCGCACAGGGCGGCGGTGTCGGCGAGAGCGGGGTCGATCTCGGCCACCTCGGCCGTGGGGAGGTGCGACAGTGCAGCGGCGACGGGCGCGGCCAGCAGGTCGGGTCGCCGAGCGGCGGGCACGGTTTCCAGTCGTCCGAGCATGCCCTCATTGTCAGCGGCCGGTGGCGACGAGCCGGCAGCGGACTACGGTGACCGTGATGAGCCAGCCGATTCTGCATGCGCTGGCGTTCGACCAGCTCACAGCCCGTACCCTGCACGACCTCGTCCGGCTGCGCATCGACGTGTTCGTTGTGGAGCAGCGCTGCCCGTACGCGGAGCTCGACGGGCGGGACGTAGAGCCGACGACACGGCATCTGTGGCTCAGCGACGACGCCCGGCCGGTCGCCTACCTGCGCATCCTGGCCGAGCCGGACGGCGAGCGGCGTATCGGCCGGGTGTGCGTGGCAGCCAGCCACCGCGGTAAACGGCTCGCCGACCGACTGCTGCTCGACGCGCTGGCGCAGCTCACCGCCAGCGACCCAGACGCCGACGTGGTGCTCGACGCGCAGGCGCACCTGGCCGGCTGGTACGAGCGGCTGATGTTCTGCCCGGATGGAGAGGGGTTCGTGGAGGACGGGATCCCGCACGTGCCGTTGCGGCTGAGCCGCGGCACCTGATCACCGCTCGAGCGTCGACAGCCATCGCCGAGCGGTGTCGTAGGCCTCGGTGCGCGCTGTCTCGGCCGACAAGAAGACGTCGTGCAGCGCCCCCTCGACCCGGGCAATCGTGACGTACGAGCCGAGCCGGTGCGACCAGCGGGCGATCTGCTCGACGTCAAGGACGATGTCCGCGGCGGAGACGTCCTCGGTCCAGACCGGTGTGAACGCGGTCCGCTTCGAGGCGAGGACGAGCACCGGCGCACCGACGTCGATGCCTCGGTGCAGCCTGCGGTGCGCCCGGCGGATCGCCCGCATCCAGCCGGCCCGCACCGGAAAGCTCTCCAGCGGCTTCCAGGCCGTGTCGAAGGTCCACTCCCCACGGTGGTCGCTGTGCAGGCTCTCGGCGTACACGCCGGACACGGTGCGCGGGATGACCTGGTACGGCCGCCGGGCCCCGACCTGGTCGATCGCCTGGGTCCCCACGGTGCGCAGCAGCAGGGAGCCCTGCATGTCCAGCCAGGGACTGTTCAAGATGACGGCCCTGGCGCCACCGGAGCCGGCTTTGCGGCGGGCGTCGAGCCACAGCGGGAGGATCAGCCCGCCGGTCGAGTGCGCGACCACCACCACGTCGCGGTGCCCGTCGCGCTCGGTGATGCGGCGCCAGGCCTCGTCGAGCTCGGCGTCGTACTCGCCGACGTCGAGGCAGAAGTTGGCGGTCTGGTGCGGCAGCAGCGACCGGCCGTACTTGCGCAGGTCGAGGGCATAGAAGTCGTAGCCGAGCTGGCCGAAGAACTCCGCCAGCCCGCGCTGGAAGAAGTAGTCGCAAAAGCCATGGACGTACAGCACCGCGCCGCCGTGTGCCTGCGGCGCCGGGTGGTGCACCAAGGTGGCGACCACCGGGCCCTCGGCGTCGGCGGGCAGCTCGATGGTCTCGGCGACGAACGGCTCACCCAACACGTCGGCGGTATGCGTGGCGACGGCAGCGGCGTCAGAGCTCATGGCCCGGATTGTGCCCGGTGCAGTCGAGCTCAATGTCGGTAGGTGCCGTGCAGGATCGCGCGCCCCAGGGTCTTGAAGGCGAGGGTGAACGACACCACGGCCGGGGAGGCGTCGGCGTCGACGCCGAGGCTCTCCTCGGAGACGGCGTGCACGACGAAGTAGTAACGGTGCACCTGGTCGCCCTCCGGTGGCGCGGCGCCACCGAAGTCGCGGCTGCCCACGTCGTTGCGGACGTGGAAGGCGTCGCCGGGCAGGGTGTCGTCACCGGCTCCGGCGCCGGTCGCCAGCTCGGTGGTGTCGCCCGGCAGGTCGACGGCCAGCCAGTGCCAGAAGCCGGACGGGGTCGGGGCGTCGGGGTCGAAGCAGGTGACGACGAAGCTCTTGGTGCCCGCCGGGGCCCCGGACCACGCCAGGTGCGGGGAGGTGTTGCCCTCGTCGGCGACCTGCGCATCGTCGAGCGGCTCTCCATCGGAGACGTCATCGCTGCGCACGTCGAAGGTGGGCACCGCCGGCAGCAGGGGGTACGGGTCGGGGGCTACGGGTCGGTCGAGGCTCATAGTCTCGGACGGTACCCGTCCGGGGAGTGGGATGCAGCCGCAGCGCGTCGCCCGGCTCGTACCGTCGGACGATGCCAGCCGGCCAGGAGGTGCGCGACGCGGTCTATCCCGTCGGCCTGCGGCTACAGGGACGGCGAGTCGTCGTGGTCGGCGGCGGACAGGTCGCCCAACGCCGGGTGCCCACGCTGCTGGCTGCCGGTGCCCGGGTGCGCATCGTGTCGCCCTGGCTGCGGCCGGTGCTCGAGGGGTTGGCGTCGACCGGTGAGGTCGAGTGGTCGGCCCGCGGCTACCGCAGCGGCGACCTCGCCGATGCGTGGTACGCGCTGGCGGCAACCGACGATGCCGCCACCAACGCCGCGGTGGCCCGCGAGGCGGAGGCCGCGCGGCTGTTCTGTGTGCGCGCCGACGACGCCACGCAGTCGACGGCATGGACGCCGGCGTCGGGCCGCCACGGCGGAGTCTCGGTGGCCGTGCATGCCCAGCGGGACCCGCGTCGCGCCGCCCACGTCCGCGACCAGGTGGTCGAGCAGCTGCGTACCGGCGACCTGGCTGCCCCTCGCCACCGGGCCCGACAAGGCGGCGTGGTGCTCGTCGGCGGCGGACCTGGTGACCCCGAGCTCATCACCCTGGCCGGGCGGCGGGCGCTCGCCGAGGCGGACGTGGTGGTCGTCGACCGGCTCGCGCCCACCGCGCTGCTCGACGAGCTGCCCAGTCAGGTCGAGATCGTCGACGCCACCAAGCTGCCGCGAGGACGGTCCGCCCCGCAGGAGGCGATCAACCGGGTGCTCGTCGACGGCGCCCTCGCCGGCAAGCTCGTCGTACGCCTCAAGGGCGGCGACCCGTACGTGTTCGGCCGGGGCTTCGAGGAGCTGATCGCCTGTGCCGAGGCAGGGGTGCCGTGCCGGGTGGTGCCGGGGGTCACCAGTGCGATCAGCGTCCCGGCGCTGGCCGGCGTACCGGTCACCCACCGCGGGGTGGCGCACGAGCTGGTCATCGTGTCCGGTCACCTGCCGCCTGGTCACGAGTCGTCGCTGGTGGACTGGGCGGCGTTGGGGCGGCTGCGCGGCACCATCGTGGTGATGATGGGGGTGGACACCCTGCCGGCCATCGCCGCCGAGCTCATCGCAGGCGGGCGGGCCGCAGACACTCCGGTCGCGGTCGTCCAGTCCGGCAGCACGGCGGGGGAGCGGCGCGTTCTCGCAACCCTGTCCACGGTGGCCGACGTGGTCGCCGCCGAGCAGGTCAGCGCACCGGCGACGGTGGTGATCGGTGACGTCGTGGGGGTGGCGGCCACCGTCGCCGCGACCGTCGCGGGCTCGCCGGTGTCTGCCCCCCTCGCCCGGTGAGCCCCGCCGGCGATGCCAGCCCATACGTCCACCGCATCCGCGACCCCGACGACCCACGCCTCGCCGACTACCGAGGACTGCGTGACGTCACGCTGCGTCGCAGTCTGGAGGCCGCGCACGGGTTGTTCATCGCCGAGGACAAGGTGGTGCGGCGGGCCGTGGCGGCGGGCTACCGCCCAAGGTCGTACCTGCTCGCCGAGCGGTGGCTGCCCGGCCTGGCCGACTTGGTCGCGGCCACCGGCGTCGCCTGCTACGTCGTGGACGAGGCTGTGGCAGAGCGGCTGGTCGGCTTCCACGTGCACCGAGGCGCCCTGGCGTCCATGCACCGCCGGGCACTGGCGGCGCCCGCCGATCTGCTGGCCGGAGCGCGACGCGTCATCGTGCTCGAGGACGTGGTCGACCACACCAATGTCGGTGCCGTGTTGCGGTCGGCAGCTGCACTCGGGGTGCAGGCCGCGCTGCTCTCGCCGCGGTGCGCGGACCCGCTGTACCGGCGTGCGGTCAAGGTGTCGATGGGTGCGGTCTTCTCGCTGCCCTGGACCCGCGTCGCCGACTGGTGGGACGCGGTTCCGCAGCTGAGCGCGGCCGGCTTCACCACGGTGGCGCTGACCCCGGCCGACGACGCCGTCGACCTCGCCGACGTCGATGTCGACGGCCGGCTCGCGGTGCTCGTGGGTTCGGAGGGGCCGGGACTGTCCAGCCGGTGGCAGCGGGCGGCCGACGTGCGCGCTCGCATCCCGATGGCGGCCGGGGTCGACTCGCTCAACGTGGCTGCCGCGGCGGCCGTGGCGTGCTACGCCCTGCGGCCGTCGGCGGGGCCCTGATCCAGCGGCTCGCGCTGGGGACTGACCGGCCAGTCGGCGGGGAAGTCGTCGGCGTGCTGCTCGGCCTCCCGTTCGAGCCGGTGGCGCCACTTGCGCGCCAGCCGGTCCCCGAAAACCATCCCGTACAGGTGGTCGGTCTCGTGTTGCAGGCACCGCGCCAGCAGCCCGTCGCCCTGATAGGCCACCGGCGCGCCGCCGGCGTCGAGGCCTTCGACGCGGGCCCAGTCCGGGCGCGCGCACGGCACGAACGCGCCGGGCAGGGACAGGCAGCCCTCCTCCCCGTCGTCGAGCACCCGGGTCCTGCCCTCGGGCACCACGAGCCTGGGGTTGCATACGACCCCGCTGCGGCTCTCGTGCGCGGCGTCGGGGCAGTCGAACACGAACACCGCCCGGTCGACACCGATCTGGCTGGCCGCCAGGCCCACGCCGTCGGCGGCTCGCATCGTCGCCACCATGTCGGCGACGAGCGCGGCCAGCTCGGCATCGAAGTCGACGACCGATCGCAGTCTGCGGTGCATCACCGGCTCACCCCAGCGGGTGATCGGTCGTACGCGGCCGCCGCCGGGGAGCTCAGTCACGAGAGGCGAGGGTACTGCCGTCGGCTGCCACGTGCGCGCCGTCAGTGCCTGGGCCTAGTTTGGCTGCCGTGGACACAGACCGCGGCAGTGACACGACGACCGGGACCGCCACGTACCTGCTCGTCGACGGGGAGAACATCGACGCCACCTTGGGCAGCAGCGTGCTCGGCCGCCGGCCGAACCCCGACGAGCGGCCGCGCTGGGAGCGGCTGCGCGACTACGTCGCCGAGACGTGGGACCAGCCGGTCAAGGGGCTGTTCTTCCTCAACGCCAGCTCGGGCTACCTGCCGGCGGCCTTCCTGCAGGCGCTGACCGCCCTGCAGTACCGGCCCATCCCGCTGGCCGGCCCCCCCGGTGAGAAGGTCGTCGACGTCGGCATCCAGCGCACGCTGGACGCGCTGCGGTCGCGGCCCGGCGATGTGGTGCTTGCCAGCCACGACGGCGACTTCGTCCCGCACATCACCAACCTGTGCGGGACCGGTCGCCGCGTCGGCGTGGTGGGGTTCCGGGAGTTCTTCAACCTGCGCTTCACCGAGCTGGTCCCCGAGGGGCTGCAGATCTTCGACCTCGAGCTCGACGTCGGTGCGTTCAACGGTGTCCTGCCGCGGGTGCGCATCATCGAGCTGGACGACTTCGATCCGGCCGACTACCTCTGACCAGGCACCACTGGGGACGTCAACCGCTCCTGTCGTACCAGCCGGGGGCCTGCCGCCGGAACTCCTCCGGCGGCAGGCCGCCCGCCCCCGCGGGCACCGCCGCCAACAGCGGCAGCCCGGTGACCCTGGGCAGGTCGTCGCGGTTGACCGTCGCCGCCAGGTCGGGCACGGCGGGCCAGGAGCCGATGACGAGGCCGGCGATGGCGAGCCCGGCGGCGTGGATGGCGCTCACGGTCAGTGCGGTGTGGTTGAGCGTGCCCAGCCCCGCGTGGGCCACCACGACGACGTGGACGTCGCCGTGCACCGCCAGGGCACGGCCGAGGTCGAGCACGGTCGCACCGTTGAGATCGATGCGCACCGCCACCCCGCCCGCTCCCTCGATGAGCACGACGTCGGCGCCGGTGGCCGCAGCAGCAGCCACGATGCGTCCGGCGAGCTCGGCGGCCGTCGGCAGCTCGGTGCCGGCACGCCGCGCTGCGGACTCCGGGGCCAGCGGCGCCCCCAGCCGCACCAGCTCGACGGTATGGACCGCCCCCGACAGCCGGCGTACGACGTCGACGTCACCCTCTGCGCCGGGCGCTACGCCGGTCTGCGTCGCCTTGACCACCACAATGCTTCGGCCGGCGCGGAGGTGACGCACCGCGAGAGCGGCGGTCGTGACGGTCTTGCCCACCCCGGTGTCGGTGCCGGTGACGAGCACGAAGCGGGCGGGTGGCCGCTCGAGCTCAGCCATGCAGGACCCGCGTCAGCGCTTCGGTCGCCTGCTGGACGTCGTCGTCGGTGAGGGTCGCGTGCGCGGTGAGCCGCAACCGCGATGTCTGGTCGGGCACCGACGGGGGGCGAAAGCACCCCACCAGCACCCCGTGCTCGCGCAGGTCGGCCTGGGCGGCCATTGCGATGTCGGCGGAGGGCATCGGCACCGGCAGGATCGCACCGGCGGTGGGTGGCACGCCGCACGCCTCGGCGAGCTGGTCCGCCCGGCGGCGGACGGCGGCCGCGAGCTCGGGATGTGCCAGCAGGAGCTCGAAGGCGGCCAGCGCGGCTGCCGTGGCGGCGGGGGCCAGACCGGTGTCGAAGATGAAGGGCCGGGCGGTGTTGACGACGTGGTCGATGACCGCGCGGCTGCCGACCACCGCGCCACCTTGGCTGCCGAGCGACTTCGACAGCGTGAGCGTGACGACCACGTCGGCGTCCGTGCACAGCTCGGTGAGCAGGCCCAGCCCTTGGGTCCCCGCGACGCCGAGGCCGTGTGCCTCGTCGACCAGCAAGGTGGCATCGTGCCGAGCGCAGACCGCGGCGAGCTCGGTCAGCGGTGCGGCGTCGCCGAGCACGGAGAAGATCGACTCGGTCAGCACCAGTGCGCGGGGTCGGCGCCGCGCGGCCAGCACCGTCTCGACGGTCGCGGGGTCGGTGTGCGGCACGACGGTCACCTCGCCGCGGGCGAGGCGGCAGGCATCGACGAGCGAGGCATGCACGTGGGCGTCGGAGACGATGACGGTGTCGACGTCGGCGAGGGCGGTCACGACGGCCAGGTTGGCGTGGTAGCCCGTCGACGTCACTAGCGCCGCCTCGTGCCCGAGCGCCGCGGCGAGTCGCTGCTCTAGCGCCTGGTGCAGAGCCAAGGTGCCCGTCACCAGCCGCGACGCACCGGCACCGGCGCCCCAGCGGTGTGTCGCCGCCGCGGCCGCCGCCACGACGTGGGGATGGCAGCACAGGCCGAGGTAGTCGTTGCCGGCCAGGTCGATGCCGACCGGCTTCGGGTTGCGTGCCAGTAGTCGCCGCTGCATGCTCGCGGCCGAGCGGGCCGCCGCGCTCCTGCTGAGCCAGTCGTCGAGCGCGCTCACCCCGATACCTCGCCCAGAACGGCTGCTCTCACGGCGTCGGTGATCAGCCGCACGTCGTCGTCGTCGGTCACGTACGGCGGCATCGTGTAGACGAGGTCGCGAAACGGCCGCAACCACACGCCGGTGCGCAGGGCCGCCGCGGTGGCCCGCTCGACGTCCACCGGCCGGTCGAGCTGGACGACTCCAACGGCACCGAGCACCCGCACCTCGCCTACCCCCGCCACCTCGGCCAGCGGCCGCAGCCCATCCTCGAGCCCGGCCGACACCGCAGCCACCTGGGCCGCCCAGTCCGACGAGACCAGCAGGTCGAGCGAGGCCCCCGCGACCGCACAGGCCAGCGGGTTGCCCATGTAGGTGGGGCCGTGCATCAGCACGCCTGAGTCCGAGTCCGACACCGCATCGGCGACCGCACCGGTCACGAGCACGGCGGACAGGGTCAGGTAGCCGCCGGTCAGCGCCTTGCCGACGCACATCACGTCCGGCACCACGGCCGCATGCTCGGAGGCGAACAGGGCCCCGGTGCGGCCGAAGCCGGTGGCGATCTCGTCAAGCACCAACAGCAGTCCGTGGGCGTCGCACACCGCGCGCAGCACCCGCAGGCACTCCGGGTCGAAGACATGCATGCCGCCGGCTCCCTGCAGCACGGGCTCGGCGACGACGGCCGCCAGCTCGTGGCCGTGCCGTTCGACCAGTGCGTGCACGGCAGCAGCCCAGCCCTCGACGTTGCCGCCCGGCGCCGGCGGGCGCGGTGCAAAGACCTGCTGGGGCAGTGTCGCCGCGAACATGGTGTGCATCCCGCCCACCGGGTCGCACACCGACATGGCCCCGTAGGTGTCGCCGTGGTAGCCGCCGCGCAGGCTCAGCAGCCGGGTGCGCTCGCGATGGCCCCGACCGCGCTGGGCCTGCAGCGCGATCTTGATGGCCACCTCGACAGCCACCGAGCCGGAGTCGGCGAGGAAGACATGCTCCAGCCCGGGCGGAGTGAGGTCGACCAGGCGCCTCGCGAGCTCGACCGCCGGGGCGTGGGTCAGACCGCCGAACATCACGTGCGCCATCTGGTCGAGCTGGCCGCGGGCGGCGTCGTCGAGCACCGGATGGCGGTACCCGTGCACCGCGCTCCACCACGAGGACATCGCGTCGACGACCTCCTGACCGTCGCCCAGCCGCAGGCGGACGCCCTGCGCCTCGACGACCACCCGAGTGGGCGAGGGGTGCGTCATCGAGGTGTACGGATGCCACAGATGCGCGCGGTCGTACGCCTGGAGGTCGGCAATCGTCGTGGTGGCAGTCATGTCGGGGTCACGCTAGCGATCGTTGTCACGCGCTGGCAGAGCAACGTCGACGGAGGCTCTCGACGTCGTCACGGCCGGTGTGACTCACCCGCTACGTGTGGGCGTCGAGAGCCGCCGTGACAGGTCCGGTCTCTCGCTGGGCAACCGGTCGCGGCCCCGCACGTTGCGAGCCACTAGATTGCCGCGCATGACCGTTGCTCTGGACCAGACCGACCGCACCGACATCGTGGCCACGGCCCGCCACCAGGTGCTGGAGCGGGGGGTGGGGCTGTCGCAGGAGCAGGTGGTGCAGGTGCTCCGGCTGCCGGATGCGTGGCTACCCGAGCTCCTCGGGCTCGCCCACGAGGTCCGGATGGCCTGGTGCGGGCCGGAGGTCGAGGTCGAGGGGATCGTGTCGCTCAAGACCGGCGGCTGCCCCGAGGACTGCCACTTCTGCAGCCAGTCGGGCCAGTTCACCTCACCGGTGCGCGCGGTGTGGCTGAACATCCCCGAGCTGGTCGAGGCCGCCATCCAGACTGCCAAGACCGGCGCGACCGAGTTCTGCATCGTCGCCGCGGTACGCGGGCCCGACGAGCGGCTGATGGGCCAGGTGCGCGACGGCGTCGCGGCGATCCGCGCCGCCGTCGACATCAACGTCGCCTGCTCCCTGGGCATGCTCACCCAGGCCCAGGTCGACGACCTCGCGGCGATGGGAGTGCACCGCTACAACCACAACCTCGAGGCGGCCCGGTCGTACTTCGGCTCCGTCGTCACCACGCACTCGTGGGAGGAGCGGGTCGACACCTGCCGGATGGTGCGCGACGCCGGCATGGAGCTGTGCTGCGGTGGGCTGGTCGGGATGGGGGAGTCGCTCGAACAGCGCGCGGAGCTGGCGGTGCAGCTGGCCGAGCTGACCCCCGACGAGGTGCCGCTGAACTTCCTCAACCCGCGGCCGGGCACCCCGTTCGGCGATATGGCCGTCATGGCCGGCTCGGACGCGTTGCGCACGATCGCGGCGTTCAGGCTGGCGATGCCGCGGACGATCCTGCGGTATGCCGGCGGGCGCGAGGTGACGCTCGGTGACTTCGGGACGCGCGAGGGTCTCCTGGGTGGCATCAACGCCGTCATCGTCGGCAACTACCTGACGACGCTGGGCCGCGAGCCGGAGGCGGACCTGGCGCTGTTGGCCGACCTCAAGATGCCGGTCAAGGAGCTGGCCAAGACCCTGTGACGACCCACCCGCCCGCCTGGTGCGGTCAGTGCGGCGCCGCGACCGCCGGCGACCACACTGCCTGCGCCGCCCGGGCTGAGCTCGAGCCGCCACGCTGGTGCGCGCACTGCCGCCGGCGGATGGTCGTACAGGTCGTACCCCGGGGATGGCGCGCGCGCTGCGCCGAGCACGGCGAGCTGACCGGCTGAGGCGGCTGGCGGCTCCCGATGTGCATTCGCCGAGGCGACCTGAGACGTTGGAGACGACACCGCACTCACAACGATGGAGGACCACCCGTGACCGTGCCCGACGTGAAGATGTCCAGCGGCAGCACCATCCCCCAGCTCGGCTTCGGGGTTTTTCAGATCCCGCCAGGCGACACTGCCGAGCTGGTGGCACACGCCTTCACCGTCGGTTATCGCCACATCGACACCGCGGCGCTGTACGGCAACGAGGAGGGGGTCGGCCAGGCCGTGCGCGACTCCGGCCTGGACCGCGACGACGTCTTCGTCACGACCAAGGTCTGGAACACCGACCAGGGCCGCGATGCCACGCTCGCCGCGTTCGGCGCCAGCCTGGGCCGGCTCGACCTGGACTACGTCGACCTCTACCTCATCCACTGGCCGACGCCCGCCCGGGACCTGTACGTCGAGACCTGGCTGGCGCTGGAGGAGCTGTACCGCGAGGGCCGGGCCAAGGCAATCGGGGTCTCCAACTTCCAGCCGAACCACCTGCGTCGGCTGGCCGCGGAGGCGACCGTGATGCCGGCGGTCAACCAGGTCGAGCTGCACCCGACGTTCGCCCAGGCTGAGCTGCGCTCGGTGCACGAGCAGCTCGGTGTCGTCACCGAGGCATGGGCGCCGCTCGGGCAGGGCAGCGAGCTGCAGGCCCCCACCGTGACCGAGATCGCCCAGCGACTCGGTCGTACGCCCGCTCAGGTGGTGCTGCGTTGGCACCTGCAGCTCGGCAACGTGGTCTTCCCCAAGTCCGCGACCCCCGCGCGCATCGAGGAGAACGTGAACGTCTTCGACTTCGAGCTGGACCAAACCGACATGGCCGGCATCAGTGCCCTCGACGAGGGCAACCGCCTCGGACCGGACCCGGACGCCTTCAACGAGTGAACCGCGACCTGTCACCGCCAGGCAGCGCTAGAACGCCGTCTGGCGGTGACAACTCGCTGAGGCTCAGGTCGAGCTGACGCCGATCCGGTTCTCCCGGAAGGCGTCGACGAACAGCTGGTGGTCGGCGCGGACCTGCTCGGCGTAGGCGAGGCCCTGGTCCACCAGGTGGGCGATGGTCTCGTCGCGACGTCCCTGGAGAACGTTGGCGATCGCCTTCTCGGTCTGGAAAGCAATCAGCTCCTCGTCGCTGTCCTGGTCCGCCGCACAGTGGATCTTGGCCGTGGCCGAGCCCAGGTCGGCGAGCACGGGGGCCACCTCCTCGGGCTCGCTGATCGCGCCCCAGTCGAGGTCGGCCTCGTACGGCGAGAGCTCATCGACGACGAAACCGGTCTCGCCGATGGTGCACCAGCCGAGGAACGGGTCGCTGTGCACCTGCAGCGCGCGCTGGGACACCACGGTGCGGTGACCCTCGTGATGGAAGTAGTCGTTGGCGGCCGGATCGTTGCGGACCCGGCTGAGCGCGGGCACCTGGCCCTGCTTCATGGCCAGGACGACGTCGTTCTCCAGCGCCTGGTTGGGGCCCTCGATGAGCACGTTGTACGCCGGGAGGCCGGCGCTGCCGATGCCGAACCCACTGCGGGCCACCACGTCCTTGACCGTGTAGAACAGCGTGCGGTCGTGCCGCTTGTCGTCCGGGACGGTGTCCAGGTAGGCCTCGAAGGCGCCCATCACCCGGTACTGCTCGTCGTGGTCGAGCCGACGCGTTCCCGGTACGTCGCTGAAGTGTCGCTCGTTGTCCACCACGTTGGTGATGCCGCCGAGCAGCGCGGTACGGCTCGACGCGCGGGCGGACAGCAGCGCGGCATGGACCGCGCCGTGGGTGTTGTCGAGGCGCAGCGCGAACTCCTCGTCGTCGTCGCCGCGTACGTAGTGGTCGACCTGGTCGGCGTAGGAGTTGAGGTACCCGTTCGCCAGCTCGCGCAGCGACTCGTCGGGGAACGCCTTCTGCCGTCCGAGCAGCGCCAGACTGCTGACCAAACGCAGCAGGTCCCACGTGAACGGGCCGAGATAGGCCTCGTCGAAGTCGTTGACGTCGAACACCAGGACCCCGTCGGCGTTCATGTAGGTGCCGAAGTTCTCCGCATGCAGGTCGCCGTGGATCCACACCCGTGAGGTGCGCTTGTCGTTCACCACGTCGTCGGCCTCGTCCAGATCGGCGTAGAACAGGCACGCGCTGCCTCGATAGAACGCGAACGGGTCGGCCGCCATCTTGCGGAACTTGCGCCGGAACGCGGTCGGGTCGGCCGTCATCAGGCCGGCGAAGGCGTCGCCCAGCACGTCCACGATGCGCTGGCTGCGTGCCTGCTGCTTGCTGGCCATCTCGGTCCTTCGTCTTGCGGCATCGGTGGGCTCGGGCGGGGGGTGGCCGCAAACTACAATCTTGCACACGTGGTTGGCTGGTGGGTATGAGCGCTTCGATGTCCGACAAGCCCGAGATCGACTTTCCCGAGGGCGAGCCGCCCGCGACCTTGCAGAGCACCGATGTGGTGAGTGGTGACGGCGCCGAGGCGCAGCCGGGCGCCGAGGTGCTCGTGCACTACGTCGGCGTGGACTTCGCCTCCGGTGAGGAGTTCGATTCCTCGTGGGACCGCGGTGAGCCCATCCGGTTTCCGTTGCGGGGCCTGATCCAGGGCTGGCAGGACGGCATCCCCGGCATGAAGGTGGGGGGCAGGCGGCAGCTGACGATTCCGCCCGAGCAGGCGTACGGCGCCGCCGGCGGTGGGCACCGGCTGTCGGGAAAGACGCTGATCTTCATGATCGACCTGCTCGACGTCGGCTGAGTCGTCCTACGGCTGCGCCGCGGCCAGGCTGCGGCGGATGCGCTGGGCCGAGACACCGGGAGCCGCCCGCACCGACGGGGCGAACAGGCCGAGGCGCAGCTCCTCCAGCAGCCACCGCGCCTCGGTCACGGCGGCCGGGATCTGCCGGTCGACGGGCACGGCATCGCGTGCCTGCTCGTAGACCGACACGACGCCGAGCAGCTCGTCGAGACGGGCCAGGTCGCGCCGGGGATCGTCGGCGAGCCGCTCCAGCCGCACCAGCACCCCGCGGGCGTATCGGGTCAGGTCGGGGAGCCGGTCCCAGCCGGCCGCGGAGACGAAGCCGTCGCCGACGAGGTCGTCCAGCTGCCAGCCGATGTCGTCGCGGACCGCGGTCAGCGCGGGGGACGTCACGTCGGCCAGCCGCACCCGAGCGGTGCGAGCGTCAGTGAGCACCCTGAGCACCGTGGTCACGACCGACTCGGTCGCCGGGACAAGGTCGGCCCGCACCGCCTGGCGCAGCCGGGCGAAGTCGCCGCCGTCCCAGGCCACCCCGCCGTGCTGGCGTACCAGATGGGCGGCGGCCGTGTCGGCGCAGTCCTCCAGCAGCGCCGGAACACTCGGGTAGGGCTGGTGGCCGAGGGCGAGCTTGGCGGTGTTGTCGAGGCCACGTACCACGGGCGCGAGCGGTGAGGCCGTCGTGAGCCGCAGCAGCCGGACGGTGCCGCGCAGCATGGTCGCGTCGCGAACGGCCTCCGACTCGACGACGCGTACAGCGACGTCGGCCATTTCGTCGACGAGGGTGGGGTAGCCGGTGACCGTGTGTGCGGCGCGCGTCGTGGTCACCATGCGGGGCAGCGGCTCGGCCAGGTCCCAACTGGTCATGCCGGTGCGCTCCAGACCACTCGACGCCTCGGTCAGCGTCTCACGCAGCCGCTGGCGCAGCTGGTGTTGGAGCACCTCGAGGTCCTTGCCCACAGCAACCTCGCGCCCGTGCTCGTTGACCACCCGGAACGTGAGCCGCATGTGCTCCGGCAAGCGGTCCGGCGTCCAGGCGTCGGCCGGCACCAGCACGCCGGTGCTGCGCCGCACCTCGTTGCCGAGGGCGGCGAGCAACCCCCCGTCGGCCGAGACAGGGTCGAGGCACCGGACCAGCCGCGCGGCGTGGTCGGGTGCCGGGACCAGCTGGCGCCGCAGCGCCTTGGGCAGCGAGCGGAGCAGCGCA
>Ga0183260_10001503_pt1 | contig 19346 bp, 17 predicted proteins | sample AntDrymUQ4972206_2_FD_129768 | JGI IMG/M metagenome (GOLD analysis project Ga0183260, IMG submission 129768) | Polar desert sand microbial communities from Dry Valleys, Antarctica - metaG UQ497 (22.06) (version 2) (version 2) | ecosystem: Environmental > Terrestrial > Soil > Desert | place...
CCGCCTCCATCAGGTGCGCGTCGACTGCCCGCTCGACAATGGAGTGGAGTAGCTCCTCGTCAAGGTCCGCCAACCTCGCCCAGAGCGCGAGCGAAAGCTCCTGACCAATGACAGCGGCGATCACCAGTGCTTGTCGCGTGTTTTCACCAAGCCGCGCGATCCGCCCATTGATGACCTGCCGGAGCAATGTGGGGACGACGACGCGGGCAAGGTCTCCGAGCGACGACCGATCGTCACCACGCCGAAGCAAGCCATCCTCCTCGAGCGCGCTCAACAACTCGACGGCGAAGAACGGGTTGCCATCGGCATGGCGATCCAGGTAGGCAACGAGGCGCGATGCGTCTGCGTCGGGAAGGTGGTAACGGATGCCGACCAGCGCAACAAAATCATCCGAATGAAGTGCATGCAAATGGAGGCTGAGTCCATCCGCCTCCCTGATCAGCGCTGGATGATGCTCATAAAAGGGACGGTTCTGTGCTAACTCGTCGGTACGGTAGGTGGCGATAAGGAGGGCCGGCCATTGGCCAAGATAGACGCCGAGGTAGCGCAGCAGATCAATGGTGGATGGATCGGCCCAATGGAGGTCTTCGAGGAGTATGAACACCGGTCCGGCGCCGGCGAGTTCGGCGAAGAACCGCCGAACATCGGCAAACAGTGCCCCCTGGTTGTCAACGCGCGTTAACCGACCTCCGGCGAGCGCATCCGGCGGAGCCGGCAACTGCGCTCCCATCTGGTAACTCTCGAACAGTTCGAGCCAGGGCCCGTAGGGAGGCGAGTTCGTTCGATCGTAGCAGTGACCCGTGAGGACTCGGACGTCGCGTGCCTTGGCCTCATTCACCAGGTCGCGTGCGAGTGTGGTCTTGCCAATCCCCGCTTCGCCACCGAGGAGGACAAGCCGACCGTGACCGGCAATGGCGGCGCCGAGTTCCTCGCGCAGGCAAGCCTGTTCCTGCGTCCGGCCGACGAGGATGGATGCGGGGAATCGCGAGAAGCCAACGGATCGACCAGGCGCCCGATCCGCAGGTGCGGTATTGCTGTCCATGTCCTCCCTGACGAAGATGTACTGGTAAGGCTACCCTCCCATTGTACCCAATCGTTAACGAGTCGCTTCGGAGAGCGTGATCCGCGGTGCGAACCGTAATTCCACGCAAAAGTACATGTCACTGAAACGACCGATTGAAAACCACGTCCCCACTGTCTATGAACGCGGGCTGGTGACCGGTGTTACCTGTGAAATGACAACGATTTCGCATACATCTCGTTCGGCGCCGGAGGAATTGCGGAAGCAGGCGGCGCAACCGGCGTCATGGACTCCGCCGAAACGCGTGGGCGCGGTTCGCGCTGGCGCGCAACCGAACGTTCGCGGCCAGTGAACTGACGGCCGCCATGGTTGCGCGATTGAGTCCGCACGGGAACCAGCATCCCCTCCGCCCGTTGCCGAAGCTTCATCCCGAGTGGACCCAGATCTTCGGTTAACCGGATTGCATGTTCGAGAATCGTGGCGCCATCGTCATTGGCGCCGAGCGCGATCAACCGGGCGCCCACATTCACCAGCATCATGGCCTCGCCATAGGTGTCGCCTACCTCGCGAGCAACAACCAACGCCTCCTCGTAGGTGTTCATGGCGGCAGGCATGCCCGCGGCATCCTGGGCGACTGCCAGGTGTTGCAACGCCTGGCCCAACAGCGCTCGCTGATCGGGGATTGTTTCGGCGAGACTCGCCGCCTGCTCGAGTGCCTCGATCGCGGCTTCGTCATCTCCCTGGCGCTGCGAAAGACGAGCCAGGCGCCCGTAAATGCGGACCGCGGCGGCCCGCTGATCGGTGTGTGCGGCAAGCTGCAACGCATCGTCGTAGAGTCGAATCGCTTCGGCGGGTTGATCGGATTCCATCGCCAGGGCGCCAAGCGCCGACAGCGTCTGGATTTCCTCCTCCGCTTCCCCAAGCTCCCGATACAAATCGAGCGCGTGGGAATAGGACTGGCGCGCCTTGCCGGGCTCGCGATTGGACACGTAAATTTGGCCAAGCAGGCTGAGCATACCGGCCTGCAAGTCGTTGTCGTCGGCGGTGCGCGCGGCCACGATCGCCTGATGAATCGCCTTGATCGCGTCGTCGGCCTGATCGAACTTCCAAAGCGCTTCGCCGATGCTTGCCAACCATTGCGCCTCGTGGGCTGAATCGTTGGAGGCGCGGGAAAGATCGAGCGCCAACATCAGGTGATTTAACGCCTCCACCGGCATGTTCAATTGCGAGTACGCGACGCCGAGACCACCATAGGCCCGCTGTTCGAGCAACTCGTCGCCAGCCGCGCGGGCGAGCTCCACCCCCTGCTCATAGGCGCCGCGAGCAGCCTCGTGTCGACCAAGCGAAAGCAGTGTGGCGCCATGCTGCACGGAGTCCTGGGCCGCTGCCGGCCCGTTGCCGCGACGCACATCGATATTGACGAGATCGGCTTCGCGACCCACCACCGCCTGCATCCGACCTAAATCCCGCTCAACGTTCGAGAGCGCTTCGAGGCAGAAGTTCTCCAGAGAAAGATCACCGATTTGGCGCGAGAGCTCGAGCCCGTTCTCGAGTTGCTCAATCGCCTCATCGAGGTCACCGAGTTGCACCAGCGTGTCGGCGTAATTCGCCACCAACCGGCTCTGCATCGCGACATCGCCCGATCGTTCCGCGGCATCGAGCGCAGTGCGCTGCATCCGCGCCAAGGTTTGCGGATCGAGCGTCGCGCGGCGCACATCGATTTCCCGCACCGCCGCCTGAGCAACGCCCTGCGGGAAATCAAGACGCTCGCTGGATCGAATCGCGCGTCCAAACAACTCCATCGCGGTTTGGACATCGCCGTCCCTGCGCAACAGATCGCCCAACAGAATGGCCGACTCAACCTCGTCCTCGGTGTCCATCTGCTCGGGTCCCAGCGCCACTTGTTGCTGGAGCAAGAGCCGCGCTCGTTCGCCATCGCCATCGGCGACAGCTCGCTGACCGAGCAGGGCAAGAGCCCTGCGGCCCCCTTGTACGTAGCCCACGCGCTGCGCCGCGCGATAGGCGTCGCGCAGCAACTTCTCGCGCTCCCGACCCGGATCGTCGGCGGGCAACATACCATCGAGGCGCAACGCGGCATCGACCGTTTGTCGATCGAATCCCTTGGCATGGGCGGCGGCATGCGTCAAGCGCGCGAGCACCGTCGCAAATTCGCGATCGGACGTGACGCGCTCATCAATCAGCAGATCGAGCACCTTGAAATCGTCATCCGAGAGCGCATCGAGCACCGCCGGATGCCGCACTTCACTCACCGCCCCGGCAATCGATCGACGCCGGCCCACGACCTCGCGTGATATTTGCACCAGCACTCCGCTGCCACCGCGCCGACCCTTGCCGGCGAGTTTTTCCATCCAGGTACTCACCACGCACACTCCTCATTGATTGCATCGGACAAGACATCGAGTGTCAGATTGCCGCCAGATACGATGACCGCCACTTTTTTCCCGGCGAACATTTCTCGCCGCGCGTATGCTCCGGCCAATCCTGCCGCTCCAGCTCCCTCAGCCACCAAACGGGTTGTTTCCATGAGCGTCAACATCGCTCGTTTGAGATCGGCGTCCGAAACCAGCATGATCTCGTCGACTGTGCCCCAAAGTATCTGCGATGGCATCGCAAACGCTTCGCGCGTCGCAATTCCCTCGGCAAACGTGTCTAATGAATCCAGCCGGACCAAGGTTCGCGATTTCCACGCCTCGTACACGGTCGGGGCGCCGGTCGATTGAACGCCGATCACCTGGAGATCCGGCTTAATGCCCTTTCCTGCCAAGCAGGCGCCACAGAGACCGCTCCCGCCGCCTATGGCGACGAACACGGCATCGACATCCGGTTCTTCTTCCAATATCTCAAGCGTGTGCGTCGCCACACCGGCCACCAGATTCGGTTCATTAGCCGAATGCACAAACACCGCGTCATTGAGTTCAGCGAACGCTTGCGATTCCAGCAGGCAATCGTCGAAATCGCGCCCGAAGTGAATTACCTTGGCCCCAAGCCTCCGCATCGCCGCCACCTTGAGTGCGTTTGCGCCTTCCGGCACGAAGATCGTGGCACTGCTGTTGTAGGCCCGCGCGGCCCAGGCAAGCGACTGTCCGTGATTGCCGGTCGAGGCGCCCACTACTCCTCGCGCCAGCCCGGCGTCGCCAAGTTGGCTCATATAGTAGAGCCCGCCTCGAATCTTGAACGCCCCAGTCGGTTGCAGGTTTTCGCACTTGACAAAGACTTCGCAACCCAACCGCTCGGAGAGCGCCTCCGGTCGCAACAATGGCGTCGGAGGCAGGTGCTGCCGAATGACCGCACGCGCCCGATAGACATCGGCCAACGTCGGCAATGGCCCATTCCATACCTTGATGGTGGCGTCAGGCACCACCGCGGTGGACTTTTCAACAATCACAAATCTTGTCCCACTCGGCTTCGCCGAAGCGACGCGCTCCAAAGTCGACGCCATTTCTGGCATTATGTAGGTAGCGGGGGCGCGATGGCGAATTGCCAGCGGGGGATGGCTGCCAGACGCGCTTGCCTCACCGCACGGGTCGGGGCCAGCCACATCTCGTTAATCGCTCCCGCAGTGTACCACCATGTGAAGTTAGGTAAAACCTGTTCCTGATTGTCACATAGTGCTGGTCGTTGCCCTACCACCTGACAAAGTTCGGTCTAACGGTGTACGGACCTTTAGAGTTAGGCATTTTACAAGTACGTTGACACCGGAGAGGCCACAATGATGCCGAACGCCACATTTTTCGAACGCGTAGAGCAGCGAATGCGGGATATCGACTCCTTACTCTGTGTCGGACTCGACCCAAAGATCGACAAGTTGCCCGCCCACCTCGAACCGTCGGTCGAATCGGTGGTGACATTTTGCCAGGCCATCGTCGAAGCGACCCATCCGTACGCCGCCGCCTACAAACCCAATCTGGGATTCTTCGCCGCGCTCGGCCGCCTCGGATTCAATGCATTGTGGGCCGTTCGGCACGCCATCCCGGCAGACATTCCGGTCATTCTCGACTGCAAGGTCGGAGATGTTGACGAGACGGCACGGGCGTATGCGCACGGGTGGTTTACGGAATTCGGTTTCGACGCCATCACGGTCAGCCCATACTTGGGAGAGGATGCCACCGCGCCTTTCCTGGACTACGAGAACAAGGGAGTCCTCGTCCTCTGCAAAACCAGCAACCCGGGCAGTGGAGACTTTCAGAACCTCCCAGTCGGGGATGGCGGGCCGCTGTTCCTGACCGTCGCCAACCGGAGCCGGGAATGGGAGGAGCGCTACCCCGCATCGGTGGGGTTGGTTGTCGGCGCCACCTATCCGGAGCAGTTGCGATCGGTCCGCGAGCGAGTCGGAAACCAGCTCATCCTGTTGCCCGGCGTCGGCGCCCAAAGCGGGGACCTGAAAGCCTCGCTCCAGGCAGGACTCAACGCACGAGGCACGGGGCTGCTTTGCTCGGCATCGCGGTCGGTCATGTACGAGGGCAATGGAAAAGACTTCGACCGGGCCGCCCAACAAAGCGCCGAATCGACTCGGAACCAGATCAACGCGATCAGGCCTACGACCAGCGTCTGATCATTGACTACCAAGTTTTCCGGGTTTTCCGGTTGCCGCAACGATCCTGGTGGACGCCCTTGGTTGCCTCATCGTCATCCGAATCCGCATCGTTTGCGACCGACCCCGGCCACTCGACCATGCGAGTGATCGCGTTCGCCAACCAGAAAGGCGGGGTGGGGAAAACCACAACCGCGGTCAACACCAGCGTGTTGCTCGCCGCCCATGGGCTGCGCGTGCTGCTGATCGATCTCGATCCGCAAGGCAACACGACATCTTCCCTGGGCATCGACAAGTCCGAGCTCACGCAAACGATGTACGACCTCCTGATCGATGACGCCAGCGTGGAGGATGTCGCCATCGTGACTGGCCGGGTCCGGGTCGACCTCCTGCCCGCCACGCCGATGCTGGCCGCCGCCGAAGTGGACCTCGTTTCGGTAGTGCACCGCGAGCGTCGACTCAAGCGATCGCTGACGCCATTCGCGTCGAAATACGATCTCGCGATCATCGATTGTCCCCCGTCCCTCGGCTTACTCACCGTCAATGGGCTGACTGCCGCCGATCACGTCGTGATCCCGATTCAGTGCGAATTTCTCGCCCTTGAGGGAGTGTCCCAACTCATCGCCACGGTCGACCTCGTCAAGCGGCAGTTGAATCCCGAGCTCGATGTGCTTGGCGTGCTGATGACGATGTTCGACGCGCGCACCAACCTTTCCTCCAGCGTGGTCGAGGAAGTGCGGCGATTCTTCCCGGATCGCATCTTCACCACGATCGTACCGCGTTCAGTTCGATTGGCCGAGGCGCCGAGCTACGGGCAGTCGATCGATGAGTACGATCCAGGCTCACGGGGTGGACACGCTTACCGCGCCTTTACCAAGGAGCTTATCGAACGGCTGGGACTGGGTTAGGATTAGCGATGCACGCGACCGGGACCGTTCCCCGTTCGCCCCCCTCGCCCTAGCCCCAGGAGTGCCACCCCCAAATGAGCATCACCGTTCAGCCCGAGCAGGCCGCAATTGCCGAATCAACCCCAACCGATTCGACGATGCGGACGATGCGATCGGACAAGTTTGTCGGCCTCGGCCTGACATTCGACGACGTGTTCCTGCTTCCAGCCCGCTCCGATGTACTGCCGCACACCGTCGACACCAGCACCCGGATTGCCGGCGACATTGTGCTCAACATCCCGATCCTGTCGGCGGCGATGGATACCGTGACCGAGGCCAGGCTGGCGATTGCCCTGGCCCGCGAAGGCGGCATGGGCATCGTTCACCGCAATCTTTCGATCGAGGACCAGGCCGCAGAAATCGACAAGGTCAAACGCTCCGAATCCGGCATGATCGTCGAACCGGTCACGCTCGGTCCCGATCAGCACATCAGCGATGCCCTGGCCGTGATGGAGCGCTACCACATCTCCGGAGTGCCGATCACCGATGAACGCGGCAAGCTCGTTGGAATCCTCACGAACCGCGACTTGCGTTTCATTCAGGACCCGGACCAGTTGATTTTCGACGTCATGACCAGGGAACACCTTATTACTGCGCCCGCTGGCACCACCCTCGACCAGGCGAGCGAAATCCTGCACCGCCACAAGGTCGAGAAACTCCCGGTTGTCGACGAACACGGCTACCTGACTGGCCTGATCACCGTCAAGGACATCCAGAAGAAGATTCAATATCCAAATGCAACCAAGGATGCCCGTGGACGCCTGCGCGTCGGCGCCGCGGTCGGCGTCGGCAAGGATGCCGAGCGCCGCGCTCATGCCCTCGTCGCCAAGGGGGTCGACCTCCTGATCGTCGATACCGCCCACGGCCACAACGTCGGCGTGATCGATATGGTGCGCTCGCTCAAGTGTCAATTGCCGATTCCAATCATGGCCGGCAACATCGCCACCGGATCCGCCGCCGCCGCCCTGATCGACGCCGGCGCCGACGGTGTCAAGGTGGGAGTCGGGCCGGGTTCGATCTGCACCACCCGTGTCGTTTCCGGCACCGGCGTCCCGCAAATCACGGCAATTCACGAAGTCGCCAAAGTCGCGGGTCCGCGCGGCGTTCCGGTCATCGCCGATGGCGGCATTCAGTACTCTGGCGACATCGCCAAGGCGATCGCCGCCGGAGCCGACTGCGTGATGCTCGGCAGCCTGTTCGCGGGTCTCGACGAAAGCCCCGGCGAGGTCATCATCTTCCAGGGTGAACGTTTCAAGGAGTATCGGGGCATGGGATCGCTTGGAGCGATGAAATCGCGATCGTACTCCAAGGACCGCTATTTTCAGGAAGACATCGGCAACGTCTCCAAACTCGTGCCCGAAGGCATCGAGGGCCGCGTCGCCTACAAGGGCTCGCTTGGGCCGCTGGTCTATCAACTCACCGGCGGTCTGCGCTCGGCGATGGGTTATGTTGGGGCGGGAACCATTGTCCACCTGAAGAACGACACCCAATTCATCCAGGTCACCGCCGCCGGTTTGAGGGAAAGCCACCCCCACGATGTAGCGGTCACCAAAGAAGCGCCGAACTATCGGGTCGGCGGCGCCTCGTAACTACTGGACAGCGCCAACCCCCTGGTCATTCGGGTTGCCCCGTATTGGCGGGTTACCCTAGCATCCAATCGAGCGTACTGTGGAGGAGACGCCGCGGAGCGTCTCCGGCGCTGGCCTTGCGTCAGCAGGCCGGTTCTCCCCTAGTGAGAGGCTTCCCTCGTTGGTTAACCTCGATTTCTCCACCGAATTCGGCAAGCGCGTTCAGAAGCGACTCGAGCACGAGCAAATCGTCTGGCTCACGACCATCGCTCCGAGTGGCGGCCCGCAACCAAGCCCGGTCTGGTTCCTGTGGCAAGAAGATACCGTACTCATCTTCAGCCAACCGAACACGCCAAAGGTCAAGGCCATCGAGAAATCCAGAACCGTCTCGCTCAACTTCAACTCCACCGAACACGGCGGTGACGTCGTGGTCATTTCCGGTGTGGCTGAGCACCTCAAGGGAGGGCCGCCCGCGACGGACTATCCTGACTACATCGAGAAATACGCAGAAGGTCTCACCTCTCTTGGCATGACCGCCGAAGGCTTTGCCGCTTCATACTCCGAACACCTTCGCGTTGTCCCACACCAAATGCGTGGATTCTAGAGCGGATCGCGAAATGGTTGACGCCTACCGTCTTGGTAGGGCTGCGGAGCTTGCTCCGCCCGTCGTCCGCCAAGATCGTCAACCTTTATGACACCCGCTCTAGGGCGAGTGGCAGGCAGGTTTGCGGACGGCGGATCGGGACAACGGGTGTCATTCCGAGGAATGAGGAATCATTGGCTCTCCCACGGACCACTACCGGCATCGCAGACACTATGACAACTTCCGCTGCGGAATCAGCAATCGAGTGACCATTGCGAAGCGGTCGGAGTGCCTCGAACCGGATACAATCGTCAAGATCCCGTTTGTTCGCGTGAGGGCCGTTTCGCTTGAATTCTACCGGCAGTTTTCTCCGTCCACCCATCGACCACGTCCCGCGCTGGCCGAAACACCGCGCCTGGCCACGCCTCGTGCTCTGGGCCACGTCGCAAGTCCTGCTCTATCTGGCACTGTTCCAGGTTTACAAAATGGCGCGCAAAACGTTCATCACGCGGGCCGAAACGGTCGCCTATGAAAATGCGCTGGACATCCTGCGCTATCAGGACGCCCTGAAATTGAACTTTGAACTCAGCTGGCAACGGTGGGTGCTCGATCGCGGCGATCTGATCCTCGTCTTCAACAACATTTACGCTTACTACATGTACGGCTTTTATGCCTGCGCGATCATCCTCCTGGTGGTGGCGCCCGTTCGCTACCAGTACCTGCGTCGTGTATTCATCATCAGCATGATCCTGGCGCTCCCGTGGTACGCGATCTACCCTCTCGCTCCTCCGCGATTCATGCAGGACTTCGGTTGGCCATTCGTCGATACCCTCGCCGTGTACGGTCCCAACTACTTCAGCGAGAGCGGTCTGGTGACGGCGAACCGCTTTGCCGCGATGCCCAGCATGCACTGCGGCTGGACGATGGTCGCCGGTCTGATGATCTCGGCGGCCGTGCCATGGCGATGGTTGGGACGTTCGCTGTTCGTGTTTTTGACGCTGCTGATCGCCGTGACCGTCATCGTCACCGGCAATCACTATTGGCTCGACATCGTCGGCGGCTGGTTGGTGATTGGGGCCTCGCTCCTCGTCAACCGGCTGCTGCCATTTCCTCTGCCGATCCGCTGGCCATGGCGATTGTGGCCCGCGACCAGGAACTCTGCCTCATGTTTAAGACGTCCTCAACATTAATCACGGGTTATCGCAAACAGGTTCGTGCAGGGTGTTGACTTCCCACTTCCGGCACGGTATGATGCAATCGCGATGGGGGAGTGACCCATCGCCGATCTGTCAGGCGCACAAACACCTGAACCAGCAAACGGCATTCAACATCACCGGGAAGGAGGAACGAGGCATGCACACGAATCTGGATACGCGAAACACCGGAGTGGCGCAAATGCCCGACGTTTCAACCAACCTGGGATTCCACAAGCAGACCGCAATTCCCGCCTGACCGGCGGCGAACGCACACGCTTGCAGACTCGGGTTGTACGCAGCCCGAGTTTTTTGTGTGCGCATCGCGCCTGGCGTTGATGCCTGTCCTGACTTCGGGAACACGATTCGGGCCGATCACAGATCATAAATCTGACCTAAGTTACACAAACTTCATCCGCTGACACCATCAGACGGTCAGGATGAGTGCGTGTTTTTCATAACCACGGGGGTTTCATGATTTCGAATCTCACCGACATTCCACTATTCGAGCAGCAGCTCGACAACTTTCAACCGGGTCGACCGAAAGCCCGGTCAGCCAGTCGCCTGGACATTCAGCGGCGACATCTGGAGTACAAGAAGATGAGCTACCTCCATGAAGCAATGGTTCGCGACCGCGCGAACGACATTGAACGAACCCTCAGGCGCCGGGCCATGATCGCCGAAACGCGACTCATCCGCTCCAGCGTCTCCGCCAGAATCCGCCGATCCGTCGGCCAGGCCCTGATCTCGGTCGGCGAACGTATTCGCCCCGAGCTTGTGTAGCATGACTTTCTGGACCACAGTTCATCAGCAACCGAGGGCGGTCCTCACGGCAAACATCAAAGCCCGGTCGGCCAGCCGACCGGGCTTTCGCCTTCATTGAGTTCGCAAAGGTTGCCTCGACATTGGGAAATGCGCCACACTGAGCGGTGTTGACCGCGAGGAACAGCCGGCTCGACTGCGCAGTCGGTTGCGGTTTGTCCTGCATCCAGAGGCCCTGCTCCAATGACGCGCATCATCGGCTTTTTCAACCAAAAGGGTGGCACCGCCAAGACCACCAGTACGCTGAATGTCGCCGCTGCCCTCGCCGAGCGCGGCAGAAACGTGCTCACCGTCGACCTCGATCCCCAGGCCAGCCTGACCATGGCCATCGGCATCGATGTCACCGCAATCGACCTCTCCGTTTACGACCTCCTGTTGGACGAACGGGTCGGCATTTCCGAGTTGTCACTTTCGACTTCGATCAGCGGTGTCGACATCCTTCCCTCGCACCCCGACCTTGCCGCCGCCGAGCTGGAACTCCTCAATGTCCTGGAACGTGAGCGCCAGCTCGATCACCGCTTGCGAGCGGCCGACATCTCGCGCTACGACTATGTGCTGATCGACTCGCCTCCGGCCTTGAACATCATTTCGATTAACATTCTCGTCGCCATCCGCGAACTGGTGATCCCGATCGAACCGCATCCGCTCTCAATCATGGTCTTGCGCCGCCTGTTCGAGACCATCGACCGCATCCAGCGGCTGAATCCCGATTTGGCGGTGCTCGGATTCCTGCCGACCAAAGTCCACCACTCCTCGCGGCTCGCCGCCGACATGCTCCTGACCCTTGAAGAGCGATTCCCCGATCTGCCGCTGCTGCCTTCGGCGCCGCTCTCGGTCAAGGGCGCCGAATCGACCGCCGAGCGCACCAGCGTGCTCCAGTACATGCCCAATTCGTCGATCGCCGCCGCCTACCGCGATGTCGCCGCCTGGCTCGAAGACGTGGCTGCGGCCGAACCCCTGGCCGAAAGTGCGGTCCAGCAATGACCGAATCAAACCCCAGATCGCGCAAGCGCTTTACCGTCGACGAGTTGTTCAGCGACACCCGTGCCCAGGCCTCCGGCGCAAAGGACCTGCCGGGCGCGAAATTAATCGATCTCAATCGCATCCATCCCGATCCCGCTCAACCACGACGCACCTTCGATCCGGATAAATTGGAGGAACTCGCAAGCAGCATCCGCGCCGAAGGTGTGTTGCAGCCAATCGTCGTTCGCTTCGATAGTGAGCACGACCGATACGTGATCGTGCATGGCGAGCGACGTTGGCGCGCTGCCAAACAGGCCAAACTCACCAGTTTGCCCTCAATTGTGAAAGAGGTTCCTGTCGAGCGGCGACTGGTGCAGCAACTGATGGAGAACGTCGTTCGCGACGATCTCAACGCGATCGACCGCGGCGCGGCGATTCGCGCGTTGCGGAGTCAGATGGGTGATCCAACTTGGGATGTCGTGGCCGACGCCGTTGGCATCAAGCGCAGCCGTCTGTTTCAGTTGCTCGGGACCGGAAAGTTGAGCGAGGCCGCACGGGAAGATATCCAGGCCGGACGCTTGAGCGAAAAGCAGAGCCGCGCGCTGCAAGGCCTGACCGAAGCCAGGCAGCACGCCCTCAAGGACCTGATCCTGTCCTCGAACCTCTCTGCCCAGGCCGCCATGCGGTTGTCGCGAGCCTTCAAGGGGATGGAGGTGTCGCCGCCCGACGATCTCGAAGCCGCCCGGCGCGTGCTCGCTCAGGTCAGCGGTTTCGTTTTCGCGAAAAGCGACGTCCAGGTGCAGGCCCAGACCCGTGTTCTGCTTGGCGCGGTGCGGAACGCGGCAACCGGCTCCACCAAAGCCCGCGGTCAACTCAAGTCCATTGTCTCAACCATCAACGCGGGCGCGTTTCGCGACGACCGGTTCGGCCATGAACTCAACGCGTTCGCCAGAACTCTGGCCACGCTCCCGGCGGTTGGCGCCGCGAGATCTGCCTCCGTCGATGCCTCGCTGCGGGAACTTGCCGCCACCGTCGACGCGCTTCTTGGCGATCGGACCACATCCGCCGACGAGCCGTAGAGCGAAATGCGCATCGGTTGCAACAGCCCCGACTAATCACCAGGTTCGCCCAACCGGTCGTGGCAATCCCTTGTTGTGGCGGTCAATCGGTGCGGGCGGAGACGAGTTCCGGATTCGCAGACCTTGTTCATGAATAATCCGGGATAGTTCACAAACCAACGAGTCGTCATTCCGAGGAAAGAGGAGTCTTGTGTGTGGGGGGTGAACGGCGTGGACTATGCCAACCGCATTTTTGTGTGCCGCAAAGACAGAGCCGCGAGATCGTGCGATCCGCGGCTCGTTCAATGTGTTCGACGTCACATCGGTCACCAGTTGTGTCGCGTGTTCCTGATCGAAGGTCGGGTGTCGACACCAAACCGGTGAGACAGGACTCCGAGCAGAACCAGCGCCAATAACGCAATCATGAGAATCAGAACCTCCATGATGTCACCTCGTTCGCGTGTCCGAACAATCGAGGTCTCCCGAAATCGTTCGACTATCGCAGCCATCCCGTGCGCGACAGATGTTCAATTTCCCAATGCTCGCGATCGGCAAGGGCCGCGTCGCGGGTTTTCCGATTGAGATACGCCTGTTCCGCGATGCTCGAATCCGATACCGACAGGCGTTCGAACCGAATGTCGATCTTGAGGCGGCGTCGCCCCACGGCAAGAATGGTCACGTCAGCTCCAGTCTGGTCGAGGCAACTTCGAGGTCACGACCCCGGTTCCGACCAGTCGCGGTGGATACTCGAAAGTAACGTCCTGATGAGCGATTCGAGCGGCTGGGCCGGCGACCAGACTCGTTCGGTTTCGTCATCGATAAAACGCGCCTGAACCCATTGTGTGAGAGGATTTTTGGCGTTCAAGAATGAGTAAGGGTTGGAATGAAACTGTCTGTGGAAATACCGAAGTTGTCATTCCGAGGAATGAGGAATCCTGAGGACTTGGTCCGCCTGTCGTCTATGACGTCGTACGTGCTGTCGCTGGGATCAGAGCGCCGACGCGGGATAAATGAAATGAGTTCTGGTATGAAGCATTGGCGAGTGGCCAATCAGCGAACTTGTGAATCGCTGTAGCCCATCTGAAGACTTGCGTTCGCGACGTTGGTTTATGCTTTGAGTGTGAAATTGCCGATCCATTTGGGTGATACGAACCTTCACCAGCAAAGGACCAGAAACATGATGTTGAGATCGATTGAGTCCACCTTCCGACGATTGACGGTTCCCGTTTTGGTATTAGGCATGTTGCTGGCATCGGTCGTCTGGACCAGCAATTCGGACAACGTTTCAGCGTCAGGAAACGAGGTCGTCTCTCCCCACTTTGCGGCACTACAATCGGAACCGCTTTCGGTCGTCGACCTCGTCGAAGAGGTCAATTCGGCCGTCGTCACCGTCCACAATCTTTCCGTCCTTGAAGATGCTTTCGGGTCGGAGCAAACGATCCAGCAAGGCACCGGCACTGGTTTTGTGATCGACGAGGAAGGCTACATCGTCACGAACTGGCACGTCGTCTCCGGCGGCAACGAGTTCGCCGTCGCCATGTTTGACGGCAATCTGGTCGAGGCCGAACTCATTGGCATTGACCCTCGTGACGACCTCGCCGTGGTCAAGATCGACTCGAACGAGGTGCTCGATGTCGTAACCCTTGGCGACTCCAACGAACTCCAACCAGGTCAACCAGTGGTCGCGATCGGCTCTCCGCTCGGGCAATTCACCAACACCGTGACTTCCGGCATCGTTAGCGCCCTCAACCGTGACGACTTCGGCGGCTTCTCCAACTGCCAGAATTACTCCAACCTGATCCAGCACGATGCCGCGATCAACCCGGGCAACTCCGGTGGACCACTTTTCAACCTCGACGGTGAGGTGATTGGGGTCAACACGCTCGGGCTGCCGACGGATATGGCCGGGCTGCCACTTCAGGGTCTCTTCTTTGCGGTCCCCAGCAACCTCGTCGCCGTGATCGCCCAGCAACTGATACAGGATGGGCAGATTTCGGCGCCGTACATTGGCATTTCCCAGAGCTTCCTCGATTCGGGACAAGCCGCTGCAATCGGCCTCGACATTCCCGGCGGCATTTTTGTGGCCTCCGTTCCATTCGATGGACCAGCAAACGAAGCCGGGCTTCAAGAGGAAGACATTATCCTTCAAATCGATGGTCGGCAGATCAGCCTGCAGCAGGGTCTGGCGGCAATCCTGCTCGACTACCTGCCAGGAGACACCGTGGAAATCACGTTCATCCGTGACGGTCAGGAACAGACCCTGGATTTGACGCTCGGAACGTTGCCGCAATCCATTCTCGAAGAATGCGCGCTGGAAGGCTAGCCCGATTGTTCGGCAAGGTCCGAGTTCGGCACTGGGCGCCCTTGGGCCGGCCGGCCAATGCTGGAAGAGGCACGGTCGATACTGTTCGTGCCGGACGACGATCTGAAACCACGCATGCTCAGCAGAACGTGCTCTTATCCACTGAGCGGATACCCGTTGGCGAGGCGACCCTCCTTGCCCTCGAAGACCCGGCTGGATTTGAACGGTTCGGCGACGGCGCCGTCGGCGTGCGGCGCGCTGCGCAAGAGCAAGTTCGCGCGCTCGTCATTGGCAAGAGGTTCGAATCCATCCGCCATCGCAATGTTCTTTCGCAACACCTCGAGTGAGGTCATCCCGGAAACAACCGTCGCAACCGGCAAACTCATTGCGTAGCGGAGGGCATCCTCAGGTGCAATTCCCAAATGCGTGTCGTTCAGGTGACCACCGGCGTTGCTCTTCATGCCGATAACGGCGATGCCCTGCTCCTGACACAGAGGCACGATTTCCCGCTCGAAACTGGCGTAGTGCGCGTCGAGCACATTGAGCGGCATCTGCACCGCATCCCAGGGGAAACCCTGCTCCAGCATCCGCCGATGAATGTCGGGATGCTTGTGGCCGGTAAAGCCGATGTAGCGGACCTTCCCTTGTTCCTTGGCCCGAAGCATGGCTTCGGCCGATCCACCTGGCGCGAAAATCCGGTCAGGATCTTCTTCCCACACAACCTCATGAATCTGCCACAGATCAAGGTAGTCGGTTTGCAGCATCTGCAGGCTCTCTTCGAGCTTTTGCATCGAGTGCGTGGCGACGCGATCGTGGGCGCAATCCTTCGTCATCAGGAACGCCCTGGTCCGGTACCCTTCCCTGGCCAGCGCCTTTCCCATCCGCCGCTCGCTCTCGCGGTCGTTGTATTCCCAGGCGTTGTCGAGAAAGGTCACACCGGCATCGATCGCCTCGTGCACGATCCGGATGCCCTCTTCCGCTGACGGATTTCCGATATGGGCGCCACCCAATCCGAGCAGGGAAACGTGCTCTTCACTGTTGCCAAAGGGACGAGTTGGAATGGTCATGTCAAACTCCTCGACAAACGTTTGGAGACGATGTTTCCCGATCATCGCATGCGCCGCGCGAAAGTCAACGAACGTGATCTCGAGCCTCTCCTATGCGAAAATTGTCGGCGGGTGGCGCGCTACTCATCCCCGGCTCCATGAAAACCTGAACCAGCCAGGTCAACTATCGAGGAACAGTTCCGCAAATGAAAGCGTACAAGGCCTACTTTCGACGCCTCTACGACCTGATCGAGGAAATGCTCGGTTCACAGGGATCCAACATCGAGACCGCGGCCCGTTGGATGGCTGAGCCGTTGACTGCCGGGGGCGTGGTCCATATTTTCGGCAGCGGGCACTCGCACATGGTCGCCGAAGAGGTCTTTCACCGAGCGGGGAGCCTGATGCCAATGAATCCCATGCTCGATCCCAACCTCACGTTTCTCGGCCACCTCAACGCGACCCTGCTCGAACGCGCCAGCGGTTATGGCAAGATCGTCGTCGACTCACACGACATCCGGGAAGGCGAAGTCGTCATCGTCGTCAGCAATTCCGGGGTCAACCCGGTTCCAATCGAAGTTGCGCGAGAAGCCAAAACCCGAGGCGCGAGAACGATTGCGATTACATCGATCGCGAACTACCGCGACGTCCCGTCGCGCGACTCCAGCGGGGACCGGCTTGGCGATGTCGCTGATCTTGCGATCGACACCAATGTTCCGAACGGGGACGCGCTGATCTCGCTCCCCGGCTTGGAAACACTCGTCGGCGGCGCATCGTCCGTCGTCGGAATTGCGCTGATCAACGCAATTGTCGTCGAGACCGCGGCGCAGATGCTGAAGCAGGGATGCACTCCGCCCGTCATTCCTTCGATGAATATTCCGGGCGGCGACGAACAAATGGAAGCCCTGGTTGCACAATACGGCGATCGCCTGCCCCTGCTTCGCCACGCCTGATTGGGTGGCCCCGACAAGGCGGCGGATTCAGCGGCAATGATCTCCAATTGGTAGTGGCCGTCCCTTGTGGCGGCCAATTGGTGCGGGCGACGACGAAGTCCGGATTCGCAAAACTCTTTCATCTACTCCCGAGTCTGGTCCACCCGTTTCTCTTGTTCGGCCGCGAGCGTTTGAGTGCGCTGATACGCGGCAAACACAGCCTTCGACAGGACAGTTCGCAGCCCGCCTTTCTCCATCTGGTAAAGCGCCGCCGCCGACGTTCCGCCAGGCGATGTCACCATGTTTCGCAATTCGGCCATGTGCTTGCCAGAATGCCGCGCAAAGTCCACCGAACCGGAGACTGTTTGCAAAACGATTTCCTCGGCCAGGCGACGCGGAAATCCCATGTGCACACCGGCGTCGATCAACGCCTCCATCATCATGAACACGTAGGTCGGGCCGGTGCCGGAAAGGGCCGTCGCCATGTCCACGTACTTCTCGGTGTCGACCTCGATTTCCTCGCCCAACGCGGCCAGCGCGGTCTTCACCTGGCTACGTCGCACATCCGAAACGTCATGCGTTCCGCACCAGACAGACATGCCCTGGCCGATCTGGGCCGGGGTGTTCGGCATCACGCGGATGATCCCGGCGTGTCCCAATCCGCGACGAAGAATGTCGAGGCTCGCTCCGGCAAGAATCGAAACTACAACCTGGTCGGTGGTCAGTCTTCCGTTTAGCTCGCCCATCACTGCTGAGAGCACCTGCGGCTTGATGGTTAGGAACACCAGCTCTGATTGGACCGCGGCTTCCTGATTCGTCTCAACAACCGTGATCGCAAACCGCTCATTCATCCTCGCGCGACGATCGGCCCGTGGATGACTGGCGACAATTTGGTCCGGCCCGACGATCCCCTTGCCGAGCAACCCGGCAATCATCGATTCCGCCATCACCCCGGCGCCGATGAATCCGAGTCGAACGTCCCTGAGTCCGAATTCGTCTGCTTTGATCATGTTTCAGGCGCCTGTCGGGTTGAACCGATATGTCACACTCGATGGAACCCGCGTTCAGACCACGCTGGCTCTCGAAGCCAAATGACGCGGCTCCTCACGCGAACGCTACCAGAAAGTGGGACCCATGCCGAATCGGCTTGCCTCCGAAACCAGTCCCTACCTGCTCCAACACAAGGAAAATCCGGTGGACTGGTTCCCCTGGTGCGAGGACGCACTCCAACGCGCTCGCGCTGAAGACAAACCGATCCTCGTCAGCATCGGCTATTCGGCCTGCCACTGGTGTCACGTCATGGCCCACGAATCGTTCGAAAACGAGGGGATCGCGGCCCTGATGAACGAGCACTTCATCAACATCAAGGTCGATCGCGAAGAGCGGCCAGACATCGACTCGATCTACATGACCGCGATTCAGGCAATGTCCGGTCAGGGCGGTTGGCCGCTCAACGTGTTCCTCACCTCGGATGCTGTGCCCTTCTTCGGCGGCACGTACTGGCCACCTACCGACCGTCAGGGGATGCCGGGCTTTCCGCGCGTGCTGGAAGCGATCCACAAGACCTGGACCACCAATCGCGAGGGTCTCCAACAATCCGCCCAACAGGTGCTCGGCTATCTTTCCGCTTCCGCGACAGGATCGCCAGCCGGTGCTGCCCTCTCCGAGACGATTGCCGACCGCGCCATGGAACGCCTAACGATCCAATTTGACTGCGACCATGGAGGGTTCGGTCAGGCGCCGAAGTTTCCGCAGGCGTCGGTTCTCGAGTTCCTGCTCCGCCACCACCGACGCACGGGATCGAGCATCGCGCTCGAGATGTTGGCGACCACGCTCAACCGGATGGCGAGCGGCGGTATCTACGACCATCTCGGCGGCGGATTCGCGCGTTACTCGGTTGACGGCGAATGGCTGGTCCCGCACTTCGAGAAGATGTTGTACGACAATGCCCAGCTTATGAGCATCTATCTCGACGCCTGGCGAGTCACCGGCAACCAGGCTTACCGGAAAGTGGTCGAGGAGACCGCCGACTGGGTGCTCCGGGAGATGCGCTCGCCGGACGGCGGATTCTACGCCGCCATCGATGCCGACAGTGAAGGCGAAGAGGGAAAGTTCTACGTATGGACCCCAGACGAGATCGACGATGTGCTCGAACCAGAAGCCGCCGATCTGATCAAACTCCACTACGGAGTGACGCAGTCCGGGAACTTCGAAGGCGCTTCGATCCTGCACATCAGTCGCCCGCTTGGCGATCTTGCGGTGACCTTGGGAAGTACCGAACCCGAGATCGGATCGGATCTGAACAATGCACGCGCCTCATTGCTGGCGACTCGCGACCGCCGTGTCCGTCCTGGAACCGACA
>Ga0183260_10001504_pt1 | contig 19341 bp, 17 predicted proteins | sample AntDrymUQ4972206_2_FD_129768 | JGI IMG/M metagenome (GOLD analysis project Ga0183260, IMG submission 129768) | Polar desert sand microbial communities from Dry Valleys, Antarctica - metaG UQ497 (22.06) (version 2) (version 2) | ecosystem: Environmental > Terrestrial > Soil > Desert | place...
GTCGCGAGTTCGGGGTCGATGTGAACGGCTTCGTCCCCCCAGAAATCCAATAGGAGAGTTGACATGTTCCCCAGCAACATCCAGATCGCCCGTGGCGCCGCCCGCAAGCCCATCGAGGACATCGCAAACGAGATGGGGCTCGGAAGTCATCTGCTCGAGCCCTACGGGCGCGACGTGATGAAGATCAGTCTGGACGCGAGAGAGGAGCTTGCCGATCGGCCCCGGGCAAAGTATGTGGTCGTCACCGCGATCACCCCGACGCCCTTGGGCGAGGGCAAGACCACGACCACGGTTGGTCTCGGCCAAGGCATGCGGCAGATCGGCAAGAACGCGGTCATCACGATTCGCCAGGCGTCGATGGGGCCTGCCCTGGGCATCAAGGGAGGTGCGGCAGGTGGGGGTTACAGCCAGGTGGTCCCGATGGAAAAACTCAACCTCCACTTGACCGGAGACATGCACGCGGTCACGGCCGCGCACAACCTGCTCAGCGCGATGCTCGACAACCATCTGTATCGAGGCAACGCGCTCGGCATCGACCCGCACAGCATCACCTGGCGTCGCGTGCTCGACGTCAACGATCGCGCCCTGCGCAACGTCGTGACCGGTCTCGGCGGAAGCGCCGACGGGATCCCCCGCGAGACGGGCTTCGACATCACCGCGGCCTCGGAGGTGATGGCAACGCTGTCGCTGACGACCTCGCTGCGCGACCTTCGCAAGCGCATGGGACGAATCGTGGTCGGCTACACCAAGGCTGGAGAGCCGGTCACCGCCGAACAGCTGGACACCGCCGGGGCGATGACTGTGCTCCTGCGCGAGGCGATCAAGCCCAACCTGCTCCAGACCATCGAGAACACACCGGCGATCGTGCACTGCGGCCCGTTCGGCAACATCGCCACCGGCAACTCGTCGGTGCTGGCCGACCTCATCGCTTTGCGCTGCGGTGAATTCGTCGTGACCGAGGCCGGTTTCGGTGCCGACATGGGGGCGGAGCGCTTCTTCAACATCAAGTGTCGGACGTCCGGGGAGGCTCCGGACGCCGCGGTGGTCGTAGCGACCGTGCGAGCCCTCAAGGCTCACTCGGGCAAGTTCCGCATCGTCGCTGGCAAGCCGCTGCCCGAGGAGCTGCTCGCCGAGAACCCCGACGACGTACACGCCGGTGCCGCCAACCTCATCAAGCAGATCGAGAACGTCCGTCTGCATGGTGTGCCCGGTGTCGTGGCGGTCAACTCGTTCTCAACCGACCATCCCAGTGAACATGCAGCCGTGCGCGAGATCGCTGAGGGCGCGGGTGCCCGCTTCGCGGTGTCCAGCCACTTCACCGACGGCGGCCGTGGGGCGACCGAGCTGGCCGAGGCAGTGGCTGAAGCGGCGCAGGAGCCTAGCCAGTTCCGCTTGCTGTACCCCGACGAGGCCAGTCTGCGGGAGAAGATCGAGACGATCGCAACCAAGCTCTACGGCGCTGACGGGGTCGACTACTCGGCTGCCGCCACCTCTGCTCTCGACACCTACGAGCGGGCTGGCTTCGGCCGGATGCCGATCTGCATGGCCAAGACCCACTTGTCGCTGTCGTCAGATCCCAGCCTGAAGGGGGCACCCACTGGCTGGCGACTGCCGGTTCGGGAGGTAAGGGCGGCGGCGGGAGCCGGCTATGTGTACCCGATCTGTGGCGACATGCGAACCATGCCTGGGCTGGGCTCCGACCCCGCCGCCGCGCATATCGACATCGACGCCAATGACGAGACGGTTGGGCTCTTCTAGACGTGGCTACTTCATACCGCGACTGTTCCCTCAGCGAGTTCGCCGAACTTGTCGCCGCTCGCGAGCCGGCCCCGGGTGGCGGTCCAGTGGCTGCGATGACTGTGTCGTTCGCAGCCGCCCTGGTCGCCATGGCGGCGCGCTACTCCTCGCAGCTGACCCACGGCGAGGGGTTGGTGGAGGCGGCTGAGCAGCTGAGCTCGCGCGCCGCCGACCTCGCCGAGGCTGACTCGGCGGCCTACGCAGCGGTGATCGAGGCGTACCGCACGACCGGTCACGGCGACACAGTGCAGCGGCAGGAGAAGATCCACAGTGCTCTGCGGGGGGCGGCTGCAGTGGCTCTTGAGGTTGCGCAACTGGGGGCCCAGACCGCGACGCTGGCGGCGCAACTCTTTGTCGAAGGCAAACGCAGCATTCGAGGCGACGCCGTCACCGCTGTGCTGCTCGCCGAATCCGCTACCCGCTCGGCCGCCTATCTGGTCGCCGTCGACATCGAAGCCGGCGGGGGCGATGAGGGCGTCGTCAGGCAGGCCGAGCGAAGCGTCGAAATCGCGCGTGCGGCGCAGGCACAGATCCCTGCGGTGACGGTCCCGGTAACCAGCTGAGCGGGTCGGGGTCCCCAAGTGGAGTAGATCTTCGCCATCTCGGCTCAGCACACACCAAGCTGGTTTACGGCGATGAGTTTCCACCCGGGCGACCGTCTAAATGGCAGGATCATTGTTTGCCGGTGGCCCCATGGCGCGAGAGGAGTCGCATTGTGCAACAGACGGCCGTTGGGCAACGTTGGAAGCGCCGGCGCGCTCGCGTGAACGCCAGGACCGGGTGGTGAAGCTGTGAGCCTCGCCGTGGAGGCCGAGCAGTTGGTGAAGCGGTACACGGGTCGCGGTGGCACGGTGGAAGCGGTTCGCGGCGTTGACCTGGAGGTCTCTGCCGGGGAGGTGTTCGGATTCCTCGGCCCAAACGGTGCGGGGAAATCAACCACTGTCCGCATGCTGACGACGCTGATGTCGATCACGTCCGGCTCGGCGAGAGTCGCTGGTGTTGACGTGGCCGCCGACCCCGATGCCGCGCGAAGACGCATCGGGGTGGCGTTGCAGGAGGCAGGCTTGGATCCGCGTCAGACCGGCCGCGAGTTGCTCGTGCTGCAGGCCCGCTTGTTTGGCAGCTCCCGGGCGGCAGCCGCCGAAAGGGCGCGGAAGCTTTTGGAACTCGTGGACCTGGTCGAGGCTGCCGACCGTCGTATCAAGGGATACTCAGGAGGCATGAAGCGCCGGCTTGATCTCGCCTCAGCCCTTGTCCATGAGCCGGAAGTGCTCTTCCTCGACGAGCCGACCACGGGTCTTGACCCCGCGAGTCGGCTCACGGTCTGGGATGAGCTGCGGCGCATCAACGGCCGGGGGGCGAGTACTTCGTAGGTTTCACCGCCCGCCGCCTTCTGGGCGGTCGGGTGGCGGCACCTACCCTGTGAACATGCGGTGGAGCGAGATCCAGGCTGGACTGTATGGCTGACGTCGACGACGTACGCCGCCTGGCGCTGGCCTTGCCTCACACGGCCGAGATTGAGAGCGACGGCTTCGACTTCCGGGTGGCCGACAAGGGATTCATCTGGTCTTACCCCGAGCGCAGACCGGGCAAGCCGCGACTCATCCGGACCGACATTGCGGTCCTGTACGTCGGTGACGAGGCCGAGAAACAGGCTCTCCTGTTGGGGGAGCCAGAGGTCTTCTTCACCACACCCGGCTACGACGGCTGGCCTTTGGTGATGCTGCGGCTGCCACAGGTGGATGTCAAGCGGCTGGGGGAACTCGTGACCGATGCGTGGCGGATGCGTGCGCCTCACACGCTTATCGCCGATCTCGATGGGGCCGATGAGTGTCGAGCCTAGTTCGCGGTATCGCCGGCTGAGTCGCCGGTAACTTGATTGTTGCGGTCAATCGTCTGAATGATCGGTGGCTACGACTAAAGAGCTCCATGGCAGCACGCCCGGTGATGGTGCCCTCACTGCCGATCTCGGAGTGCTCGGAGTGAAGCGGCAGTCAGAAGACCAGGTCGGGGTCGGACTGGCCACCGGTGAAGACTGCGCCTGTGGAGGGCTCGGCCTGGATCTGGCCGGACTGAAAGTTAACCTCTCGGGTGCCGTCAGGTCCGTCGTGTTCGTCATCGAGTGGTGCACCGAACACGTGGAAGCGGTCCGTGTAGGTCTCCAGGATCGGCGTCCGGACCAGGAAGGCCCCGAAGTTGGGATGATGGAAGAGTGCGGCATTGACTCCGTCCACGGTCACGCGCCGTAGTGTGATTCGCGTCCGGGTCAGGAGCCCGGTTCGACTTAGCTCCGTGATCACCATCCCAGACCCGAGCAGCTCAGCGATCCGGGCATCGATCGCTGATACCGCCGCGTCGAAGGCGACGATGTGCATGTCCAGAAGGGCCATCGTCCTGGGGCCAGCGAAGCCGTCGAGAATGCTGGTGGACGATCCGGGTGGAAAACGCAGCCGGAATGTGAACTTGTACGCGAGGATCGTCGTCTCGGTGTTCTGGCCCCATATGCCGTCGGCGAAGTTCGCGACCACGATCGGCGGTTCGGTCTGTTTGGGCCAAAAGAGGTCGTCGAGTGCTTTCTGCACTTTCTGGATGGAGTCGCTCGGGCTGCTCGGACCGAGCTTGACGGTCCCGGTATCCGGGTCGTTGAGGATGTCGAGCAGGTGCTGGTCGCCGACGAAGCGTGGCGAGGCGAAGTCCATGGTCACTCCTGACGGTCGCTTTCGTTGAGACTAACGAAGCCGCGCGGGTCCGGGGTAGCTGTTGCTAAAGCAAGTGCAGCTCTGCTGGCGACGATTCGCGGGTTCTGAGGCGGGCATCGACTCAGTGATGCTCCAGAGCGCCTAACCAAAGCATGGCGCCGGATTGGAGGGGCCACTAGCGTCGAGAGGTGAGCAGAGCTGCAACCGGCTGGCGTTGCCCCGCGCCTGTGACGACCGTCGCTGTGGTGGTGCTCCTGTTCGGTGTCGCGATCATGCTGGGGTTCGGGGCAGATGACGAGACGATGGCGAGCGAGGCTTTCCTCGAGAGTGTTGCCTGGAACGTCTGGCGGTTGGTAGCTGCTGGCGCCATCGTCACGTTCATACTTCTGTTTCTTCACGCCGTCCGGCTGCTGCGTGATGTGGACTCGTCAGGCGTGCGCAGTTCGGTCCTGCGCCGACTGGTCTACGTCGGGGTGGCTACGCTTTTAGTCGCTGTCGCCATGGTTGTCCAACTGAAGGTGGGCTACAGCCCTGACCTCCCGGTCAGTCGCCTCGAATTGCGTACGCGGGCGGTGCTCTGGGTCGGCCTGATTTCATCCATTCCCTGGCTGGTCTTGGTGTGGCTGGCGCAGGACGAATGTCGCAGGCCTGACAGCACCCAGAATGAGGTGGGACCAGAGGTGACGCTCGCGCGCCTGCTCAAGCTCTGGTGGCTGCTCGCGTCATGCATCGGTGCCTTCGCGCTCGGTGTCGTCGCCGCCATCGCAACGTCGGGAGCTCTGCGCGCTGCGTTTCTATCGGTCCATCCTGACTGTAGCGACAGATACCCTGCACCCGACGTGCCTCCGCCGGGCACCGTCTGTGGTGAGACCTTTCCACCATCGAACGTGTTGTACTACGGCGCCTTCTTTGCCGTGCTTCTCACGATTGTCGCAGCGCCGCTGGTGGCCAACTGGCGGGCTCGCGCCAAGGAGCTGGTCGAGCGGACCTATCCGTTGCCCGCAGAAGGTCTGCCGACCGATGCCTGGGTGGCTGACCGGGCGCGGCTAAGCAAGATTCTGCAGCTCGACGTGCCGATCCTGCGTAATCCACTCATCATCTTGAGCATCTTCACCCCCCTGATCACCAGCACGCTCGCCGCCTTCATCCCCCAAGTAGGCGTCGCCTTTTAGCTTAGGCAGGCTGCAAGCCGCTTGGGAGCGCCGGTAGGGTCGACCGAATCTTCTTCGTCTTCAGCAACCGGCTTGGCTGCCTGGTCACTGGTCCTGTCGCTGGTGGTGACCGCGCTCCTCATCGCGATGCTTGCGAGGTAGCGGCTGCGGGGGCTCAGGTTTGTGCCGACGACAGCGTTGGCGGGAGCCGCCAAGAGCCACCATCCGGAGCCGCAGCCAAGAGCCACGGCCCACCCGTGCATACCGACATTCCCCGGATTTCGTCACTATACGCACATAGACTGTGACGGTCAGTAGTCAAAGCTTCCAAGGGGCGGTCAGATGAAGCGCACAGCAGTGTCGTGGTTCGGCCTTCCGGCTGTCGCCTTGTCTTGTCTTGTCACGTTCTCTGCCGGCGTGGTGTTCGCGGGTCCGGCGGTGGGTGAGAACCGGGTGACTCCAGGCAACTTCACCGGCTATGGGTTCGACCAGTGTGTCGCACCGACGCAGACTGACATGGACGCCTGGCTGACCTCGTCGCCCTACTGGGCCGTAGGCATCTACATCTCCGGCGACTCCCGGGGTTGCTACAGCCAGCCCAACCTCACCCTTGCCTGGATCTCCACCCAGCTGGACAACGGCTGGAGACTCCTGCCTCTGACTGTCGGCCCGCAGGCATGGTGCACTAACCGAGACAGCTACCTGGAGGACGTTCGGATCAGCCCGGACTCCACCGACGACTACGCCGAAGCGCGCCAGCAGGGCCGCGACGAGGCGGCCAAGACGGTCACCGCCGCGCAGGCGCTCGGTATCGCGGCAGGCAGCACGCTGTGGTACGACATCGAGGCCTTCGATATCTCGAGGACAGCGTGCCGGGAGTCGGCCCTCAGCTTCCTGTCTGCGTGGACTCTCAAGATGCATGCCCGCGGATATGTGTCGGGGGTCTACTCGAGCGCCGCCTCCGGGATCAAGATGCTCGACGACGCCAACACCTACACGCCCGGCGAGTACGCCATGCCCGACCAGGTCTGGATCGCGGACTGGAACGGCGAGGCTGACATCTCCTCGGGGCACGTCCGCTCCACCAGCTGGATGCCTCACCGGCGAATCCATCAGTACCGCGGTGGACACGACGAGAGGTATGGCGGTGTGACGATCAACGTGGACAGCAACTACATGAGCCTTGGTCGCGGCTCGGTCGCGCCGCAGACTCGGCTGGCATGCGGGGTAGGCATCGACCGACGCGACTATCACCGGCTACAGCAAGCTGACAACGGCGAAGAGGTGAAGGCGCTGCAATGCCTGCTCACGCGCAAAGGTATGTATGACGGCAAGCTGCACGGCTTCTTCACCGCGAGAACATGGAACGCCGTAGTGGACTACCAGACGGCACGCCGCATGAAGGTCTCCGGCATCGTGTCGCTGCGAACCTGGACGGCGCTCTTGTCTGAGGGCTCGGAGCCGGTCCTGAAGTACGGGTCGGCCAGGAACGGCGTACGTCGGGTGCAGCGGGCGTTGAATGCGGCCGTCGATGCGCACCTCCCGATCACCGGCGTGTACGACGCGAGTACGGCTGCGGCAGTCAACACCTACCAAGGAATTCGGGGCCTTCCCGCCACCAGTGTGGTTGCCACCGACACCTGGGCCGAACTGATGGCCGGCCATCGCTGAGGCCGTCGGCTTCTTCGCCGACCTAAGCCTCGATCCACCGAGACCTAAGCTTAGGCAGGCTGCAAGCCGCCGGGTGCGGCCGAGGGCATCAGGGACTTGGGTGGCGCCTGGGGTGTTGGCTGTTGAAGGCATCGGCAACATTCAGGTCGGCATCGGGTCGGACGTGCGCTGATCGCTTGGGCGGAGTCATCGCAGACGAATGACGTTGCCGGTGAGGAGCCAGGCCTCCTCGCAAGCGAGGTAGGCGATGACTGCCGCCACGTCTGCGGGGAGAGCGATGTGGATGTGCTCGTCGCTGTCGGCCACAGCTTGCTGCACGGCTTCGGTGACCCATCCGGTGTCTGTGACGGGTGGGTGCACGGCGTTCGCGGTGATGCCGAGTTCCCCCAACTCAGTGGCGGCGGAGAGGGTGTAATTGACCAGTGCAGCCTTGGCGGCCCCGTAGCTAACCTCCTCGGGAAAGCCGTCCCCGCCACCTGAGGTGAGAGTGATGATGCGCCCCCAGGATGCACCGCGCACCGCGTGCCTGCGAGCGAACTCAGCGATCAGAAGCGCACCGGCCCGCGCGTCTACGGCGAACTGCTGATCGATCGTTTCTGCGGTGACTCGCTGGAGTAGGCGGCCCAGTCGGTCGCTCGTCGCAGTCTTGAACGTGTCGGCTAGCCAGCCTGTGGCGTTGTGCACCAAGATGTCCACGGCGCCGAAGCAGCCCTCAGCAGAGTCAAACAACCGCGCCGGTGTAGCACCGTCTCGCAGGTCCGCCTCGATAGCCTCCCCGGCCCCTCCCAGTGCCCTGATCTTCTCGATGACTTCGGAGGCGTCGGCTGCGCGGCTGCTGCGATACCTCTCTGGAATGCCGGCGTCAGGTGCGTCATGGACAGGCAGATAGGTCACCACGACATCGGCTCCGGCTTCGGCCAGCGACACCGCGGTAGCAGCGCCGATACCGTGGTTGGCGCCAGTCACTAGCGCCACCCGTCCGTCGAGTCGTCTTGTCAATGCTCGTTACGGGTCGACGCGCTCCACCGAGGGCACCTTGCTGATCGGGTCCCAGGTGAACCGGTATGTCGCGCCACCGTCGGGGACGGTGAGCGTGAGGTTGCTGCCGCCGGGTGCACCACCGGCTCCGTAGTTCTCGTCCCAGCTGTTGTCGATGGCGATCTTCCACTCGTAGGCGCCTGCGGGCAGTGGAAACACGCCATGCCACAGGCCGTCGTCGGTGTTGAAGGCCAACCTGCTCGCGGGGCAGGCTGGATCCCAGTCGGTCGGGCACCCCATCTCGCTTTGGAGCGAGCCGGCGACCGTGACGAAGTCGCGGGTCGGTTCGGGCTCTGCGACGATCACCCGCACGGGGGCACTCCTGACCCGAGGGGACCCGGGCTCGCGGAGGACCGCTCGATAGCGCACCGCCGTGCCAATGGCCAGATCAGAGACGTCGTCAGTCACCGTGTAGACCGGTGAGCTGCGGTCGACGCCGATGCCGGTCCATTCGCCGCCGTTCACACTGCGCTGGAACCGAACCGACTGGTCTGGCCGCTCCGGGTCGACCGTGGCGGTCACGGTCACCGGGTATACCCCGGCGACGCTCCCGCCGCGCTCGGGGCTGGTGATTTTCACCTCCGGCGAAGGCACCTCAGTCCGGCGGACATCTGTCATCCGGGTGTGCCCGGCGTTGTCCAGTACGACGGCGCGGTAGCGCAGCGCCCGGCCCGGTGCGCGGTTACTGGTGTCATGGAACACACGGTATGGCGCGGAGTCGTCGGTGCCGATCGAGCGCCAGCTCTTCCTTCCGACTCTCGCCTGGAAGGTCACTTCGTACAAGGAGGTCCGCCGAACGTTGGCCTTCACCTTCATCCTGGCCTGCGAGACCACTGCGGGCTTTGGTTTCGCAAGCGTGATCTGCGGGGCGCGCTCGGACTGCGGGATTCGACCTCGAGATGCGTAGACCACGGCGGACAGCGAATCCACGGTCACGTCGAGCGCGCGGTTGCCATTCGTGGCGACTCGCTCCGGCCCTTCGCCGTACACACGCCGAAACTCGCGGTTGGGGATGAAGGTTCGAAGCGTTCCGGACTGCTCAGCTTCACTGTTGTTCACCACCACGACGTACTCGCGACCCTGCGAGCGGTCGACCCGGGAGAAGGCGTAGAGCCCAGGGCCATCGGAGGCGAAACGACGCTGCTGCGCCCCGTTTCGCAGGGCTGGATGGCGCTCGGTCAGTCGAGCCAACCGCGCGATGGTCCGGTAGAGCGGGTGGCTGGTGTCGAAGTTGTCTTGAGCGTGTGTGGAGTCGGTACCGATCAGGTCGTCGTCGAGGTAGTCCGAAACCTGGCTGGCGAACACCGTCTGCCTCGCGACCTGGTCGCCGCCAGTGCCGGTGAAGCCCTGCTCGTCGCCGTAGAAGACGACCGGGTTGCCCCGGGCCAGATACATGAGCTTGTGAGCCAACCGGTCACGCGCAAGCAGTTCGCGGTCGCCCGCGCCTGGGTTGTCGGTGGTGACGAAGTAGCCGAAGCGGCCCATGTCGTGGTTCCCGAGGAACGTCGGCAGCTGGTAGGCGTTTGAGTTCTTATCGGTGTACCAGTCGTCCTGGCGGAAGAAGCGGGCCAGATCGCGAGCGCTTTCCCCCTTCGAGGCGAAGTTCCGGGCCGCGGTCTGGAAGCCGAAGTCGAGGACCGCCTGCAGCTTGTTGCGGGTCGTGTAGCTGGACAGGAACGCGCGGTCGCCCGCGGTGACCTCGTCCTCGAAGACCTCGCCGAACATGAAGAAGTCCCGCTTGCCGTGGTTGCGCGCATAGCGGACCAGCGCGGGGCCGAAGTCCTGCCAAAATTCGTCGTCGACGTGCTTAACCGTGTCGATCCGGAAGCCGTCGATGCCGAAGTCCTCCACCCAGGTCTTGTAGATGCGCTTCATGCCGTCCACCACCCGGGGATGCTCGGTGAACAGGTCGTCCAACCCGAAGAAGTCGCCGTACTGGGAGTCTTCGCCGGTGAAGGTCGTGTTACCGCGGTTGTGATACAACCTCGTGTTGTTCAGCCAGGCAGGGACCTTGAGATCCTCCTCGGCGGGGTCGAGGACCGGGACGTACGGGAACGACGTCTGTGGGTCAAGAGGGGGGAAGGACTCCGTGCCGGCGAAGTTGCGGTCGTCGAAGGGCTTGCCCGTCGCGGTCCGATACGGCTCCTGGTCCTTCGAAACGTAAGCGGTGCGAGCACCCTCCTGGTAGCCGATCACGTCGGCGGTGTGGTTGGTAATGATGTCAAAGAACACCTTGATGCCACGGGCGTGCGCCTGCTCGATCAGCTGGGCCAGCTCCGCGTTGGTGCCAAGATGCGGGTCAACCCGGGTGAAGTCGGTGATCCAGTACCCGTGGTAGCCCGCGGACGGGCCGTCCTCAAGCTGGACCGCCTTGTTCTTGAAGATCGGAGTAAGCCAGATCGCGGTCGTGCCCAGCCCTTCGATGTAGTCGAGCTGCGACGTTAGCCCCGCGAGGTCACCGCCGTTGTAGAACCCCTTGCTGGTCGGGTCGTACCCATGATCATTCGGACCACCTGCGATGCCGCCAGTGTTGTTGGACGGGTCTCCATCCTCGAACCGGTCGCCCATGACGAAATAGAAGTTCTGGTCGGTCAGCGCCTTGCGAACGGAATGCTTGGCGACCCGCTTCCCCTCGCCGCCTTCGGTATCGGCTGCACCCGCAGGTGCCAGTGGTAGAGCAAGAGCCAAGGAGCAGACGGTGGCGGTGAGACTGAAGCGGAACGAGGTGCGCACGAGGGCTCCCGAGGGTGGGGTGGATGACACCGGCCCTCGGATGATAGGCCCGCGGTTGGGTTTTGGGAAAGGGTGTGCAGCCGCATCGGCCGGAATCGAGACGGAGCGGCGTCAGGCTCGAGGCAGGCCGAGGTGGACGACCTTTGTCACGGTCATCTCGTCGAGCAGTTCGGGGCCGTAACCGAATCCCGAGCCGCTTCCGCCTCGAGGCTGCGCCGCCCCGCCGGGTGCGCCACCGAAGGCGGCATTCACCTTGACGGTGCCTACCGGCAGCTCACGCCACGCGCGCTGGCCGTGCTCCATCGACGACGTGAGAACAACCGCAGCCAGGCCGTACCGTCCTGCGCAGGCCGCCTCGAGCCCCGCATCGAAGTCCGGGACCACGCACACAGGAGCGACTGGGCCGAAGGTCTCCTCCCGCATCACGGTCATATCCGCCGTACATCCCGATAGCACCGTCGCGGGATAGAACGAACCAGGTCCCTCCGGGATCACTCCGCCGGTGAGCAGCTTCGCGCCAGCGGAAACCGCTTCCGTCACCTGCTCGTGTACGGCGTCGCGCTGCCGGACGTCCACGAGCGGGCCAAGCTGGGTTGTCGGCTCGGTGCCTGGACCCATCACGAGCGCCTCCGCGCGTCGTACCAACGCGGTTAGGAATGCGTCGGCGACCTCCTCGAGCACGTAGATCCTCTCCACCGACGTGCAGATCTGCCCGGCGTTCGCGAACGCACCCAGCGACGCCTGCTCCGCCGCCCACTCAGGGTCCACGTTCGCATCGACGAGCAGCGGGTCGTTGCCGCCATTTTCGAGGAGCACCTTTGCCCCTGTGCGCGCTGCAGCGGCAGCGATCGAACGACCGGTGGCGGTGGATCCGACGTGCGCTACGACGTCGATGTCCGGCGACGCGGCGAGTGCGCTGCCGGCCGCACCATCGCCGACGATCACCTCTACGACACCCGGTGGCAACCCCGCGGCAATCAACCGGGCAAGCTCGACACCCGTATGTGGCGTACGCTCCGACGGCTTGAACACCACAGTGTTACCGGTGACCAGCGCCGCGCCGATGATTCCGCAGGGCACAGCGACCGGGTCGTTCCAGGGGGTGATCGCAGCAACCACCCCGCGAGGTTCGTGAACCATCAGGTCCGTGGCACCCCAGGACCCCTGGAGGGACCGGCCGCGGTGCAGCGGCCCCAGCTCGGCGTACTGCCGCAGCGTCGAGACACCGGCGTCGACGCCGCCACGGGCGTCAGCGAGCGGCTTGCCCATCTCACGGGTGGTCAGCCGCGCCAACTCGTCGGCCGCCGCAGCGACTCGATCTGCCGCATCGTGGACGAGGGCTGCCCGCTCGGCAGGTGCCATCCGGCCCCACTCCGGCTGAGCCTTTCCCGCGGAGCCGATGAGGGCTTCCACCTCTGTGATTGTGGCGCAGTCGGGCTCGCCGATGAGCGAACCGTCGGACGGGTCGAGGATCGAGAGGGCACGGACAACGGGCTCAGACACGAGGCCTCCTTCGCGAGACGTTGCGATGGAGCCCTAATACCCCCCTCGACGCGAGCCATCACCACCAAGCGGGTGCCCGGCTGGCAACCGGACCTCGAGCCCAGATGCTGGACATTTCGGCCGAGCTCTGACCTACAGCTCCTCGCGGGTCAGCGACTTACCGCTCCTCGACAGGACCGGTGCGCCCCCTACTGCTCCTCGGCCGAGTCCATATGCATGATCTCCCACACATGGCCGTCAGGATCCTGGAAGCTGTGGCCGTACATCCCGCCGTGCGCGACCGGTTCCTGCCACGGCTTGGCACCGGCGTCGAGCGCCTTGCGCACCAGCTCCTGGACCTCCTCCTTGCTGCTCGCGCTCAGGCAGGTGAGTACCTCGGTCGTCTGGTGTGCGTCGCTCACTTCGCCGTTGATGAAAGTTCGGAAGAAGCCTTCTTCGAGCAGCATCACAAAGATGTTGTCAGCGACCACCATGCACAGCGCCCGGTCGTCGCTGAACTTCGTGTTGAAGCCGAACCCGAGGCGGGTGAAGAAGGCCCTCGAGGCTGCGATGTCTTTCACGGGCAGGTTGACGAAGATCATGCGGGACATGGTCGGGTCCTTCCTGTTGAGGTCGTTGTCTTGCAGGTAGACCTTGGCCAGCGCCGGATTTCATCGACCGTACGACGATGAGTTCTGCTCCCGGCCCCGGTCAGTACCTCCAGGAGCGGGCAGCCGTTCGCCTCCCGAACGAGAAGTGCCTGACGTCGATGACACCGAAGCGAGCGAGTTTGCACCTTCTAGGATGGGCGTAGCCTGATGACCGTGACCGACACTGGCCTGCTCGAGGACGAGTTCCTCGAGCTGACCGATCAGTACCGCCGCGAGTTGTTCTCCCACTGCTACCGAATGGTGGGTTCCGTTCACGACGCCGAGGACATGGTGCAGGAGACGTACCTGCGGGCATGGCGCGCCTACCACGGGTTCGAGGGGCGTTCCACTCTGCGCACCTGGCTCTATCGGATCGCCACCAACACCTGCCTGACCTCTCTGGAGGGGCGGGCCCGGCGGCCACTGCCCACCGGGCTGGGAGCACCGCGAGCGAATCCGGATGACCCGCTGGAGCGGCGGGAGGAGGTGCCGTGGCTCGAGCCTGTTCCGGATGCGATGGTCGCGCTGGCTGCTCCGGATCCGGCCACCGTGGTTGCCGCCCAGCACAGTGTGCGCCTGGCATTGGTGGCTGCGATGCAACACTTGCCGGCCCGCCAACGCGCCGTGCTGGTGCTGCGGGATGTGCTCGCGTGGAGTGCTGCGGAGGTCGCCGAAGCACTCGAGACCAGTACCGCCGCAGTGAACAGTATGTTGCAGCGGGCTAGGGCCCAGCTGGCAGAGGCGGGACTCTCCGAGGACGACATTGTGGAGCCGACCGATCCTGGGATGCGGGAGATGCTCGACCGCTACGCTTTGGCGCTCGAACGCAAAGATGTGACCGCGCTGGTCGAGCTTTTCACCGCAGAGGCGCTGTGGGAGATGCCGCCGTTCACCGGCTGGTACCAGGGTCCTACGGACATCGGTCGTCTCGTGGACACCCAATGCCCTGCCGGAGCAGGGCAACTGCGCATGGTGCCGACTGCCGCGAACGGTCAGGCCGCATTCGGTATGTACATGCTTTCTCCCGACGGCGTCTTTCACCCGTTCCAGCTCCAGGTGCTCGAACTGACTCCTGCGGGCATCAGCCATGTGGTGGCGTTCTTCGACCTTCGCCTGTTCCAGCTTTTCGGACTGCCACCGACCTTGGCTACCGATGCGACTGGGGCTCCCCCGAGCAGCGGATGAGTGGCGCGTGCGAAAACAGCCCGGATACAGAGGTCGCCGGACCGATGAGTCGCCTCGCTGCTCCTGGTCTACCTGACTAACAACCAGGCGCTCGCCCGAGAACGGACGAGCTGATGTAGAGGAGCACACGTCATGACCGCTGCAACTACAGAAATCGACATCCCACTCGGCGCACCCTGCTGGATGGACCTGATGACCTCAGACGTCGAGAAGTCCGTTGCGTTCTACGGTTCGCTTTTCAACTGGACGACTCAGGACACCCCGCCGGAGTTCGGCGGCTACAAGTACTTCGAGAAGGACGGCAAAGCCGTCGGCGGATGCATGCTCAACCAGGCTGAGTGGAATGCGCCAGACGGGTGGTCCATTCACCTTCGGTCCGACGATGTTCGCGTCACCGCAGCGGCCGCTCAGGCCAACGGCGGAACGGTGTTGATGGAGCCGATGGACGTTGCCGAGAATGGGAGCTTCGCCATCCTCCAAGACGCTGGCGGAGCCACCATCAGTGCCTGGCAACCAGGCACGGAGAAGGGCTTTGGTGTGATGCGAGAGGACAACACGCCCGTCCATTTCGAGTTGCACACCCGCGACTACGACAAGACGGTGCAGTTCTACCGGGCCGTTTTCGGGTGGAGCCCGCACGTGATGATGGATACACCGGAATTCCGTTACACGACATACTCCGATGAGGACAACGCCAGAGCGGGGATCATGGACGCAACCGGGTTCCTATCAGAAGGCGTGCCGCCGCACTGGTCGGTGTACATCGGTGTAGCGGATGTCGACAATACTCTCGCGAGCGCGGTCGACTTGGGCGGCAGCGTGATCGCGGCCGCCGAGAACACGCCCTACGGCCGCCTCGCCGCTGCGGCAGACCCGACCGGGGGAGTGTTCAAGCTTCGAGGTTGAGCGCGGGTTGAGCTTGGACTCGGTGGAGGAAGGATCACCTCCGCGGTCATCCGGAGTCTGCTCGGCGCATTTCCCGCGCCCGCAGCCGGCTCCACGGTGGGCGGTAACTCAAAGCCGAGACTGGGTTGGGCTGACCGGACCGGATGTGCCCATAATTGAGGAGAGGACTGTGGCCAACGGAATGGGGGTCACCATGCAACCGGGCCTGACGGCGGAAGGGTTCACGGCGTACGGCGCGTCACATCAGGCCGTGGTCGTGCTTTTGCTCGTAGGTGCTGTCGCGCTGGTCTGGGTCGGCCGGGCTTACCGGGGAAGTGACACCGCAGACCGCATCGGCAAGACGCTGGCCGTGGCGACCTTGGTGTTCACGGTGCCGCTGCAACTTCGCTACCTCAGCCCGGGTGCATTCGAACTCGACCGCACTCTGCCACTGCAGCTGTGCGACCTGTCGTGGATCGTGTCGTCGTACGCACTGTGGACGCATCGGCCGTGGGCGGTCGCCCTCACGTACTACTGGGGCTTGACGCTGACCACGCAGGCGATCATCACCCCCGACCTTTCGGTGAACTTCCCTGACGTGGGCTTCATCTTGTTCTGGGGTATGCATGTGCTGATCGTCTGGGCTGCCATCTATCTGACGTGGGGGCTGGGGCTCGCGCCCGATTGGCGCGGCTACCGTACGGCGATCGTCGCCACCTCGATCTGGGCGGTATCCGTCTTTACCTTCAACCTGGTCGCCGACACCAACTACGGATACCTCAATGCCAAGCCCGCAGCCGCTTCCATCCTCGACCTGCTTGGCGACTGGCCCTGGTATGTGCTGGCGGAGATCGCGATCGTCTCTGTCGTCTGGGCGCTGATGACGTGGCCGTGGGTCGCTCGCGCCGCAAAGCACGAATATGGCTCAGCCCAGTCCGCCCACCGTCCAGCCTAGGCGCGCAAGAAATACGCCGGGTCAAAGCCCCCATCGAGTGCCCCCGCACGGCACGCGAAGGCTGTCATACAGCGGTGGCCTCGACGATTCGCATGGGGCCGGACGTCTCGATGACCCGGCTGAGCCGAAGACCGGCGCCGTCCAGCAGCTTCGCCAGCTGACGGGGCGAGCGCTCGCGTCCTCCCGTCACGGCCAGCATGACGATGTCCAGGGTCTGAACGCGTGGGTCCGCCTGCTCCTCGTCGACGACAGCCTCGATGATCAGCACGGTCGCGTCAGGCAGCGCGGCGCGGCGGATCGCGCCGAAAATTGCCACGGCCTCGGCGTCGGCCCAGTCGTGGATGACTTCCATCAAGATATACGCGTCGGCGCCGGGCAACGGGTCGACGAAGAAGTCGCCTGCTCGCTTGGTCAACCGCTCGGAGTGGATCTCGAGCGCGTCGATCACATCGGGCAGATCAAACAGGATGCCCTCGGCGGTGTGTGCGGCTTCCAGCACGGCCAGAAGGAGGTGACCGCGCCCGCCGCCGATGTCGGCAATTGTACCGAAACGGCTGAAGTCGTAGCCGCCGAGGACCGCGGCGATGTCGGCAGCGGCCTTGCCGGTCATGGCCTGGCCGAAGATCTCGGCCTCGCGGGGGTGGTCTTGCAGATAGGGCCACAACCCCTCGGGGGCCACCTGCTCCAGCGCCGGCGAGCCGGTGCGGACGGAGTGATCGAGGCGGGAGAAGCTGGCCGAAAACACAGGCAATCCCATCATCCGCGAGAAAGCCCGCATCGACATCGGGTGATCGCTGCGCAGCAGACGAGACGGCTCCGTGTGCCCGTAGGCACCCTCGACTTCAGCGAATATGCCGTAAGCGGCGAGCAGACGCAAAACCCTGGCGAGGCCGTCCACGTCGGCGCCGCAACGCGACGCGAGCTCCTTGACGCCCACGGGTTCATCTGCAATGTGGTCGGCTACCCCCAATTCGGCCACCACGTGCAGACAGCTGGACGGGATGACGGCGTTGGTCAACGTCCAGATGACCTCATGCGGTTGCTCAATCATGGAGTTCTCCTTTTCAGCCGATGCCGACGGGCACTTGGAGTCGATGCTTGTTTGCCGCGAGCCACTCCGCGAAGGTCTGGAGCTGTGGATTCAGCGATCGGGAGAGACTGACGTCGTAGTGCGCGCAGTAGGCCTCGTTGTTCTCCCTGATGATCTGAAACATGTTCGCGACCGCATCGACACCGGGAACCGGAACCGCACGGAGGGCTTCGAGAGGTATGTCGTTGTAGCGCACCGTCTCGCCGAGCGCACCCGAGAGCCCGGCAGCCAGTTGCGCGGCCGTCAGATGTTCCCCCGCCAAACCCACAGTCTTGCCGACGAACTCATCGCCTGCCTTGAAGACGCCATACGCGCACCGGCCGACATCCTCTGCGGCGATGCCTGGGAGCTTCGCGTCGCCTGCCGGCATCGTGATCGCGAGTACGCCGCCGGGGTCGCGCTGCGGCATCTGCGGTGCCCCCGGGGTGATGAAGTTCTCCCAGAACATGGACAGTCGCACGAAGGTGGTCGGGACGCCGCTTTCGGTGAAGAAGCGGTTGCCCTGGGCCTTGCCGTCCCAGTGCGGCACCTTGTACGTGCCCGCCACGGCAGGCAGGCGATCGTCGTCAACCGGCACCCAGTCTCGGCTGTCCTCCGTCGTGGACCAGATGGCGTGGCGTATGCCGGCCCCCTTGACCGCCCGGGCAAGGTTCGCCGCCTGCTCGAGTTCCTTGTCGGCAGAGAAGTGCTCGAAGAAGTTCGTCATGCAGTAGGCGCCATAGGCTCCTTCGAATGCACGCGTCAAGCTGGCCTCGTCGTCGAGGTCTGCTTGGACGACTTCCGCCCCCCGGTCGGACAACGCGCGAGCGGCGTCCGACGTCGGATTCCGGGTCAACGCCCGACAGGCGAACTCGCCTCCCGCAGTGTCGAGGATCGCCCGGGCGAGGCCGCCGCCCTGTTGACCGGTCGCACCTACGACGGCAATCACTTTCTGCTCAGTCATCGTTTTCTCCATGTCATGCGCATGATGCCACCGATCTTTTCCGTCGACTGCACTGTTGCCTCGTCCGATGACGGGCAGGACCAATCTAGGAAGTTGACGGCTGCGGAACGTCCGTGGAAGTACTCAGCTGGGTACTCATCTCCGGCTGGAGATCCACGTCGCGATCTGGCTCCGGTTCCGCAGATCGAGCTTGGTGAGGATGTGCTGTACGTGGTTTTCGGCGGTGCGCTCGGACAGGTAGAGCCGAGCCGCGATCTCACGGTTCGTCAAGCCCTGCGCGACCAGTTCGGCGACCTCGCGCTCCCGGGGCGTCAGCGTCGTGGATGACTGCTGGTCGAGTTGTTTGGTCAGACGAGCTGCCTTGGCGGCTATCGGCGGCATGCCGAGTGCCTCGGTCTGGCGCGCTGCCTCGGTGACCAGGGAGCGGGCGCGGGGCAGATCGCCCGGCCCGGCCCGGAGAGCTAGTGCGTTGGCGAGCTCATACTGCGCCTCTGCGTGGAAGCCGGCGGCGCCGGAGACGGCGCACGCCTTGGCGGCATGCTCCAGGTCGGCGACGGCGTCGTCGAGCAGATCCAGGTGCCCGGCCGCGACGCCAAGCCACAGCTCGACCGGACCGAAGTAGGCGATGGAACATACCCCGCTCACAACGTGGTGACCGCGGTACGACGCCAGCCGCCCGCGCAGGGTGGCGACGTCTTCGGAGGCACCCAAGGTGATCGCGAGGTTGATACCGAACGCATAGGTGAACAGGGTCGCGTGCGGAGTCGGCCGCCACTCCGCGACAGGACCGAGCGAGCGGTAGATCGCGGAAGCCTCGCGGATCCGACCCGTCTCGGCGAGCACCACCGCGGGAGCCAGAGCTCGGATCACCCCTGCCGTCGGAAAGTCGAGCTCGTCGGCTGTCGCGTTGGCGAGGCCGTTCGAGGCAAGGGACTCGGCGTCGTGTCCCACGTGGTGTGCAGTCGTGGACAGGAACCCCGCCCAGACGACGGGAGCAGTGGGATGTCCCAGTGGCGCGATGGTGCTGAACGCCTCCTCCGCGGGCCGACGGGCATCGGCGAA
>Ga0183260_10001505_pt1 | contig 19331 bp, 23 predicted proteins | sample AntDrymUQ4972206_2_FD_129768 | JGI IMG/M metagenome (GOLD analysis project Ga0183260, IMG submission 129768) | Polar desert sand microbial communities from Dry Valleys, Antarctica - metaG UQ497 (22.06) (version 2) (version 2) | ecosystem: Environmental > Terrestrial > Soil > Desert | place...
CGCGGTCCAGCGGCGGTCGAGGGCGCGACCCCCACCGCTACAGTGACGAGTGCTGCCCGCTGGGTCTTGGCTTTCCCCTCCACCCTCCGAGCGGCGCATGTCCGCCGAGGGGGACGAGGAAAGAGAGGTCGGATGCCCGACCAGCCCGAAGCAGAGGTTTCAACCGAGCCGGTGAACGACCTGTCGGCCCAGATCGGCACATCCCTGGCGTCCGTGTGGGCGCGCTACGTCGGAGCGCGGCCCGACAAGGCCGAGACCGAGCTCGACGGAACCGTCGTGCGCTGGAAGGTGACCGACGGAGTCGAGGAATTCGACAAGGGGATGTCGGCAGAGGCCGACGACGACGGCAAGCCGATCGCCCCGCGCACGATGCCTGGCTTCAAGCGCGACACGAGCGCCGCCGTCGCCAAGACCACGAAGCGCAAGGTAATGGCGATGATCAGCAAGCACGACGGCAAGACCGGTCTCGCCACCGAGACCTTCATCCTCGAGCAGGCGCCGAAGCGCTATTGAGCCCGAACCACCACCGAAGGGATCCACAGCCATGACCGAGATCACCGCGGACCAAGTCGTAGACGCGGCGCGCGCGCTCGACCAGCCCGAGTTCACGCGCGGCGACCTGGCCGAGAAGCTGGGCGTCGAAAAGCAGGACATCAAGCCGGCCTTTCGGGAGGCCCGCCAGGGTGGGCGCCTCGAGAAGGTTCGAGACGACGAGGAAAACACAGCCCACTTCCGGCTGACCGAGTAGCCGCCGGTCTGGCTCAGACGCCCTGCCGCGCAGGCAGGCGTGCTTAGGCGCTACGCCGCCTCTGAGAGAGCGGGCTCGGCGTCGGACGGCGCCGCCTGCGACGTCGTCAGCTGCTCGGCGACCTCCTCGGACTGCAGGACGGTCGCCGCGACGACGATCGCCGCTGCCACCAGCGCGGCTCCGATCAGAAATGCGAGGTGGTAGCCGCTGGTCAGCGCGGCGGCCTTGGCGACCCCGTCGCCGATCAGGGTCTCACTGCGCGTCGCCGACAGCGTCGCGAGAACCGCCAGGCCGGGCGCGCCGCCGACCTGGGCCGACGTGTTGACGAGACCGGATGCCAGGCCAGCGTCCTGCTTGGTGGCGCCCGACATCGCAAGCGTCATCAGGGCTGGGAACGAGAGTCCGGCGCCGACCCCGAAGAGGATCATCGGCGGCATCACGTGCTGGACGTAGCTGCCGTCGACCGGCGCCTGGGCGAACACGACGAGTCCTACGGCGATCAGCACCAGCCCGGGCAGGAGCGTGGTCCTGGCGCCGAAGCGCATGACCAAGCGGTCCGAGTAACGGATCGACAGCGTTCCCATGACGAGCGTCGCGGGAAGAAAGGCGAGGCCGATCTCGAGCGGGTCGTAGCCGAGGACGCGCTGTAGGTAGAGCGATCCGAGGAAGAACATCCCGAACATTCCCGCGACCGACAGCGCCTGCACCGCGTTGGCACCCGAGACATTGCGCGACCGGAAGATCCGCAGCGGGATCAGCGGGTTGTCGGTTTTCGCCTCTCTGACGACGAACGCGCCCAGCAGCGCCAGCGACAGGGCGCCGAGCCCCAGCGTCTGGCCCGCGCCCCAGCCGAGGTCGGCCGCCGGCTCGACGATCGTGTAGACGCCGAGCATCAGCGAGCTGGTGATCAGGACCGCTCCCGGGACGTCCGCCCCGTCGCCGAACCCGATCCCCTCGTCCTTATGGAGCAGACGCTGGGCGAGAACGGCGGTGACGACGGCGATCGGTATGTTGATGAAGAAGATCCAGTGCCAGTTGATCGACTCGGTCAGCAGGCCGCCGGCCAGCAGGCCGACGGAGCCGCCGGCGGAGGCGACGAACGCGTAGACGCCGATCGCCTTCGCCTGCTCGCGCGGCGCGGGGAACATCGTCACGATCATTCCGAGGATCACGGCGGAGGTCATCGCGCCGCCGACTCCCTGGACGAACCGCGCCCCGACGAGCATCTCCTGGCTCTGCGCGAACCCGCACAGAAGCGACGCCAGCGTGAAGATGCCCAGCCCGGCCATGAAGACGCTCTTGCGCCCGAGGATGTCCCCGAAGCGCCCGGAGAGCAGCAGCAGGCCGCCAAAGGCGATCAGATAGGCGTTGACCACCCAGGCGAGGCTCGACTGCGAGAAGCCGAGATCGTCCTGGATCGACGGCAGCGCGACGTTGACGACGGTGATGTCGAGAACGATCATTAGCATCCCTACGCACAGCACGTAGAGGGCGATCCAGCGGTTCTTGTCGGTCGTCTGCTCGGTCATTGGGCTTGCCTCCTGGGTGCTTTCACGGTTCATGGTTCAAGACCGACCGGAGGCTCGAAACTCATCGTTGGCGGACGAGGTTAGGGCCCCGTAGTTCCAGCGGTCGCCGCCGGTTCCTTGGGCTGCCAGAAGGCGACCTGCGCGCCGGCCGGCTCGGCTACGACGCTGCGCCATCCGGCCGGGCCCTCCCGGGGCTCGAGCAGCACCGCGGCTCCGAACCCCCGCGCCCGCTCGGTGGCCGCACCGATCTCATCGACCTCGACGTAGGGCAGCCACAGCGGGCGCCGGGTATCGCACTCGACGACGCCGCCACCGCCGAAGCCCGCACCGAGCTCGAGCGCCCAGTAGGTGCCCGAACCGGCATCGATGCGCTGCGGCTGCCAGCCGCAAAGCCCGGAGTAAAACGCGCAGGCGCGCGGCAGGTTCCCGGTGTGAAGCTCGAGGTGGACGACTGGTTTGGCGGATGCGGGCGCCATGGTCTGTGGTAATGACCAGCGCCCGCCGGAGAACTAATCGGTTGGGCGATTAGTTCCCGCAGCCTCCCCGGTCTAGTGTCGTGACCCCATGAGCGCGACGGCCCCGTCGATGACCTCCCAGGAACGCGATCTGCTCACGGCTGCCCGCGGGGGCGACGAGGAGGCTTTCCGCCGCCTCGTCGAGCCGCGGCACGCCGAGCTGCACGCCCACTGCTACCGCATGCTCGGCTCGGTCCACGACGCCGAGGATGCGCTTCAGGACGCGCTTCTGCGGGCCTGGAAGGGGCTCGAGCGCTTCGAGGGACGCAGCTCGCTGCGCTCGTGGCTCTACCGGATCGCGACCAACACCTGCCTCGACGTCGTCGCCAAGCGGCCGAAGCGCGTGCTCCCGATCGACTACGGCCCGGCGGCCGACCCGCACGACGGCCCCGGCGAGCCGCTGGTCGAGTCGGTGTGGGTGGAGCCCTACGCCGACGAGCGGCTCGGGCTCGAGGACGGACTTGCGGCGCCCGAAGCACGCTACGAGCAGCGCGAGAGCGTGGAGCTCGCCTTCATCGTCGCGCTGCAGCACCTGCCCGCGAATCAGCGCGCCGTGCTGATCCTGCGCGAAGTCCTCGGATTCTCTGCCGCCGAGGCCGCGGAGACGCTCGATACCAGCACGGCTTCGGTCAACAGCGCCCTGCAGCGCGCCCGAAAGTCCGTCGAGGAGCGCCTGCCCGAGCAAAGCCAGCAGGCGACCCTTCGGGCGCTCGGCGACGACGAGCTGCGCGAGGTCGTCGATGGTTACGTCGACGCCTGGGAGCGAAACGACGTCGACGCCGTCGTCGCGAAGCTGACCGAGGACGCCACGTTCGCTATGCCGCCGCTTGCGACCTGGTTCAGCGGCATCGACTCGATCAAGGCCTTTCTCGCCGGCTTCCCGGTCTCGGGCACGTGGCGCTGGCGCGTCGTTCGGACGACTGCAAACGGCCAGCCTGCGCTCGGCTTCTACACCTGGGATCCCGAGGGGGAGCTCTTCATGCCCTTCGCGCTCAACGTGCTCACCCTGCGAGGCAATCGCATCAGCGACGTCACCGCCTTCATCACGCGGTCGACCGAGGACCCCGACCGCGAGGTCCTGGCGCGGCTTCCCGAGCAGGACTACGACGCGATGAGGCTGCTGGCCGCGTTCGAGCGCTTCGGCCTGCCGGACCAGCTGTCGGGATAGCCGCGGCGATTAGTTTTCGCTCGTCGGCCGGTCTACATGACATGCGCCCGAGTTGCGGTGCAGCAACGGGCGACAACCCATCAACGAGAGGAGCATCATGCTCGCAGACACCGAGGCGTTCAGCGGCTTCGCCGTCACCGACCTCAAGCAGGCACAGCAGTTCTACGGCGAGACGCTTGGCCTCAAGACGACCGTGCTCGACGAGGAGAGCGGCCTGCTTCAGCTCGACCACGCCGGGGAGCGGTCGACGCTCGTCTACCTCAAGCCGGACCTCGAGCCGGGCAACTACACGATCCTCAACTTCCCCGTCGACGACATCGACGCGGCCGTGGACGGGTTGGCCGCGCGGGGAGTGAGCTTCGAGCGCTACGAGGACTTCGAGCAGGACGACAAGGGCATCGCTCGCGGTCCCGGCCCCCAGATCGCGTGGTTCAAGGATCCAGCCGGCAACATCCTGTCGGTCCTCCAGCAGGACTAGGCGCACGGGCCGTCGCCACCGAGGAACGCGCGAAGGGCCCGGAAACACGGGCCCTTCGCGGGAGCTCGTCCTTTGGGGGTATTACTCGGTGCTTTCGGACTGCTCGCTGTCGCCCTCGATCACGACGACGTCGTCGTTCTGATCCAAGCGCACGTCCACGGTCTGACCGTTGGGCTTGGTGACCTCGACCTCCCAGGTCGCGCCGTTCTCCGAGTCACGCTCGACCGTGTTGGCGTTGCCACCGGCCGCATCCAGCGCGGCCGCGACTGCCCTGTCGGCCTCGGTGCCCTGGACGGCCTCGGACTGGTCGCCCTGCTCGGAGTCGTCGCCCTCGGAGTCCGCGGCTTCAGCGCTTCGCCGCCCTGCTCGGTTCCCTCGGGCGCCTCCGCGGCCTCGCCGCCCTGCTCGCTGCTCTCCGGGGCCTCGGCCGGCGACTCACTCGAGCCACCGCCGGTCGCGCCGCGGCAGCGAGCCGGCGGGGATCTCGCCCGGAAAGTCGGGGAAGTGGCGCTGCGCCAGCCTCGCCCCAGGGCGCTCCCCGAATAGAGGACGCAGGTCGCTGAGCGTGAGCAGCAGCCGCAGGCTGGAGCCGATCTGGAGATCTGCGGCATTCGCCTCATGGCCACCCAGAACCCCGGCGGCGATCCACTCGTCGATCAGCTCGAGCCATCCTGGCAGGGAGCGCAGGTCCTCGCGTACGGTCTCCTCGTCGGCGCCGTTGAGCCTCGCACCCAAGGCGATCGAGGGCCCACGGGTGAGCGTCAGTGCCCAGGCTGGAAGCGCGAGGCGTGCGCCCGCCAGGTAGGAGCGCAGCGCGGCCGGGTGATGGCGAAGGCCCCCGTAGGTGATGCGGCGGGTCGCGTCCTGGAGCACCTCGTCGCCCCAGCGCTCCGCCTCCAGGACCCGTTCGCGGCCGGGCCCCCCGGGCGGATAGAGCGGGGGCTGCGCTTGCAGCTCGTCGAGGCGGCGCAGGATCGCTCGCGAGCCCACGACCCGTTCACCGTCGAGCACGACGCCGGGAACGGTTGGGCGCCCGAACCGCAGGCGCTGACGGGGCTTGTGGAGCAGCGGGATAAGGTCCACGCGCCTGTAGTCCAGTCCCTTCACGCGCAGCGCGGCCTCGACGCAGGCCGAGGGGTGCGAGGCGGGGACGGCGTAGAGGCGGGCCTTCATCGCGCCCCTCGAGGCCTCGAACCCGATGGCCGCCGGTCGGCCCCACCCAGCGCGCTTCGCTCGACCTCCGCGCGGTCGATGTCAGCTCGCGATGCACCGGTTCGGGCCATGACCCAGTTCGTGAGCCGGGGGAAGAGACGGGCCTGAGCCGCCGTGAGCCGCACGCCTAGCGGCGCGTAGATGGCCCGCCGGTTTCGCTTCAGCCCGCGCACGATCGCGCCCGCCATCTCCTCGGAGGTCAGCGTTCGGCTCACCCTCGCGACCCGCGGCACGCGTTTGTCGGCGCCGATGTTCACGTCGTCGTAGTGGCTGAGGACCTTTCCGGGGAAGACCGAGACGACCCGGATGCCCGTCCCGCGCAGGTCGGCGCGAAGCGCCTCGCTGAAGCCGCGGAGTGCCCAGCGCGCGGCGATGTAGCCGATCGCGCCGGGCCAGACGAAAAGCGAGGCAGGCGAGTCGATGTTCACGATCGCCCCTTCCTCGCCTCCCAACATCCCGGGAAGGAACGCCTTGGTGACGTAGAAGGCGGCGAAGTAGGGCAGGGCGGTCATCTGCACGAGCTCCTCGGGGCTCGTCTCGTCGATGAACAGGAACCGCCCAGCGCCGGCGCTGTTGACGACGATCTGCGGGTCTCCGATCTCAGCGGTCACGTGCCGGGCCGCACGAGACACGGCGGCCGCGTCACCGACGTCTGTCGGAACAGCGTGGGCCTGGCCACCGGCCCTCCGGATGTCGGCCGCCACCTGCTCGAGCCGAGCCTGCGTCCGCGCCACAAGCACGACGCTCGCTCCCTCGCGTGCGAGCAGCTTCGCCGTCGCCTCCCCGATCCCCCATGACGCACCCGTCACCAGGGCCAGCCGGCCGCTCAGCCTCATGGCGCGGGCGCCTCCCGACTCGCGATCGGACGAGGTCCCCTCAGGTCCGCCGGTTTCGCCATCAGTCCTTCAGCGCCGCCTCTCCCCTCGCTTGGCGGTCGGCTTACCATGCTGACTAGTCAGCCTAGACAAGTTTTACGCAACTTGTCAAGACTGGATCTCGCATCACACCGGCCTGTCATGCTTGGGAGCATGGGAGCAACGGGCGCTGCCACCGAGGCCAGGGGGCGCGAGGGGACTCGTGCGGCGATCCTTGACGCGGCGCTCGACTGCTTCTCCCGCTACGGGTACAGGCGAACCTCCATGGAGGAGCTGGCCCGCGCGGCGGGGCTCTCGAGGGCCGCCGTCTACCTCTACTTCAAGAGCAAGGGAGAGGTCTTCCGGGCGCTTTCCGAGCGACTGCACGATCGTCAGCTCGCCGAGGCGCAGGATGCCGCGGAGGGGTCAGAACCGCTGGACGAGCGGTTGGCGCTGGTACTCGAGGCCAAGCTCCGAACCGTCGTCGAGGTTGTCTATGCCTCGCCGCACGGGGCCGATCTGCTCGACGAGAACAGCCGCCTCTGCGGCGATATCTCGCTCGCCGCGCGGCGTCGCTTCACGAGCATCCTTGGCAGCCTCGTCGCCGATGCGACCGCGCGCGGTGAGTTGGACCCGCAGCGCGCGGGACTGAGCCCCGCCGCGGCGGCGGAGCTGATCGCCGACATCTCGCGCGGCCTCGAGCTTGGCGCCGAGTCGCTCACGCCCGCCAACCACCGGCGCCGCCTGCGCCAGGCGGCACGGGTCCTGATCGCGGGTCTCGGAGGCCGGCTCGGCGACTCGGGATAGAGCTGCCGGCACACCGTACCGGGGTTTACTACCTTGACGTTTGCTGTATAGGACGTCCACCGACGCGCTAGGATTGCCCGAAGCGGCCCAACGGAGCCGTGCGTTGGCTTTGCGAAACAGCGGAGCGAGAGAATGAGCAAGCGCCGAGCCATACTCGTCGTCGTCAGCAGCCACGATCGGATGGGCGACTCGGACAAGCCCACCGGCTACTGGCTGGGCGAGGTGACCCACTTCCACGACCCGCTCGCGAAGCGCGGGTTCGAGATCGAGGTTGTCAGCCCCAAGGGCGGCAAGCCGCCGATCGATCCGAAGAGCATCAGCCGCCGCGACAAGGTCAGCGCCGCCTTCCAAGCGGACCCCGCGCTCGCCCGCAAGCTCGAGGAGACGCTCACTCCTGCCGACGTGGACCCGAGCGCGTACGAGGCGATCTACTACGCCGGCGGCCACGGCGCGATGTGGGACCTGGCGGACAACGGTGAGCTGGTCGCGATCGCCGCTCAGATGCACGACGAGGGCCGGCCGGTGACAGCGGTCTGCCACGGTTCGGCCGGTCTGCTCAACATCCCCTCGGCGAGCGGCAATCTGATCGCGGGCCGGCGCGCCACCGGCTTCGCCAACCTCGAGGAGCGGCTGATCCGGCTGACCAAGGTCGTTCCGTTCCTGCTCGAGGACGAGCTGCGCGCGCGCGGCGCCGAGTTCAGCAAGGCGCGCGTGCCGTTCGTCCCCCACGTGGTCGCCGACGCCGGCATCGTCACCGGTCAGAACCCGCAGTCGGCGCGGGGCGTCGGCGAAGCGCTCGCCGAGCTGCTCGCGGGCGGCGCCTGAGATCGGTCGCATGGACCGCCTCAGCTCAGTCGACGCCTCGTTCCTCGCTCAGGAGGTCTCGGGCTCGCACATGCAGATTGGGGGTGTGATGACGTTCGAGGGGCCGGCGCCCGGCCGCGAGGAGGTCACCGAGCACGTCGCCTCCCGTCTCCACCTCGTCCCCCGCTACCGCCAGACGGTCGTTTTCCCCCGCTTCCAGATGGGACGACCGCTGTGGATCGACGACCCCCGCTTCAACATCGACTACCACGTGCGCCACACGGCGCTGCCACCGCCGGGCGGCATCGAGCAGCTGCGGCTGCTGACGGCGCGGATCTTCTCCCAGCGGCTCGACCGCTCGAAGCCGCTGTGGGAGATGTGGCTCGCGCAGGGCCTCGAGGACGATCGCTTCGCGCTGATCCTGAAGAACCATCACTGTCTCGTGGACGGCGTCTCGGGGGTTGACCTGACAACGGTCCTGTTCGATCTCGACCGCGAGGGCAGGCGGGTGTCGCCGCAGAGCGAATGGCTGCCGGCGCCCGAGCCGTCCCAGGCCGACGTCCTTGCGCGCGGCGTTCGCGACCTGCTCGGCGCACCGCTGTCGCTCGCCGACCGCGCCCGCAGGGCCGCGATGGCACCGCGGCGCACCCTGGCGCGGGGGCGCGAGGTGGCCGAGGGAGTCGGCGAGGTGACCTGGGGGATCGTCTCGGGGACGCCGGAGACGCCACTCAACGTGCCGATCGGCAGCCACCGCCGGGTCCACTGGGTGAGCACAGGGCTGGCGGAGCTGAAGTCGATCAAGAACGAGCTTGGGGGTACCGTCAACGACGTCTTCCTCGCCGTCGTCACCGGTGCTCTGGCGCGCTGGCTGCACCGGCGCGGCGTGCGGACGCAGGGCGTCGAGCTGCGCGGGTGCGTCCCGGTCTCGATCCGCGCCGAGGGCGAGCAGGGCGCGCTCGGCAACCGGATCACGATGATGATGTGTCCGCTCCCGGTCTACGTCGACGACCCGGTCCAGCGCCTGCGCGTGGTCAGCGAGGCGATGCGCGGGCTGAAGGAATCCAAGCAGGCGCTCGGCGCGGAGGCGATAGCCGGCCTCCAGGACTTCGCCCCGCCGACCGTGTTCGCGCAGGCATCGCGGCTCAACTTCTCCTCCCGCGCCTACAACCTGCTGGTCACCAACGTGCCCGGGCCCCAGTTCCCGATCTACCTGCTGGGCCGGGAGCTGGAGGAGCTGGTACCGATCCCCTTCCTTGCCCCCGAGAAGGCCCTCGCGGTGGCGATCATGAGCTACGACGGCGGGGTCGCGATCGGGCTGATGGGCGACTACGACGCCTTTGCGGAGCTGGAGGACTTCGGCGGGTACGTGGTCGAGTCGATCGCCGAGCTGCTCGAGGCCACCGCGTCCGGGGCCGGCCAGAAGGCCGCCAGCGCCTCGAGGTAGCGAATGCACAGACCAGCAACCGAAGGAGACGACATGAGCGAGGTGGTGGTGGTCGGGCTCCTCAGGGCCAAGCCGGGACATGAGGACGAGGTCGCGGAGGCCCTGCGCGAGGTGGCGGGCCAAACCCACGAGGAGCAGGGCTGCCTGCTCTATGCCGTCCACCGCGGCCGGGAGGACCCCTCGCAGTTCGCGCTGGTCGAGCGCTGGATTTCGCGCGAGGCGCTCGACGAGCACTTCACCAAGCCCTACGTCCAGGCGCTCGGCGTGCGCGCGGGAGAGGCGCTCGCCGAGCCGCCCCAGGTCCACTTCCTAGAGGCGCTCCCCGGTGGCGACCCCGCCAAGGGCCGCATCGGGGGAGATAGGGGCCCGCGCTCCGCGGGCTACAGCTCTGGCAGCGGATGATCGTGTCGCCGCCGATCACTTCCGAAGCGATGATCGATGCGATGAACGCCGTCTTCGGACGGCATCCGGGCTTTCGCACGTTGCACGCGAAGGGCACCCTGTGCACGGGCACCTTCACACCCACGGCGGAGGGCGGCCGCCTGACCCGGGCGGCCCACATGCAGGGGCCGGCCGTCGAGGCGACCGCCCGCCTCTCCAACGGGTCGGGGGATCCGGGGACGCCCGACTACGCCCCCGGCGTTCGCGGCCTGGCGACGACCTTCCAGCTCCCTGATACCTCACACACCGACATCGTGGCTCAGACCTCGCCGCGCTTTCCCGTGCGCACCCCCGAGGCGTTCATCGCGCTGACCCGGGCAAGCCGGCCGGGCCTCGCCCGCCTGTGGAGACTGCCAGCCTTCCTCGCCAGGCACCCAGGGGCCGCGCCGGGGCTGGCCGCGGCCGCCGCGACGACGAAGCCCCCTCCCAGCTACGCGACCTGCCGCTTCTACGCCATTCACGCCTACAGGTGGGTGGACTCCGGTGGCGACGCCCGCTACGTCCGCTACGCGTGGATCCCCGAGGCGAGCGAGCCCCCGATCTCGACGCGGCAGGCTAGAGAGCGAGGCCCGGACTACCTGAAGATCGAGCTTCGCGAGCGCCTCGCCCGCGAGCCGGTCCGGTTCGCTCTCGAGCTCCAGATCGCTGCCGAAGGAGACGCGGTTGACGACCCGGCGGCCGCGTGGCCCGACGAGCGCGAGACCGTGGTGGCGGGGACGCTCGAGCTGAACCGAACCAACGGCGCGTCCCCGGGGGCGGAGGGCGACTCGCTCGTCTTCGACCCGGCACGCGTCACGGACGGGATCGAGCTGTCCGACGATCCGATCCTTCGCTTCCGGCCGGGGGCGTACTCGGTCTCCCACGAGCGGCGGACGTCCGCCTGATCCCTGCCGTCGACGAGCTCAGATCGCGCGGACCTTCCCACGAAGTCGAACCGTCGGCTCTCAGCGCTCCGGTCCCAGGCCCCGTTCGAAGGTCCGCTCGAGGTCGCGATAGACGCACTCGACGTCGAAACCGCCTGGGTCGAGCAACCACTGGTAAGCGATCCCGCCCAGCACGGCGATGATCATCGTCACCGCCGCCTCGACGTCAACGTCGTCGCGCACGTCGCCGCTTTCGACCCCGGCCCCGAGCCACTCGACGCCGAGCGCGCGCAGGTGCACGTGGAGGTCGGCGAAGTGCTGCGCCAGCTCTGGGCGCGGCCCCAGGGCCTCGAAGATCATCACGTAGAAGAGGCGCAGCGGCTCGGTGCGCTCGAGCAGGAAGGTGCGGTGCGCGTGCAGGGCACGGCGCATCGCCTCGATCCCGGTCGCGTCGCCGACCTCGGCGATCAGCACCTCGCTCTCCCACTCGGCGAAGGCCCGTTCGGTGACCGCGAGCAGCAGCTTCTCCTTGGAGCCGAAATGCCAGAAGATCGAGCCGCGGCTGATCCCGGCGCGCTCGGCGATCGCCTGGACGGACGTGTCGCGGTAGCCCCTCTCGGCGAACAGCGCCGTCGCCGCTTCGAGCAGGCTCTGCCGCGAGCGCTGGGCTTGCTCCTCCTTTCTCGTCGGCCCGCGGGCCTCGACCGTCTGCCCTCGTGGCCCTGGCGTATTCGCTACCGCGTCGACGTTCACCTCTCTGATCATTCAATGTATGACACGATGTTCTATGCTGAACGTTCAGCATACGGAACGGGGACTTCGCCGGGCGCGTGGGATTCGTCGAGAGCCGGGCCCTGCGGTCAATGGCACAACGGGAGAGAGCGAATGGCGCCGACGAATCTGGGCGGCAAGGTGGTGGCGATCACCGGCGGCGCGCGCGGAATCGGCCGCGCCACCGCGGCGGCCCTGGCGCGGGCGGGCGCCCGGGTCGCGATCGGCGACGTCGATCTCGCCGCCGCCCGCGCGGCAGCACGAGAGCTGGGAGAGGACGTCCTCGCCCTCGAGCTCGACGTTACCGAGCGCACTTCGTTCGAGCGCTTCCTCGACACCATCGAGGAGACCCTCGGCCCCCTCGACGTGCTGGTCAACAACGCGGGAATCCAGCACGTGGGGCGCTTCGCTGACGAGGAGGACGCGGCCACGGAGCGCCAACTGGCGGTGAACCTCGGCGGCGTGATGACAGGGACCAAGCTCGCCCTCGAGCGGATGCTCCCCCGGCGCCGCGGCCGGATCGTCAACTTGGCTTCGGCTGCCGGAAAGGTGGCGACGCCCGGCGGCGCCACCTATTGCGCCACCAAGCACGCGGTCGTCGGCTTGACGGAGTCGGTCCGGGAGGAGATCGCGGGAACGGGCGTCGAGATGACCGCCGTGCTGCCGGCGATCATCGACACCGAGATGGCCGGCGGGATCGCGAAGGCCCGCGGCGTGCGGGCGGTCCCCGCGGAGACGGCCGGCACAGCGATCGCTCGCGGGATCGCGCGCGGGAAGCCGATCGTCTACGTGCCCGGCTACACCGGCGCAATCAACACCCTGATGATGATCCTGCCGCTGCGCGCGCGCGCGGCCCTGCGGCGGTTGATGCGCGTGGACGAGGTTCTGGCGAAGGCCGACCTCAAAGCCCGCGCTGCCTACGAGGCACGCGCCGCGGCGAGCGCGCCGGGGCGAGCCAAGACCGACTGAGCCAGACAAGGAGACCAGCGATGAGCGCTACGACAGGCAAGATCACGCCCGAGACGATCGACACCAGGGGCGGCCTGGCTGCGCTTGAGCGCCGCGAGGTGCCGGGCGTACAGCCCAGCCTCGAGTGGTCACTCGAGTACGAGGAAGGAGACGATGACGTGATCGTCTCCGGGTTCTTCGACGCGATGGCGACTCGCCCGGCGCTCGAGTACACGTGGCCCGGCTGGGAGCGCCCCGTGAGCCGCTTCCCGATGGCCTACAGCGACGTGAGCCTGATCTCGGCGACGTTCACGATCCCGCGCGAGCAGGCGCGGGCGCTGGTGCCGCAGAGCAGGCGCTTGAAGCTAGTTCGCCTGACGCCTAGGCGTGTCCCGATCACCGTCTTCGCCTTCGACTACCGCAAGGGTGGCCTCGGCCGCTACCACGAGGTCGGCGTGGCCCTCCCGTTGGTGCTGGACCGACCGGCCCCACCGCTTCTCCCGGCGCTCGCCGAGACGCTGAGGCCGGCCAGCTGGCCGGGGTTCGGCATGCACGCCGTCGAGCTTCCCGTGGACGAGGAGCGTGCCTGCGAGGCGGGGATCCGCCTCTACGGGCTGCCGAAGGTAGTCGGAAAAGCCTCGTTCGAGATCGGCCCGCGCAGCGGCCGGGCCTCGCTCAGCTACGAGGGGCGAAAGATGGCCGACCTCGAGGTCGCCCTCGGGGGGCGGGTGGGCGCGCCGAAGCGGCTTCGGCTGCCGTTCACCACGTTGACCGTGCTCGACGGCCGAGTTATCGAGACCCGCTATGAGACCGTGGCCGAGGGGTACCTGCACCGCACCGGCGACGCCCGCTTCACGCCCGGCGACCATCCGCGCTTCGCCCGCTTTCGGCAGCTCGAGTTCAGCGAGCGGCCGATCGAGGTGCGGGTGATCCAGCGCCTCAACTGGATCATCTGGGGGCCGCTTGATCGAGGCCCGACCTAGGGCTGGCCCCGTCCAAATCATCGAGAATCGCGAGGAGGAAAGCAGATGAGCGAAGTATCCAAGGCCGTCCTGATCACCGGCTGTTCGTCGGGGATCGGGCATGCAACGGCTGAATTGCTGGCTGAGAAGGGGTGGAAGGTCTACGCGACCGCGCGCAGGAAAGAGTCGATCGCCGACCTCGCCGAGCGCGGCTGCAAGACCCTCGACCTCGACGTCACCGACGAGGCATCCATGCAGGCGGCCGTGGATGCCGTCGAGCAGGCCGAGGGCGCGATCGGGGTGCTGATCAACAACGCCGGCTACAGCCAGTCGGGCGCGGTCGAGGACGTGCCACTCGACCAGCTGCGCCGCCAGTTCGAGACCAACGTATTCGGCCTCGTTGGGATGTGCCAGCTCGTCCTCCCCGGGATGCGCCGGCAGGACTGGGGCAAGATCGTCAACCTGTCCTCAATGGGAGGCAGGTTGACCTTCCCGGGCGGCGGCGTCTACCACGCCAGCAAGCACGCCGTCGAGGCGATCTCGGACGCGCTCCGCTTCGAGGTGCGCGGGTTCGGGGTGGACGTTGTGACGATCGAGCCGGGTTTGATCAAGACCCAGTTCGGCGCGACCGCGGCGGCGACGATTGGCGAGTCGACCACGGACGGTCCCTACGGCGGCTTCAACGCCGCCGTCGCGAAGGCAACGACCGAGACCTACGAGGGACCGTTGGGACGCCTCGGCGGCGGGCCGGAGACCGTCGCCCGGAAGATCGAGAAGGCGATCTCGCGCCGGCGCCCGAGGGCACGCTATCCGGTGACGCCATCGGCTCGCCTGTTCCTGGTCCAGCGGCGGCTGCTGCCCGATCGTACCTGGGACGCGTTTCTGCGCACGCAGTTCCCGACGCCCGGCGAAGAGTAGGCGAGTACTCGAGGCGGTGGCCGCTTGACCCGGTCAGACGCTCGCTTCGACCGTGTCCTCGATGCTCTGCGCGAACTCGGGAAACCCGGCGCGAACCCTGCGTGAGAGGGGCCCGAGGATGAGCTTGCCGATGCCGCGGCCCTCGAGGTCGCCGTGGAAGGTCAGCTCGGTCGCCGTGCCTTGCTCGCGGAGCTCATAGCCGCCTTCGCTGACCACGACCGGCCCCTTGGAGAGCTCGCGCCAGCGGATGCGGGTCGGGCGCTCGAACTCGGTGATCTCGAACTCGTGGGTGGCGGTGCGCCCGAAGTCGCGTGCTGTGCTTCTGTAGACGGTGCCGACGCCGACCGGGCCGTCGGTGGTCTTGGCGATCTCGATTATGCGCTTGCTGAAGCGCTTGTCGTTCTCGCCGTCTGCGAGGAAGTCGAAGACCGCCTCGATCGGCCGCTCGATCGTGATCGTCACTTCTCCGTGCTTGGCCACGCTGTCTCCCTTCTCTTCGGCAGCTGTTGCGGTTGGGCCCGTGCTCGTGCTGCCGCGCCGATCGCAAGGCCCGTGAAGATCGTAAGCGCAAAGGTCGGCCCACCAGAAGCCGTCGACGCCGATCTCCGCATGGTCGGTGATCGATAAGTCCTCCGGCGACTAGCGAAGCGCGGCTTAAGGGTGACTGGCGAGAGCCAAACCGAGCCTTCGCGGGGCTACTCACGCAGTCCGGTGGCTTCGAGGGCCTCCGCCTGCTCCTCGTAGGCGACCAGTCGAATGGCCTGGCCATCGCGAAAGGTCCACACATGAGCGATGTGGTTGTCGACGTCCATGCCACTACCGCGGCCACGGCCGCGCGCATGAATGAGGACGACGATGTCGCCGTTCGGCGCCTCGATGAAGTCCTCTGCTTCGAAGCTGAGCTCCTCGAAGGCCTCTTGCAGCTCGCGCAGGGAATCGCGAATCGCGTTCGGCCCGTGAAAGACGCCCGCGGTGTCGACGATGGAGGACGCCTGGTGCATCTCGAACGTGGGAGCGAGGTCCTCGCCGTTGATCTCGCCAGTCCGGTTGAACGTCTCGAGGTTTGCGCGGAGTCGGTTGATGTTCTCCTGCGACATCGCCCGTGCAGTATCTCGCTCAGGCCTGCGGGCCGCTAGAGCTGTCCGCGGGGTCCCGCTTTACATCCGAACCAGAAGCGGCGACCAGACTGAGCAACCAACCGTAAGGTCCCTGATGGGATGGGCTTTCGAACCAAACGGCCGTTCGAGCGATCCTCCGGCTCGAAGAAGCGCTGAGCCGCGACCGCTCCGAGAATGCCTCCTGACAATTCAACCCAGGCTGGCTTTCAGGCGGACGCGCTAGCCATTTTCAGCTCAGTCCTTCGAGGGCAACTCGATCCAAACTGCCCGTCCGACGGCACAGAGCTTTCCCTCGGCGGAGAAGAGGGCGCTAGCCGTGTTCAGCTTGCGGCCATCGCGACTGATCGGCCATGCCTGGACCACGTATGGGAGCCCGGCTACCACCGGATGCCTGAGGTCGGCAGCCAGACGGCCGAGCAGGATGAGGCCGACATTGCCGAAGAGATCCGTGACGATGCCGCTCGGGCAGTCGAGCGCCCCCCAGACGAACTCGCCAGGGACGTTGCCCTGAGCATCCGCGAGCGACGGCACAGGAATCCACGGTGCAGCGAACAGCGGCTCGTCGCCGACTGGCCCTGGGAAGATCCTCAGTCCGTCGCCGTCGTCCCGCAACGGTCCGCAGACGAAGCACGTCGGATATGGATGCTGGTCGCGCCAGGGATATTGCGACGCAGCGCGACGCGCCGCATCAACCGAAACGGGTTCAGGGACATCAATCTGCAACGTGGTGGGAAGCGCCTCGGCAATCAGTAGGTCGTCGTCGTCGAGCAGCGCGATCACCTGATCGCGCCGTTGGAGATGCAGCCGTTCGCCGAGTGGAGGCGGTGCTCGGAGCGTCACCTCGACAGGCCCGTCGAGCCACTGCGCGGCCATGGCACACGCGTAACCGCCGTTCGCGCTGTCCGGAGGGCCGCGAAAGCGCTCGTCGATCACGATGGTCGCGGTCACAGCGCCCAGCCTCTCACGCCGCCCACGCCACCATCAACAGCCAACGACGTCTCCCCAAGCAAGCAAGTAACCACAAGGTCCCTGATGGGATGGCTTTCGAACCCTGACGCAGTCGACGCCATCCGTCGACTCTCGGCGCCGGTCGCGCCGAAGCGTCAGCCGGGGTAGCTGCCCCACTCGATGATCGCGTGCGCCGTCCGACGCACAGGTGCCGCTTTGCGTCCAGGGGTGTCCACTTCGCGTGGCGATGGTCCGCCCAGATCGCGAGGGACTGAGCGGCCACGTCGAGGTCGACGAGAGCTACGTCGGTGGTCACGAGCCACCAGGGCGCGGTCAAGCCCCAGCGCCTCGACGCCTACCTCGACGAATTCACCCTCCGCTTTACGCCGATCGTGTCTACGGTGGCTGCCGGTATGGCGTGGCCGTGCGATTAGGCTGGGCGCCGGATTACAATCTCGGCGTGACCGAGAGCGATGACACCGTGCTGGTGGACAGCCGCCGGAGCCCTCCTCCCCGGAGACTTCTCCGCAAAGACCGTCCTGGGACACGTGACGCTGACCCGACAGCGCATGGTCTTCGGCGAGCAGAAGCCCACCACCGTCGGAAGCCAGCTGGGCGCCCTGGGTTCGGTGATCGATGACCTGTACAAGCGCAGGCAGGTCGAGCGCGCACCTCTTGTCGACGTGCCGCTCGCCGACATCACAGCGGTCTCCAAGGGAAAGTTCCGGCTGAACAGGAACATCCTCGTGGTCGAGTTCGTAGACGGCCGCAAGGCCCAGGTAACCAACAGCTTCAAACAGCTCGATGCGCTCCTGCGCAAGGTCCTCACCGAGGAGCACGGGAAGACGATCCAGCAGGACGCGCCCGACAGCTGGCGCGTGGCCTGACCCGCGGGCGCCCAAGATCAGGCTGTCTCCGACGTTCTGGTGACAAGCCGCGGACCGCCCGTCCACCCCTGAACGGCCTGTTGGCGTCGCAGGCGGGATCGGCTGCCGACCCCACCCCTCGACGCATTCTCACAACATCAGCAGATCGCCGATACCCGCAATCCATGCAAAGCGGCACTGTCGGCGCGCAAAAGCCACCAAGTACAAGGTGAGCGACGGGACTCGAACCCGCGACCACCTGGACCACAACCAGGAGCTCTACCAACTGAGCTACGCCCACCGCGTCGGACCAATGTAGCGCCGGTGGGCAGTCGCCGCGAGCGCGTCGTGGCCGGAGTACCCCCGGCAGGATTCGAACCTGCGACCCGCTGCTTAGAAGGCAGCCGCTCTGTCCACTGAGCTACGGGGGCGAGCAGTCGAGAATACGGCTCGAGTGTGCGGGATCCGGCATCGGCGCTCATCGCAGCCTCCATGTCATCCGCAAAGCGCTCGCGCCCCTGGATGGACCGCGGCCAGGACCTCATGCTCCTAGGCCGCAGGACCTCTTGCGCCAGGTTTGACCGGCGCGATTGCGGGTATTTTGTTTTATTCTTTACCAGGCTCGCGTCTGCGAGGACGCTCTGCAGGACACTGCGAGCCAAACCATCCACAACTAGGGAGAGTTGATGAACGCCATGATGAACGCCGTACGTCACCGCAAGCCGCGACGCAGGTTTGCGGCCGTGATCCTCGCCGCGACCAGCGCGGCCCTGCTGTCGGTTGCCGTGACCCCGGCGGCCGCGCAAGAGTTGGCCACGGCAAGTTGCCCGGCGCCGTACACCGATCCCGAAACTGTCGGGAGGACAGCTCCGGGACAAGGAACAGAGGTCGCGCACGTGTTCGTTGCCCAGGAAAGTGGCAACCCCACCCGCGTCGAGCTGTTCCTGCTTCGAAACGAGCCTTCTGCAGCGGGTGACTTCGTGGTCCAAATCGTGTCCGTTGTCGGCGGCGAGCCCACCGATTTCGTTTTGGCCCAGGGTTCGATCGCATACAACAGCGTCCCTGACCTGAACTCCCCGGCGCCGTCGAGCGTTGCTCTCACGGCTTTCCACCAGGTGACCCCCGGTGAGGAGTACGCGGTCAAGGTGTTCCGCAATGCGCCCGTAGAGGGCTCTGTCGGAACCAGCCAGCGCGATCCCTGCGTGCCGGGCCAGCTGTTTAGGCGGGCCGATCCGGATAATCCCTGGGTGGCAGCAGGCCCCAATGACATGATCTTCACCCTCTTCGTCACCCCGCCGGAAGGCCCCGCTGAGGGAAAGACGGACGGCACCCTGACGATCGACGCCAACAAGGGCAAGGTCGAAAAGGGCCGCAAGGTGACGCTCAACGGCCAGTACGACACGCCGTCGAACGAGTCCTGCGAACCGGGCCGAACGGTCGAGATCCAGCGTAAGAAGAAGGGGGCGCCCGACAGCGCGTTCACGACGTTCGCGACGCTCCAGACCGACAACGCCGGAAACTACGAGATCCGGAAGAGGGTGAGGAAGACCAGGGTCTACCGCGCCTTCGTCCAGGAGACCGGAGCGTGCGATGACGAGCTCTCGAACACCCAGAAGGTACGGGTCCAGAAGCCGAGGCCGGCACAGGAGGCGTAGCAGCCTTTGCGTCAGCGGCTCAGCCTCGAGCTCGTCCCCAATCGCTGAAAGAAACTCCCGCGTCGCGGGGTCCATCGGTGGCCGAGGCACCGATGGACCCCCGCGCGCGAGCGGGGGTGGACGGGATCGGGAGATCGCGCTCGCTCACGCCGCCCGGCGACGGGACGGGGCTCTAAACTCGGGTCGCTCGGGGCGTAGCGAAGCCTGGTCATCGCGCCTGCTTTGGGGGCAGGAGATTCGCCGGTTCGAATCCGGCCGCCCCGACTTCCCCAAGCTTCATCC
>Ga0183260_10001506_pt1 | contig 19328 bp, 14 predicted proteins | sample AntDrymUQ4972206_2_FD_129768 | JGI IMG/M metagenome (GOLD analysis project Ga0183260, IMG submission 129768) | Polar desert sand microbial communities from Dry Valleys, Antarctica - metaG UQ497 (22.06) (version 2) (version 2) | ecosystem: Environmental > Terrestrial > Soil > Desert | place...
CGCGCCGCGGGCGCGTTGCGCTGGATCGACACGCCCGCCGACGTGCTCGCATTCCGGCGTCCGTTAGCCGGAGTTGACCGCGGCTGGATCGACGTCGTCGTCAACCTCGGCGAGGACGAGGCGGGGCTGGATCTCGCGGGCGGCATGGTGTTGGCGAGCGACCCGAGCATTCGCGCCGAGAACGGCAAACTGGTCATGCCCGCCGACGCCGCCGTGTGGTTGGCGGGGCCGCAGTGACGGCGGACAATTGCCGAGAAGCGCCCTGCTCGGCGGCGATCAGTCGTCGAGGAAGTCGGCCATGAGGACGAGGGCGACCGCGGCGGTCCAGCTGTAGTCGGTGACGCCCAAGCCGCGCCCGTCCTCATGCGACAGGTGCTCGAAGGCCTCGCCGCCGGCCAGGAAGCTGGTGGTGGTGGCGTCGCAGAAGGCCATGGCACACGCCTTGGCCAGGTCGAGATGGCCGTAGCGGGCCAGGCCGTGGCAGCCGTGGAAGTTCTGTGGTGCCCAGATCGTTCCCGACCAAAACTGGGTGGGGGCGCCCGGCGCCGGGTGCTTGCCGTCGAGCGGGTGGGCGCTCTTGATGCCGAAGGCCGAGAGCAGCCCGGCCCGATCCTGGCGCGAGTAGCGCAGCGCCACCTCGGCCACGTCGCAGCCGGTTGCGCGCAGCTCGACGCGTCGCAGCCCGCGTGTCCACGGGACTTCGGCGGTCGCCCGGAACGGGTCGGTCCCCGGCGATTCGACGACGCCGGGACCGTCGACGGCCGTGTCGACGACGGCCGCGACATGGCCGCCGCCGTCCTCGAGTTCTACGGTCACGTGACCGCCGGGCTCGGCTGATCGCACGGTCACGGCGACGACCAGCGACGTGAAAGCGGTCGCCGCCGGTCCCCGATCGGCGCCGAAGCGGGCCACGAATCCGGTGTCGGTGAACTCGACGCCAGCCGCGGCCGAGCCGGTGCCGCGCGAAGGATGCAGGCCGTCGGTGACCACCTGATAGCCGAGGTAGCGGTCGGGGTCGAGCCGGATCGTCATTGCGCCGTCGTGGAAGGGGTAATCGCGAGGCACTTGGCGCAGGGTGGACACCGTGCGGTCGGCTTGGGCCTGGGTGGCCAACCCGGCCCACAGTGGTTGCAGGAGCGCGGGCGTGTGGCGGTAAACCCGGGGCTGACCCGGGTCGAGGTCGCGGCGCAGCACAGGAAAGAACCCGCCGACCTCCTCGTCCCACATGCGTTCGTGCATGCACCGCTTGAGATCGTCGCGCCGCGTCTGCCAGCGGGAGACGGCCTCAGGATCGACGACGCCCGCGATAGCGGCCAGGGCATCCAGTTCTGCGTACAGGCACGCGTTGAGCGACACATCGGCGATCGGTTCGTGCACCAGCCCGTCGGACCCCTGTGGGGTCGGCTGACCCATGACGAGGTCACGCTCGGGCGAGTAATCGAGACCCTCGTAGGAGACGTAGGTCGGCGTCGACCCCGCGTACTCGCACAGCCCGTCGCCGTCGACGTCGCGCCGCGGCGACTGCCACCAGTCGAGTGACGCGGCCAGGGCCGGATACACCCGGGCCAGGAACGCGTCGTCGGGCTCGAGCTCGTGCAGCGAGTTGGCCAACCACGCGAGCAGCGAAGTCTGGCTGCCGTCCTGGCCGGCCTGATCTCCGGCCGCCGTCACCGAACGCGGGATCATGCCGGCGTCGGGTCCGTCGGTCACGGCCAGCTCGAGCATGTTCTCCAAGAACCCGCGCGCCAGGTCGACCCGACCCGCGATCCGGGCGACGGCCCACGTGGAATAGGGCAGGTCCCACACGAACTGGAGGCCGAACTTCTCGTAGAACGGCGCGACCCGCATGGCCGGCCGCGGGTACACCCCTTGGGCCGGAACGATGTTCTGGCCGATGCCCTTCTCGTACAGCGCGGCGCGCAGCCACGCCGGGTAGCGACTCGTCACCGAGTCCTCAGGCCCCGACGGGTAGCCCGTTGGGAAACACCACGATCTTGAGGTGCTCCTCGGGTTCGTCGGCTAGGGCCAGGAAGCCGTCCTGCACGACGTCGGCCAGCGCGATGCGGTCGGTGATGAGCGCATCGAGTTCGATCTTGTCGTCGTCGATCAGCTGCACTGCGGGGACGAAATCGGTGCTGAACACATGCGAGAGCGAACCGAGCACGTGCTTCTCGCCCAGCAGGAGATCCATCATGTCGATGCCGAGTGGGGCATCGAACACGCCGAGGAGTACGGTTCTCCCGCCCTTGCGGGCCAGGCGTACGGCGGCCTGGGCGGCCGCGGGGTTGCCCCCGGCCTCCAGCGTGATGTCGAGGCCCCGTCCGCCGGTCAGCTCGAGCGCGGCGGCCGCGGCATCCTCGGGCGCGACCGCGGCGTCGGCTCCAAGAGCCAACGCGAGCTCACGCCGGCGTTCGATGGGCTCGACCACGAGGATGGAGCGGGCGCCGGCCAGCCGGGCGACCTGCACCGTCAACAAGCCGACCGTGCCGGCCCCGATCACCCCGACCGTCGAGCCCGGCTCCACGCCCGCCTTGCGAATGGCGCGCACCACCACCGAGAGAGGCTCGGCCAACGCGGCGCGCTCGGGCCGGACGTCGGTGGCGAAGGCCGCGCACATCGCGGCGGGCGCGAGGATGACCTCGGCCAGTCCGCCGTCGCCCATCAGGCCGAGCGACGCCAGTTTCGGGCACAGCGGAATCTCTCCCTGAAGGCACCACCAGCAGGTTCCGCACGAGAGGTTGGTCTCGATGGCCACCCGCGTGCCCACCTCGAGGGTGACGCCCGGCCCCGCGGCCTCGACGATGCCGACCGCCTCATGGCCGAGCGTCAGGGGCGCGCAGCGGTGGGTAAGCGGGTGCGGTGTGACGGGTACGAGCACGGGTCCGAGGCGGTACTCCTCCATGTCGGTGCCGCAGATTCCGCACGCCTCGACCCGGACGCGCACCCAGCCGTCGCGCGGCTCACCCGGGTCGTCGATGTTCTCGACGCGGACGTCTTTGCGACCCCACCAACGTGCGGCGAGCATCAGCTTGCGGGCGTATCGACGGTGACGAGTTGGGGCTCGGTCGGCCCGAGCTCCTCGTTGGCGACGACCGGCACTTCAGGCGGCACCTCGATCGAACGCCGCGACGTCCACCCCTCGGCCAGTACGTCGTAGTCCGGAATCTGCCCGCAGTAGTGGGGATGGAGCATGAACTCGCGCATCGGCGATGTCACGCTCTGGAAACGGAAGTCGGCGCTCAGGCGGATGCGGTCGGTTGTGTTGGGGATGGCCCCGTGGATGGTGAGACTGTGGAACACGAGAACGTCGCCGGCCGAGAAGTCGGCGCTCGACCATTCGGGGCTCTCGGGATCGTGGTCCACCCCCGAACCACCCACACCCACGGCCTCCAGCCTCGGGAGCACGCCGCGACGGTGCGAGCCCCGCAGCACCTTCAGGCCGCCGAGTTCCTGGCTGCAATCACCCAGCGGGATCCACGTTGTAACGAAGTCGACCGTGCTGCGCAGGATCGGGAAGTCCTGGTGGGGCGGCGTCGTCCACCGCTCCGGGGTGGGTACGCCGAGGCGGGCGATCTTCATAGGGTGGGCGACGACGGGGTCGCCGAACAGCTGGCTGAGCGCGTCGACCAACGCGGGCTCGAGCACCAGCTCGTGAAACGTCTGGAGCCGTTGAATGTGGTCATACGTGGTGAAGTAATGCTCGGTGGGCGGTGCCCGCTCGGGCTCGGCGAGCGCGCTGGCAACGGCTTCGGCGGGCGACGTCCCCGGCTCGAGCCATCCGTCGGCCTCCAGCACGCCGAGCATCGCGGCCCGCACCTCGGCGATCCGATCCCGATCGAGCAGACCCGGGAAAAACAGATAGCTATCGGTATCGAGCATCTGGCGCAGCGCCGGGCCGTCACCGATCGCCGGCGTCGCGTCGCGCAGCATCTTCATGACGTCACCTTCACTGGCTCTCCGTCGACGAGGAAGGGGATCGCGTTGAGGTGCGGCGTGCCGCCCGGGCCGAGGATGGGTTCGGCCGTGTACTGGCAGAGGTAGCTGCGCCGGGGTCGATCCGTCCGGTTAGGACCGCTGCGGTGCAGGAGGGTGCTGGAGAACACGGCGACGGACCCGGCGGGGACGATGACGGGGTCGCCGGGATCGTCGCCCCAGTACCCGACGTAATCGTTTGTCTCGGGGTCCAGCCGGTGATCCACGATGTGGCGGCCGCCGGCGCGAGCGTAGGGGAGCACGTAAATGGTGCCGTTCTCCTCGGTCATGTCATCGAGGGCGCACCAGCACGTCACGTAGGGACGCTCGTGTTCCGGCTGCGACTGCTTGAGGTAGCCCGAGTCCTGGTGCCACGAGAAGGTCATACCGACCTCGGCGAACTTCACCACGAACTGCTCGAGGAAGAACCAGGCGTCCGGTCCGATCGTGCTCCGGCAGATCGACGCCATGAGGTCTCCGTAGACAAACGAGGCGAGTAGCTCGCTGCGCCCGACGCGGTTGGCCACAAAGTACCGCTTGGCGCGATGGTTCAGACCGATGACATCGGTGTTCGCGGCATCCATCTCGGCGTCTATCTCGCCGATGAACGTGTCGAGCTCGCCCCGAAGCAGGGTCAACTCGTGCTCCCCGAGTGCCTCGGGCAGGATGACATAACCCAGTTCGTGGAACTGATCCTGCTGCTCCCCCGTCATTGCCTCAACAACCATCACTGCACGCTGGCCTTCCGGGATCGGAGTTTGTAAAGGCACTGTATCGAACACGCGGTCAAACCCGATGGCCGAGTTCGATAGGAGCGTTTCCATTCTCGGTCGTGGCTCCCTAAAGTGGGTGCGTGAGCACGACCGAGATCCAGCCGCCTACCACCGATGCGACTGACTACGTCGAAAACGGCTACCTCGTCGTCCCCGGGCTGCTCGATAGTGGCGAGTGCGCCGAAATCATCGAGGACGCGGCGAAGTTTGTCCGCGGCGAATACCCGCTCGAGCGCGCGCCGGCCGACCTGGCCGAACAGGCCACCGACGACGAGGCGCTGCGGCAGATCCTCGCCATCCACTTCCCCCACCTCGTGAGTCCCGTCGCTTTGGCCGCGCTCAAGCACCCCGGCATCTGCGATGTCCTCGGCCAGATCGTCGGCGCCCATCTGCCGCATTGGGACGGTGGCGTGAAGGCGATGCAGTCGATGCTGTTCGTCAAGCCTCCCGGGTTCGCGGGCCAGGCGTGGCACCAGGACGAACGTTTCATCCCGACGAGGGACCGATCGCTGCTCGGCGCGTGGATTGCGCTCGACGATGCCACCGAGGAGAACGGGTGCTTGCGGGTGATCCCGGGCTCGCACCGGCCGGGCATCATCCACCAGTTCAAAGCCCACGGACGCCCCGACGAGTTCGACCCGACCGACGAGGCCTACGGTTTCGACGACTCCGATGAGGTCGTGGTCGAGGTCGCCGCCGGGTCGGTCATCTTCTTCAACGGCTACCTCCTGCACCGCTCGCTCAAGAACCGGAGCGACGGCTACCGCCGGGCGCTGGTCAACCACTACTGCAGCGCCTCCACGCTCCTGCCGTGGCTGGCGACCGACGGGCCGACGGCCACCGCCGACTACCGGGCCATCGTCCCTGTTGTCGGCGTCGACCCCTACGAATGGAAAGGAATCGACCCCCCCTTCACGGGGCCGTTCGTGCGTTCGCACACGTGAGGCTCTCGGCGCTGGCGCAAGACGCCGATCCGTTACCACGCGCCGCGCCCGTCGGCCCCGGGTCGTTGTATGCCTCGATAGCGCCGGCCGTGGATGTCGAGCCCTCGCTAATCGAGGTGGTCCCGTTCTTCTCCACGGTCACGCGGAGCGAGCAGCCGTTGCGCAGCTGGCGTTTCACCGCGGGGGTGGCCGGCGAACCCATACCGGGGGCACCACCCGGGGCGCTCGACCGCGGTCGGCCTATCGCTGTTCCCCACACCTGGTCGAGATCCGAACCCGAGCTCGCCGACCACAAGGGCCCGTGTTGGTACGCCAGGACACTCGAGGTCGACCCTTCACGGCGCCACCAGCTGCGCTTCGACGGACTCGACTACGTCGGAAGCGTGTTCGCCGATGGTCGGCTGCTCGGCCACCACGAAGGCGGCTTCACCCCCGTCGCCTTCGACCTTCCTGCCGACGCCGGGCCTTTGGTCGTGCTCGCCGTGCGCGTCGACGATCCGGTGGAGGAGGCGCTCCTTGGTCCTCGTCCGCTCACCGACGCCAAGCGCAAGATCAAAGGTGTCTTCGAGTTCCACGACTCGCGACCGGGTGGCCATTCCCATGGCGTGTGGTTCTCTCCGTCGTGGGCGAGCCGGTGGGGGACCGGTGGGATGGTCGAGGCGGCGGCGCTCGTGTCGACCAGCGATGTGCGCCTCGACGCCACGTTCGTCACCGCGGGCGCCGGCCGGCTGGCCGTTTCGTGGGTGATGGTGAATCTCGGGCCGTCACCGGTCGAGGTCGAGCTACGAGCGAGCATCGGCACGGACGGCCAGCCAGGGACCGGCCTGCGGGTGTTGGCCACGCTTGCGCCGGGCGCCAATCGGGTCTCGGTCGTCGGGCAGCTCGACGACGCTGAGCCCTGGGTGCCGACCGTGGGGTCGGGCCACGTCGCGGTGCTGTATCGGCTGGTCACCGAGGTGCGGATCGACGGTGCGCTGAGCGATACGGGAGCGGCCGATTTTGGCGTGCGGGCCGTCGAGATGCCGCTCGTTCCGGACGACCAGTTCCGGATCCGGGTCGACGGCCGCCGGATGTACGTGCGGGCGGCGAACTACATCCCCGGAGTATGGATCTCCGAGCTGGCTGAGCGAACCTTTCGCGCCGACCTCGAGCTGGCCGCAGCCGCGCATGTGAACTCCCTTGGTCCCCACGCCCACGTCCTCCCCGAGCGCTTCTACGACGCGGCCGACGAGGCGGGCATGTTGATCTACCAGGACTTCCCGCTGAACCTGGCCAACGATCCGTCGGGTGCGCCGCTCTTCGACGACGGGCCGACCATGGGTGAGGCGAGCCTGTTGCTTGCGGCCGAGGCGACCTACCGGCTCTACAACCACCCGAGCGTCGTCTATTGGTGCGGCCACAATGAACCCGCGTACCAGCTGGCCCAGTTGTTCACGGGCGGCACCGACCCGGACCTTGTCGAACTAGCCGAAGCGTTGGCGGCGGCGCCGGACGAGGAGCCCCTCGACGACGCCCGGGTGGCGCTCTGGAACCGGATCGATCCGACCCGTCCCGCGATCAAGGCGTCCGGGCTCGGACGTCACTATCCGGTCGGGGACAGCCACACCTACAGCGGGAGCCTGAACACCGACGCAACGACGACAGTGGCCGAGACCACGGCCACGTTCATGTCCGAGTTCGGCGCGTGGACGACCAACTTCTCAGCCGAGGCAACCGCGCCCGGCGCGGTGGGCGACTGGCCTCCCGACGAAGCCGCCATCGCCGACTGGGAGCAGCGCACGCACATGTGGCTGGGTACGGCCATGAAGACGGGACGTCCGGAGCGCTACCCCGACTACGCCGCTTGGGTGTTCGCGACGCAGATGTGGGCGGGGACGTTTCTCAAGTTGGGGATCGAGTCGTTCCGGCGCCGGAAGTGGGATCCCTTCGGCGCCCATCGCTACCACCTGTTCGTCGACCACTGGGGCGACGCCGGCGCGGGCGTCGTCGACCGCCACCGCCTCGTGCAGGCGCACTACTGGGCGTTGGCCGCGGCCCATCGCCCCGTCTTGGCGGTGGTGGCCGTACCACCGAGCATGCGGGTCGAGCCCGGCGTCGAGGTGGTGCTGCCGACGTGGGTGTGCAACGACCTCGATCACGACCTCGACGGGGTGCGGCTCTCGTGGTCGGTGCGGCGACTCGACGAGCACGAGGCGTGGGTGATCGGCGTCGACGACCCCCACGTGCCGTCTCGCTTCGGCGCGCCGGTCATCCCCCGGGGCGACCTCGTTGTGTTGCCCGCCGGACGCGGCCAGGACGTGCTGACGGGCGAAGCGCGGGTGACCGTAATCGCCGACGGTGTTGCGTCGGGACCCGAGGTGCATTTCACGCCTTCTCCGGTGAGGGAGCCCACGGCCTACGCGGTGTTCGTGGCGCTCGATCTGCCCGGCGGTGGGGTGATCGAGAACTGGGGGGCGTTCGTCGCCGCACCATCGGACTGGGAGCCGACCCCCGGAATGTCGCCGATGCCGCGGTTCACGATGACGCTGCGCGGGTCGGGGCCGTGCTACCGCGTGGTGCGCCGATGGCGCGGCGACACGATTGCTGCGGGCGCGCTCGACGGTCAGGTGGTGCTCGACGGGCTGGCCCCCGGCCAGTATCTGGTGGGGGGAAGCGGGGTCGAGATCGCCGTTGACGTGTTCGGTGATGTCGTGGTCGACCTCGACGCGGGCACGGCGCGCGCCACGCACGCGCTGCCGTGGTTCTACGACGCCGCCAGCCGGACGACCCTGCGGTGACCGGCCGCTCTCGGCTACGTTCACGCCTGTTCGTTCTTGTTCCGACTTAACCCAGCGAGGAAGCCGTTCATGGGCAGACCGATGACGCTCTTTACCGGGCAGTGGGCCGACCTGCCGCTTGAAGTTCTGGCCAAGAAAGCCGCGGACTGGGGCTACGAAGGGCTGGAACTCGCCTGCTGGGGCGACCACTTCGAGGTCGACAAAGCGCTGGCCGATGACGCGTATGTCGAGGGGCGACTCGCGCTACTCGAGAAGTTCGGGTTGAAGGTGTGGGCGATTAGCAACCACCTCGTCGGCCAAGCCGTCTGCGATCATCCCATCGACGAACGCCACCAAGGCATCCTTCCCAGTCGGATCTGGGGCGACGGCGATCCCGAGGGCGTGCGAGCGCGCGCCGCTCAGGAGATGAGCGACACCGCCCGCGCCGCGGCCAAGCTCGGGGTGAACACGGTCGTGGGCTTCACCGGTTCGTCGATCTGGATCACGCTGGCCGGCTTCCCGCCGGTCCCGCCCGAGATGATCGACGCCGGGTATCAGGATTTCGCCGATCGTTGGAACCCGATCATCGATGTCTACGACGAGGTCGGCGTCCGCTTCGCCCTCGAGGTGCATCCCTCCGAGATCGCCTACGACTTCTGGACCACCAAGCGCACCCTGGAAGCGATCGGCCACCGGCCCGGCTTCGGCCTCAACTTCGACCCCAGCCACTTCATGTGGCAGTTCCTCGATCCGGTTGGCTTCATCCGCGAGTTCTCCGATCGGATTTACCACGTCGATTGCAAGGAATCGGTCCGCCACCTCGACGGGCGCGCCGGCGTGCTGTCGTCGCACCTCCCGTTCGGTGATTCGCGCCGCGGATGGGATTTCGTGTCCGTCGGCCACGGCGAGGTGCCGTGGGGGCCGATCTTCCGCCAGCTCAACGAGATCGGTTACGACGGCCCGATCTCGATCGAGTGGGAGGACGCGGGCATGGACCGCGAGCTTGGTGCTCCCGAAGCGTTGGCCTTCCTGCGCAAGCTCAACTTCGACCCCCCCGCATCCAACTTCGACGCCGCGTTCGCGTCCAAGGACTGAGCGTCCTGGGCAGCGATGGCAAGAGCACTGTCGGCGTCGGCATGGTCGGTTACGCCTTCATGGGCCGGGTGCACTCCCAGGCATGGCGCAACGTCTCCGCGTTCTTCGACGTGCCCGTGCGACCACGGATGGTCGCGCTGGCGGGCCGGAACAAGGACGCCACTGCGGCGGCGGCCGACCGCCTCGGATGGGAGTCGGCGGAGACGGACTGGCGCGCCCTGCTCGAGCGTGACGACATCGACCTCGTGGACGTGTGCACCCCCGGTTCTTCGCACGCCGAGATCGCCATCGCCGCGCTCGAGGCGGGCAAGCACGTGCTCTGCGAGAAGCCGTTAGCCAACACGACGGCTGAGGCCGAGGCCATGGTGGCCGCGGCCGCGAAGGCCGCGGGCTCGGGCGTCAAGGCCATGGTCGGGTTCAATTATCGCCGCGTCCCCGCGATCGAGCTGGCCCGCCGCCTCATCGCCGGTGGTCGCATCGGCGAGGTGCGCCACGTCAGGGCCGTGTATCTCCAGGATTGGATCGTCGATCCGGCGTTCCCACTTGTCTGGCGTCTCGACGCGGGCGAGGCGGGGTCGGGTGCCCTCGGCGACATCGGCTCTCACATCATCGATCTCGCGCAGCATCTGCTCGGCGCCTCGATCGAGTCTGTTTCCGGGCTGACCGAGACCTTCGTGAAGCAGCGTCCTCTGGCCGAGGTTGCCGAGGGGAGCACGAGCGGGGCCGGCGGGTTGGGCGAAGTGACGGTCGACGACGCCGCGTTGTTCGTCGCCCGGTTCGCGGGCGGCGCGGTCGGCACCTTCGAGGCCACGCGCTTCGCCACAGGTCGTAAGAACGGCCTGGGTCTCGAGGTCAACGGTTCGGAAGGCAGCATCGCCTTCGATCTCGAGCGCCTGAACGAGCTGGAGTTGTACGAAGCCGCGGGTGCCGAGCAGGGGTTCCGTCGGGTGCTCGTTACCGAGTCCGACCATCCGTGGGTCGGCTCGTGGTGGCCACCGGGTCACGTGCTCGGCTGGGAGCACACCTTCGTCCACCAGGCGCGCGATCTGCTCACCGCCATCGGTGATGCGACCGATCCCGCGCCGAGTTTCGCCGACGGGCTGCAGGTGCAGCGGGTCCTCGAAGCGGTGCTCGCGTCCGCGGCCACCGGGCAGTGGATCTCGGTCGGCAATGCGGGAGCGGGGTGACCGTGACTCCGATGCGCGTCGCCATCGTCGGCTGCGGCTCGATCGCCACGGTGTGGGCCGGGGCACTGTCAACGCGCCACGATGTCGAGATCGTCGCGCTGGTCGATTCGCAGCCCGAGGCGGCGAAGGGGTTCGGCGACCGCCACGAGATCACGTGCCCGGTCTTCACCGACATCGCGCTGGCGTTGTCGGCCGAGCCGATCGACGTCGTGTGCAACATCACCCCGCCGGAGGTGCACGCGGCTGTTGATCTGCTTGCCCTCGACGCGGGTTGTCACGTCCTTACCGAGAAGCCGCTGACGCCGTCGGTAGCCGAGGGCAAACGGGTGCACGCGGCGGCCCAAGCCGCGGGGCGGCGGGTGTCGGTGATGCAGAACCGTCGGTTCGATCCATGGGCGCGGGGGCTGGCCGCGTTCGTCGCGTCCGGCGCACTCGGAGCACCGGCGATCGTCTCGGTCGACTACTTCATGAGCTTGAGCTTCGGGGGCTTCCGCGCGCAGATGGACAACCCGTTGCTGCTCGACATGGCGATCCACCACTTCGACCAGGCTCGCTACCTGTCGCCCGTTCCCGCCGTTCGGGTGTCGTGTGTGGAGGTCAACCCCGAAGGGTCGCCCTTCCGCGGAAACGCCGCGGTGGTGTGCACGTTCGAGCGGACCGACGGGTCGCTGGTGAGCTACCGCGGTTCTTGGGCCACCCCCGGCTTGTCCTCGCCGTGGGCCGCGACGTGGCGGATCTCCGGTTCGCTCGGCTCGGCGACGTGGGACGGCGAGCGCGAGGTGCAGGCCGAGGTCGTCGACGGCGGCGGCATGCGAGCTCTGGCTGTTGCGCCCGTGGGCAGCGGTCGGCTCGATCACGCTGGTTGCATCGACGAGATGCTCGACGCGCTGGCCGAGGACCGTCCGGCCGAGACCGACATCGCCGACAACCTCCAGAGTCTCGCCATGGTCGAGGCCGCGGTCGAAAGCGCCCGCCGGCGTCAACCGGTCGACGTCGAGCAGTTCGCCGCTTCGCGGTAGGGCCCGAGGTCCATCTTCGGGTAGCGCAGGGCGACACCATCAAGGGTCGCGTCGTTCCAGTACGCATGGCCCGGCGCGGGGAAGCCGATGGCTGAGCGTTGGCGGGGAGTCGCGACTTCGATGAAGCGCCGCATCTCCGGCGAATTGCCCTCCCGGGGCAGGGCCTGGAATCCCATCCACTCGTAGCCGGCGGCCCGGTACACGAGGTGGTGGCTGAAGCGGGCACCCTTCGGCGCCCGAAACTCCGAGCCTCGATGCAAGGTCTGCTCGCTGTAGAGGAGCAGTGACCCCGCGGTGGCGGTGACCGCGTGCTCGTTCGCGTAGAGGTCGGGACGCTCGTCGATGGTTACGACGGCCGGTACGAGCGGGACCTCGCCTGCGAACCGTTGCGACACGACCCGGGTCGGGCCGTGCTCGTCGGTCACGTCTTCGTAGTAGATGATCATCGCCACCTGGCGGAAGGCGCCGTCGTCGCGGGGCACCACGAGCGTGTTGTTGCCGTAGTCGCGGTGCAGGGCCTGGTCGTATTGGCCGCCGCTGTACTTGCCCCACAGCAAAGACTGGGTGAGGAACACGTCGGGCGTGCCGAGGATCTCCCCGACGAAGTCGAGCAGGTCGGGGTGGGTGGCGACGTGGTTGAGGGCATCGCCGACGTAGGGGAACTCGAGCATTCCGGGCAGCGTCCGGTAGCGCTCCGGCGCGGCGAAGTACTCGTCGGCGGACGGGTAGTACCGCCGGAGATCGGCGTTCGACGCCGCGAGCTCGTCGGTCGTAAGAAAGCCAGGTATGACGACGTAGTCGTGCTCGAGCCAGTGCGCGACCTGCTCGTCGGTGATGCGGGGTGTTTTCACGTCCCGGCCCACCCGGCCGGCAGCGGGGCCGGACGGTCACATGTTGTCGCCGGGGTCACGTAGCGGCCGTCGGCCGAAGCGTCGTAGATCGACTCCATGATGTCGAGCACATGGAGCGCGAGTTCGCCGCTGGCGCGGTGGGGCCGGTCTTCGTTCATGGCCAAGACGAGATCGGCCACGCCGATGCCGCGCGCCTGCTCGGCGAAACCCGGGTCGAGCGCAACGTCGGCCCAGCCATCAGTTGCATTGCGCAGCACGCGCACGGGACCGCCAAACGTGTTCGGATCGGGCACCGACAGCGTGCCCTCGGTCCCGTAAATCTCGATGTTGGGGAGGGCTGATCCTTGGACGTCGAAGCTGGTCACGAGCGTCGCTACCGGCCCGCCCGCAAAGTCGAGCGTGGCCGACACGTGGGTCGGCACCTCGACCTTGATCAACTGACCCTTCAGGGGTTGGCTGTGGATGGCGCGCTCGGCGCGGCTGATACGGGCTGAGCCCGAGACCCGCGCCACCGGGCCGAGCAGACTCACCAACGCGGTCACGTAATACACGCCCATGTCGAAGAGCGGCCCCGCACCCGCTTGGTAGAAGAAGGCCGGGTCCTGATGCCACTGCTCGGGTCCCGCCCCCATCAGAAAAGCGGAGGCGGCCAACGGTTCACCGATGACGCCCTCGTCGATGAGACGACGGCAGGTTTGAAGCCCAGCGCCGAGGAACGTGTCGGGCGCGCACCCGACTCGCAGGCCGCGGTCGGTCGCGGCCGCCAACACCGCGGCGGCTTTATCGCGGGTCAGGGACAGCGGCTTTTCGCTGTAGACCGACTTGCCTGCCGCCAGCGCGTCGAGGGCCAAGCGGGCGTGGAGCGCGGGGATCGTGAGGTTCACGACGAGGTCGATGTCGGGGTCGGCCAGCAGTTCGTCGGGCGAACACGCCCGGGCGACTCCGTGCGCGTCCGCCCGCGCCTGTGCCCGCTCGGTGATGACATCCGCGCAGGCGCGCACGTGGATCATGTCGAAGGTGTTGAGCCGTTCGAGGTAGGCGTGGCTGATGACGCCGCAGCCGAGGATGCCGACGCCGACCGGCGAGCGGTTGGCGGTCATCGGCCTGACGACAAGCCGCTCCCGACGAGGTAGCGCTGGCTTTCCTCGACGGCGGCGAACATATCGGTCCCGCACGCGTCGAGTTCGACGACGTGCCATTCGGCGAACCCGCCCGCGGCCAGGGCTGCGGCCAAGTCGACCCGGCCGGCGCCGGCGGCAGTCATCGGGCTCGGTGGATCGAGGGGACCGTCCTTGACATGCAGAAAGCGGGCTCGCTCGCCTTGCGCGCGGATCACGGCCGCCGGATCGTGGCCACCGACCTGTGCCCAGTAAATGTCGATCTCCATGAAGACCGACGGATCGAGCAGCGACCCCAGTACGTCGTAGGGCACCTCGCCGTCGACCGTGTGATCGAACTCCCACCAATGGTTGTGGTAGCCGACCTCCATGCCTCTTGCTCGGGCATTGGCCGCGGCCTCGTTGAAGGTTTCCGCCGTGCGCTTGATGGCGTCACGATCGGCAAAATCGGCCGGGCCACTTCCGTTGATTAGAAACCGATTCCCGATTGTCTCCTGTTCGTCGAGTACTTGATTCGCCTTCGACCCGACGGGCAACTCGGTGTGTGCGCTGCTCACCACCAGCCCGGAGTCGGCCACGATCGCACGGAACGTTTCGGGTTCCATGCCGTGCAGCCCCGCGGGCTCGACCCCGACGAATCCCGCCCGCCCGAGCCGCCGCAACACACCCTCGAGATCGGCGGCTGCTTCGGTTCGCAGGCTGTAGAGCTGGACGGACAAGGGGGGTGCCATGGGCGCCGACTATACGTCGGAGCGTGATCATGGGCAGGAGTCTTAACGAACAGGCATCACAGGGCCCGAACTCGAGCGCGGATGCCGGGTTACGTTTGGAAAGAGACATGCTCAAAGGGGCGTGCGCGGACCCGGAGGTCGGACGGTGGAAGGCGAGCTGCGCCCCCAGGGGTTGCGTTGTGAAGGTCGCACCGATCCCCTGGGTATCGGGGTGGCCGAGCCCCGGCTTACGTGGCGGCTGCCGGCTGCGCGTCGCGGGCTCCAGGAATCCGGCCATCAGATCGTGGTGGCGTCGCGGCCCGAACTGCTCGAGAGCGGGCGGGCCGACCTGTGGGACAGCGGCCGCGTCGACACCGTCGGCTCTGTCCCCGCGTTCGAGCCTGACGGCGTCGGCGCGACCATCTACGGCGGCGCCGCCGTCACGTCGCGCCAGCAGGCGTGGTGGCGGGTGCGGGCATGGGACGAGGCCGGCTCGCCGACCGAGTGGAGCGAGCCGGCTACATGGGAGATGGCGCTGCTGTCGCCGGCCGACTGGTCGGGCCGCTGGATCAGTGCGCCGCAGCAGGCCGAGCCGGTCGAGGGCAGTCTCCCCGTCGCGTACCTGCGTCGCGCCTTCGACCTGCCGATCGCCGCCCGCCGCGCCCGTCTCTACGTAACCGCGTTGGGCCTACATCGACCGCACCTCAACGGTGATCGCATCGACCGGGACGAGCTTCGGCCCGGGTGGACCGACTACACCCGCCGGCTGCAGCACCAAGTCATCGACGTGACCGATCGGCTCGTGGTGGGCGAGAACGTCCTCGGCCTGCTCCTTGGCGAAGGTTGGTACGCGGGCTACGTGGGGTACCGCGGTGGTCGCTCGACCTACGGCTCGTTGCCCGAGGCGCGGGCCCAGCTAGAGGTCGAGCTCGAGGATGGTTCGACCGTCACAATCGGGACCGACGAGCAGTGGCTGGCGGGCGACGGAGCGGTGCGCACGTCCGATCTCTTGAAGGGCGAGACTTACGACGCGGGCCGCGATCAGCCCGGCTGGGATCGGCCGGTCTTCGCGCCCGCGCCGGGCCGCGACTGGCTGCCGGCACGGCCGGCGACGGGTCTGGGAGCAGGCGTCGCCCTCGCGGCCGAGGCCAGTCCGCCGGTGCGCGCCACCCTCATGGTCGAACCGGTCGAGACCACGTCACCCGCTCCCGGCGTCGCGCTCATCGACCTGGGCCAGAACATCCACGGCCGGGTACGCGTGCAGCTTCACGGGCCCGCGGGATCGACGGTCACCATCCGCCACGGCGAGATCCTTGACGCCGACGGCGCGTTGTACACCGAGAACCTGCGCGGGGCCAACGCCGTCGACACCGTGACCATCGCCGAGGGGCCGCTCGACTACGAGCCGACATTCACCACCCACGGCTTCCGCTACGTCGAGCTGGCGGGCGACGCCGACGTAGTGGCCGGCGCGCGGGTCATCGGCGTGGTCCTCCACCAGGACCTGGCGATCACCGGGGCATTCGCGTCGTCGTCGCCCGATCTCAACCAGCTCTGGAGCAACATCGTTTGGGGTCAGCGCGGCAACTTCGTCGAGGTCCCCACCGACTGCCCACAGCGCGACGAGCGCCTTGGTTGGATGGCCGATGCCCAGGTGTTCCTTCCGACGGCCTGCCTGATCATGGACTGCGAGGCGTTCTTGGCCAAGTGGATCGTCGACATCCGCGACGCCCAGCACGACGACGGCGGGTTCACCGACGTCGTGCCCCGCGTCCCGGAACACTCGTCGTGCTCGCCCGGTTGGGCCGACGCCGGCGTACTCGTGCCCTGGATTTCGTACACGAGCTACGGCGACCGCCGCACGTTGGCCGACCACCTCGAGGCCATGACCCGCTGGGTCGACCTGATCGAACGCGAGAACCCAACGCTTTTGTGGACCGAGCGCGTCGGCGCGCAGTACGGCGACTGGCTGTCGATCGAGGCGGACACCCCAGCCGAGGTCGTGGCCACCGCGTACTTCTTCCACACCACGGCCACGGTGGCCGCCGCAGCTCGGGCCGCGGGTGACGCCGATCGGGCCGAGCGCTACGCGACCCTCGCGGCGCGCATCCGCGACGCGTTCCGTGCCACCTTCGTCGAAGAACGAGGCCACGTCACCGGTCGCACGCAGACGTCGTATGTCCTTGCCCTGCGCTTCGGCCTGCTCGAGCCCGACGAGGTGCCGCTGGCCGCCGCCAACCTGGTGGCCGATATCGAGGCCCGCGGCGATCACCTCTCGACCGGGTTTCTGGGCACGCCGCTGTTGCTCCCCGCCCTCACCGATGTCGGCCGCGTCGACGTGGCCCACCGCCTCTTGGCCCAGGACACGCTGCCGTCGTGGCTCTACCAAGTGCGCATGGGGGCCACGACGATGTGGGAGCGATGGGATGGCGTCCAAGCCGACGGCACCTTCCAGCGGGCGGGCATGAACTCGTTCAACCACTACGCCTTCGGCGCGGTGGGCGAGTGGATGGTCGCCACGCTGGCCGGGCTGGCCCAGGCCCCGGGCAGCGTCGGCTGGCGCGAGGTCTCGATCGCCCCGCACCCCGGCGGCGCGCTCACCTTCGCCGAAGCGATCTTCGACGGGCCTCGCGGCCGCCTCGCCTCGCGTTGGGAGCACCTGGACGGCGGCGGACTGCGCCTCGATGTGGAGATCCCAGCCAGCACCCGCGGCCGGGTCCGCATCCCGGCAGCGGCAGGTGCAACCGTCACCGAGGGAGGGCAGCCGTTGAACAACGCCGATGGCGTCGTCGTCGCCGACAGGAGCGACGACGCCGTGGTGGTCGAGGTGGGATCGGGCCGCTACTCCTTCGGGGTCGGCTGATCGCTTGGCCATCGCTCTTCTAGCGTTCGGTGGGCGAGTCGAGTTGGCGGTCGGTCACTGAGCGGTAACGGTCGTGCCCAGCGCGAAATCACGACCGTTGCCGCTCATTTGGGGACAAACCCGCGCGAAACCGATCGGCGCTAGCTTGAGCAGGCCGAGGGACAGGCGGGGGAGGACCACACATGGCTGGCGTGCAATCGAAGACCTCGGGCGCCGACCACAACGTCATGCGCGAGCTGAACCGCTCGCTCGTCCTTGACCTGCTTAAGCAGCACAGCCCGATCTCGCGAGCCGCCATCGCAAAGGCAGCCGATCTGGCCAAGCCCACGGTGTCGGCCATCATCGACGAACTCATCCACAAAGGGCTCGTGCGTGAGATCGGGATCGGGCGGACCACGACCGGCGGTGGGCGTCCGCCGATCATGCTCGAGTTCAACGCCCGATCGCAGTTCGTGGCCGGCGTGCAGATCGGCGTCCACCGCATCAACGTCGTCGTGGCCGACGCTCGGGGCAACGAGGTAGGTCGCGCCCAACGACCGACCGGTCGGGGCAAGCCCGCCAAAGTCCTCGAGACGGTGATCGAGGTGATCCGCGCTGCGCTCGCGGAAGCCAAGGTGCCGACCAAGCGGTTGGCCGCCGTGGGCGTGTGCGTCCCTGGCCTGATCGACAGCCGGACGGGCACATTGCTGCTGGCGCCGAACCTGCGCTGGAAGGACATATCGGTCGGTCCCGTCCTGCATGCGGCGCTGCGCGTGCCCGTGTTCGTGCACAACACCGCCCAGGCGTGCGCGGTGGCCGAGAGCATCGAAGGTGCCGGCCAGGGCAAGAGCGACCTGGTCTTTTTGTACGTGAGCACGGGCGTCGGTGCCGGCATCCTCACCGATGGTCGACTGTTTCCCGGCACCAGCGGGCTGGCGGGCGAGATCGGCCACTGCCCGGTTGGGAGCACCGTGCGCTGCGGCTGCGGAAAGGTCGGGTGCCTGGAGACGGTGGCGTCGGGCGCGGCGATCGAGCAGGCGGCGCGCACGCAGCTGGCCAAGGGACGGAAGTCCTCACTCGACCCGAAGAAGGTGACGGCCGAAGACGTCAGTGCGGCCGCGGCCGAGGGCGACGCGTTGGCCGTCGAGGTGCTGACCGGGGTCGCCGAGGCTCTCGGGATCGCGGTGTCCTGGTTGGTCAACCTGCTCAACCCGGAGATGGTGGTCATCGGCGGCGGCATCGCCGGGGTCGGCGAACCGCTGCTCGGCCCGCTGCGCAAAACCGCATCCAGCCACGCGCTTGCGCCGTCGGCCGCGAAGGTCGAGGTCGTGGCGTCGACGCTGGGCGACGACGCCGAAGTCCGGGGCGCGGTCCTGCTGGCGCTGCGCTACGCGGAGCGTTACTTCCGGGTCATCTTCCAAGGCTGAGGTCAGCGATCCCTCGCGGGGGCATCGTGGATGCCTTGCTGTCGGCGCTGGCCGCGCCCGCCTTCACGCTCCGGGCCGACGGCCGAACGTTCACCCCGGGCACCATGGCCGCGACGGGCGACGGCTCGTGGGCCGAGGGCGATGTGCGCATCCGGCTGGAGTTCGCGACCGCGGCCGACGGCTCGCACGCCCTCACCCTCGAGGCTGACGGCGTGGCCTGGGTCGACGAGGTCTGTCTGCTCGACCTTGACCTCGGGGCCGACGGCCCGGTCGTGCACAACCACCGTTGGTATGACCACCTCGGCTTTCAACAGTCGACGGTGCTCCTGCTGCGCACCGAGGGCGGCGGCGCTTTTGCCTGCTACACCAACCCGTTCGCCCGCCTGGCCACGCGTGACGAGGGAAGCCACGTACGCCTCAGCTATCGGCCGGCGATGGCGGTGCGGGGACAGTTCCGATCGGATCCACTCGTTTTCGGGTCGTTCAGTCACGAGGGCGTGGAGGTGCGGCGCGAGCTGTTGGTCGGCCGCGACATCAGCGACGGCAGGGAACCGATGTACGGCGCCGCCTTCGGGCCTGCCCCTACGAGCCTGGATCGCGGCGAGGTGCGGGCCGTGCGATCGGCGGTGGCGGC